>Ga0126342_10002821_pt1 | contig 27801 bp, 21 predicted proteins | sample Cyp1metagenome_FD_92528 | JGI IMG/M metagenome (GOLD analysis project Ga0126342, IMG submission 92528) | Coral microbial communities from Lord Howe Island, Old Settlement Bay, Australia - Cyphastrea 1 metagenome | ecosystem: Host-associated > Invertebrates > Cnidaria > Coral ... | reverse complement strand
TGAAAGCGAATAAGACCAACAACTGGGTTTGAGTTTGTCTCTGCAACATGTCATTCAGTCCTCCCTGAGACATGTGTCGAATGATGACCGACTTGGTCATGCCAACACGCTCAGGATCAACTTTTTTGAAGCTAAAAAATGCCAAAATAATTTGCGTAGTTTGAGCGTGGTTTTGCGTAGTTTGAGCGCAGTTTTGCGTAGTTTCAGCGCAGTGTGGTGCCAATTCGGTTTTTATGATTGATCATGAGACTGGTAAGGGTGATTTAGGTGCCTGATTTGTTGAAAATGGCAACACGCATGAAGAGTATCTCTATTAAGAAACTCACTGTTCCTAGTAGCTAGAGAATTAACACACAATCATGTCAGAAGTGAATATGATCAAGGCCAACAGATAACATCAGATAATTGTTGCTATTCGCATATACTTTTAGCAACGTGAGTCTGTGAGCAATGTTTGTGGGCAATGAATGCATGTAGGCTGAGCTAAATGTGGTTGACTCTGGTGCACTTCCTTTGATACTTGCAGGTCTCCAAAATTCCATCAAAATCCAATTCTGAGCAGAAGACAACAATTATCGCTGTTTGCCTGAAAAAGTATGTTTTTGGCGGTATGCACATATATATATATAATGATATACGCATGATATCGCATGATATACTATGGGTATGGGTCAAGATTGACCCCAAAGAATACATGCCCAATACTGTCAACCCTGGATTAATAAACCTCAAACGGCTGTTTAATTGGGGGGTACCGTTTAAGTATTAGATTATGACTCAATTATGACTATTGGAGGAGTACCCCCTAATTAATAAACCATGGTTTATTATTAATCCGGGGTTGACATTACTAGACATAGACTCAAATCGGTAGCCCACAGCCCCACAGCTCACGATTCACTGAGATTCGCTGAGCCCAGGGGCCATGATCCGTCTTGACCCAATGCTCTAAGACCTGAACCTCAGCAGCAACGGGTGATTTTTCATCAAATTTCCAATAAATGTGATGTGTTATCCCAGCCAATGATCAAAAAAAACATGGGATGAATTTATTGTTGCTTCATTGAAACACTTGGGCCAAGGTGAGGAGGAATTGGTTGCGATTTTGTGCCTTTCTGGGTCTCGCGTTAAGTTGCCCGGCTCATTTTAGACTGGGTGTGTTTCATGCTTCATTCATCACCTACCGGTAACTTTCCCACCCATCATCTCAACAAAAAAGGGGAATATACACATAAAACAAAAAATCAAAGAAACATGAACACCTATATAATCTCACCTATATAGCATTATACCTATATAAAAGATATAATCCTATAAAATAACTCCATCTTACCTATATCATCCTATATCATCCTATATCTTTCCATTGCCATTTCCTCCATATATCATCCAAAAATATCCAAAATCACCTTGAAAGCAGCGGCAAGGTGATCCCTGGGTGTCGCCTACCACCTCTCCGTAGGGAACGTTTTGCTCAAGGCGGTCTGCCAGCTCTGGGCTTCTCCTGCACGTCTTCTACCCCAAAGGGTAGGATCCACCAAACCCAATAACAACTGAGATAAACAGGATGTGTAAAATCAAGATTGGTTGGTTTTTGTCTGTTGTTTTTTGTTCTTTTGTTGGGTTCAATTGGAATCCACGTGAGAGAACACGGCGCCTAGAGGAAGATTAAAGAAATGGAAGCAAAGAAGACAGGGCGGCAACAGATTCCGGCTTCGATTTTATTTGGATGAAGCATGGACACCTGCTGACGCTGTTTTTCCCCCTGTCACATCGATGTACAGTCCTCCAAGAAATGCCATGAGGGGCGATGACTTTAAAGGGTCGGCTGCGACCTGCTGCAAAGTGCTTGGTAAGCTGATGGTCCGGAGAATAACCCATAGGCAGTGCTGGGAAGAAATAAAACTAGTTCCATTTCTTTCAATCATTTTTTCTTTCAATCTGGCGATCCTCTTCAGAAAGAGGTCTGGAGGTTGTCTTTTGCATACTTGAAGTGAAGCCACAAAATAACCACTTGATTTTCGCACGGGAATCCTGTGGGCGACGGAGAGAATTGAACACCTCACTTTCCGGTTTCACACCCGCGAGACTCAGCATTTGAACTCTCAAAAAACGGAAATGTCCAAGAAACATATTAAAAATCATCAGTAATATCTCAATCCATGCCATAAACACATATTTTTTGGAGCTTCCATTGGTCTATCCGAAGGGCACCCATGGCGTCCCATGGCACCTTGGGGGGAGCCAGCCGAAGTTCTGGCACCCTGGATCTGGTGAGGCTTCATTTTATAGGGGTTTTAGGGTTTAGAAATGTTTAGAATCCATTTATAAGGGGATTATGGAGGATTAATCCTCCAATATAAAATAAAAGACTAGTTCCAAGAACAAAACCAAACATCAAGAGACTCAAGATGAAGTTCTGCTTGCTGCTTGCTCATTTGAGTTCAAAACCTTCGCCGTACCAGTTCTCTCAGCGGCATTTTACTTGAGAATTATCTACTTTCTGCAACTGCTGCAGGATTGGCAAATAAGTTCTCAAGTGAATTCCCCATGCCCTGCTGGAGGACCAACGAAGAACATATATGTGTTTTCATGTTATGATCTGTATAAGTGTTGTGTATATACACTACAATATAGATCCAAAAACTTCGCGAGAAGTAACCTCCTAAATCATACCCCAAATACCGTCCAAGAAAATACTTGGATCTCTCTCTCTCTCTCCCTATGTATACATATATATATATATATGTGACATGTAAATATGATGTGCTTTCATATAGATGTATATACACGCACGCGCGCGCACACACACACATATATATATATATACACATGAAACCATCCCATATTTCTCAAGTGCTCAACTTTAGCATGGCCACTTTTCATCCCCGCTGCTGATCTCTCCACATCTTGCCTTCTCATGTCGATTGGGTTCGTAGCCACGGTCTTTCTGCGGGGACACGCGCCTAACCCAAGGAATTACCATCGAAAGTCCCAAGGCTAGTGAGATGAAACCCCAAAAAAAATGGGTTTGGAGATGAACCCACACAATTTTAAAATTGTTTTGGAAGAGGCTTTTAACTTGGTTTGGACATGTTTGAAAAAGGTTTTTGCATTAAACACGGCCATGGAAAGATAAAACTTGGTACAGCCCGTATGGTTTACGGCGCAACAGGCCAGCGCAAAGCTGTGAAACCGTGTTCCTCAACGCCGCCCAAAGCCTGGCCTTTGATCGTCCTTAGCCCAAGGTGCCGTGAAGTCACTGTGGTGACACAGCGCATAGCAATCGACTTAAAATTGCTTGAAGAAAGGTGCTTCCAGGATGTCAGAAAGCATGATACCCCCATAATTGCCAGGTTTCCAAATGGCCCATCTATTTGGGAGTTGCTATATGTTGATCATTAATCTGCTCAAAAACGAGGAAAACTAGGTCACCTGCACGTCACCTGGGATCGACCATCCCAGGTCTCACCATAGTTGTCCAGCTTGTATACCAACGTTTATCCACTTATGAAGGTTAAAATATCCCTGAGCTATATTCTTATGGAGGTTATATATATAAAATCTATATATGGTTAAGATTCAATAAGTGTCTTAAAATATCTAATATATTCAAAATGAACCACACTCAACCATACTTAACCGCAATCAACCATAATTAGCCACAATTATTATAGTTAGATATTCTATTCATTCATGATCTCCCCATCTTCCCCCCACCCGTAGCACACCACCACCGTGTCCCATGGGTTTTGGGGCCACTGGGCCACTGGGCCGAGGTTTCGTCCCGCGAAGGTCTGCTGCGTTTGTTGGGCGATGTCTCCAACTCGCGAAGCGACTCGCTCTTGCCCTTGGCCTGGACCTTGGGACTCTGGGGAGGGTTTGATTGGATCATGGGATATAGCATGATCATATTGATAGAATCAAAGCATGACCATATAAATGGAATATTTATAACATGATATAACATAAAGATCATATTACATGGGTTATTCCATGATATAACATGATATAACATAAAGATCATATTGGATAGAAAATGACAATGGAATATTTATATCATGATCTTTAGATATAAATAATGGATCTTGACTCTTTGGGGAGGGTTTGACTAGATGGTCATGGAATACTTAGTGATTTTTGTGGATATAAAGAATGGATCTTTAGATATAATAATAATGGATCTTTAGACCATCTGTAATGGGATATTTTAAGATCTTTGATGTTGGATATAAAGAATGGATTCCATAGAAAGGATAGCAACATGACATATCCCATTATCTTCATGTTTGAGCACATCAAAATTGAATTTATATACCACATAGTCAATTGTGCACTTGAGAATGGGATATCATGTTTCAGCCTTTCAAAAGAACATGACATCCATGTGCGTGTCTGTCCTTGCACAGTGAGTAGTAGGATTGAACCTACGGAAGGATCAGACTTGGGATCTACCCTCTGGTAAACTTAGCTATGGAAAATGGCCCATTTATAGTGGATTTACCCATTAAAACTGGTGATTTTCCATAGTTATGTTAGTTTACCAGAGGGTAACTGATCTAACTTCCGGATGCAAACAATATCAAAAAATGGCTTACACGAAACAATGCTAATACACACTTGCGGTTCCCTGGGCCAGAAACCACATCGAAGAAAGCGTAGCGGAGGAAGCATTCGAAGAACTTTTTGAACTCCCGCTCCGACAACACGCCATCCTGCAGGGGCATCCTGGTTAGAAAAAACAAGGATATTCGGGTAATTCGGGTATGGCATGAATATACCGTCTCAAGTTGGTATCCACCAGAAAAATCTAGAAAGTAGGTTCCAAAAACCGACTTCCGAATTCCTACCTCTACCCAATATCCATCCATTTCCTGCAAGAATAGTGTGCTTGGATCCTCCATGGTTTTCCGTTGAAGCACCCCAGTTCGACAAAAGCAGAGGATCCATCCTTGTCACCAATATTAATCCATTAGAGAGGCAGCAATAAACTGGTTATAATATGTTACAATAATTGCAATAATAAGGCTACAATATGGCTATTAAAAAAAAATACAGTCTCATCTATAATTTTCATGATATAATCAACTTTACTTCACCCATCAATGATGATTTTGGGACCCCCAACTTTGTATTTCTTAGTTCTATCATGTGATATCACCATTGGTTGTTCAACACCACCATTAATCCACCCTGCCGCGCTGGGACACAACGGCGTTCCTTATTCAGATCCGTCGCGTCGAAGAAGGATCTCAGGTTGCCCTCCCGCGGCCTGGCGGCGCAGCATTTTCGGCGGATGGTTTCTGTGTTCCGTTGAACATCAAAGATGTCTACTAGAATGTGAGGCCCCCAAGATGGCTAAGTTGGTTTGTAACTCCAATAACTATGGTTTGTGGTACTTTTAACTATAGTTACTGGGGCTTATAAACCAACTTATAACTGGGGGGCCTCACATTGTATGAAATGCCATCAAGAAAGAGAAAGGAATCACTTGTCATCACCTGTCTATTTTTGTAGGGAAAACAACGAGCACGGGTCAGAGTTAAACTGCGCCGGCAGCGCGGTTGCAGCCCGAAGCTCTCGTAGAGCGTGTTCACCAACGGTAGGACCTGACAGGGGATAGGGATTGAAGCCTCCTCGGGGTGGTTTGAAGTGACGTTATCATCAAACATCATATCTCAATGTGTAAGTCCTCCCTCTGTCTCTATGTTTTTGTTCCAGTCAGTTTTATCTACTTACCCTCTGGTAAACTAACATAACTACGTATGGGAAATCACAATTTTTAATGGGAAAACTCACTATAAAGGGCCATTCTCAATAGCTATGTAAACGTTTACCAGAGGCTATCAATCTAGCATGATCTACCCATCTCCACCATTCTCCAAACAAGGATCTGCATATGCCCCACCTCGGTCCAACTCAAGACTCCATCGCCGTTGACGTCAAACCTGCAGCGGGTCGTGGTATGTCGTGGTGGTCGTTGTTTGCCCCTGCACAACCCCCAAAAAAATCACCATCCATTTAACATGGCCAATGTTTCATCATTTATAGATGGTTATAGATGAATCATAATATTCTAGAATTATAACATCTAGATTATATCATTGCCATTATAATCATTATAACATCCATTTATTATAGAATTTTATAAATGTTCTAGATGATGTGCCACCATCTACGCCTCCCAAGTGGATCCACCATGATCCACCGATCGCGGAACTGTCTGAGTGTAGGAACTTCCGGAAGTTCTCCTTGCAGAGCGCAGCAAACATCACGGGGCCTGCTCAAGGATCGGAGGCAGGATATCATAGGGTCATAGGCAGGGGAAAACCATGGGAAAACAATGGCCATTTAGAACAAAACTGGTTGGTGGTTGAGCCACCCCTCTGAACAATATGAGTTCGTCAGTTGGGATGATTATTCCCAATATATGGAAAAATAAAAAACGTTCCAAACCACCAACCAGAAAACATCACCGTGGCAGCCTGGTCATTCAGTTCCAACTTACCCTCTGGTAAACGTTTACGTAACTATGGAACAATCCACCCATTTTTAATCGGTAAATCCACTATTTCTATGGCCATTTTCAATAGCTACGTTAAATTACCAGAGGGTAGATCCACTTGTGATATTGGTATTAAGCCGGGCTGGGGGTAGTTGGACACCATTTCCAAGTAGAGCACTTTGCCATGCGGCCCCTTTTTTGATGACTTTGATCCCATCCGGGACGAAAAGCCCACCTTTGATTTTCCACGGAAAAGCCAGTTCAAAGAAGTATTGTGAAGTATAAACCGTTCCTCCATAGGTTATACTGATTCTGTCAATTCACTGCGTATATCCATTTATAATCTAATCTTCTTAATCATCAAACACCCCCTAGAAGCCAGGGTTTAAGATGGGAATTACACACATTTGGAAGCGTTTATCACCGATTGCCAAATGCAAAGGCAAAGGCACCAAGATCTACCCGTACCCTGAGCTGACGAGCAGAGTCTGAGAGCACGGCTGGTCAGCAACGTCTTCACATGTTCCTGATCATCCTCGGCTTCGGAAAGTAACACCATGATTTTCGAGATGTTGAGTTGTGGTTTCTTCCAAGCCATCCTCGATCATCCCCGATCATCCAAAACACACATACACACATACACACATACACACAGACACACGTACACACACACATACATATTATTTATATATATATATATATATTTATGTATATATATATAATCATGTATATATAGATATATATGTGTGTGTAAGTAATGTAATGTAATGTAATGTGATGTGATGTAATGTAAGGTAATGTAAGGTAATGTAAGGTAAGGTAAGGTATGGTATGTATGTATGTATGCAATACATGTGAAAACCACCAGCCAAACTGCAATGATAGGGTGCTACTTCCATCCAATCCAAGAAACATCTCTACATCTCTAGCACCTGCAAACACTTCATGGATGGTTGACATCAAACTTAACACTGATTCAAAAGATCTGAACAATCTGAATTGCTGCAACAATTGTCGTCCTTAACACTTATAAATTGGATTGTAACTCCTATAGGTAAGGTTATATATCATTATTAGCCAGCTAGAACTGTTAAGGGCTAGGGCTATACCTGTGGCCTGTGGCTTTCCGACTTGGCTTCAGAATTCCAGCACCAAAAAACTGTCGCCGCAACATCTGCTGAGCATCTGACCGGATCCACTTCCCTCTTACCAGTGCCACAAAGGTCCTGTTTGGTGCTCCGCTTTGGTGGTTGAGCTATCTGACAGAAAGGTGAAAGGCAAATTGCAGCATTAGTTGGTTTATAAATATATATGTATATAACTCATATGGAGGTTTCCATAAATGGGCATATTTCAAAGAAACCTATAAGTTTGGCCAATTTTGGGGTGGTTCCTCTTACGAGCCATCAGGTCTACTCTTATGTTCTTGACAAGATGAGTCAACCGCGCTTCTTTCGAAAAAAGGAAAAAAGGGATTGAAGGCAAAGCCGATTTACAGCGAAAAATCCACACATCTAAGGTCAGTTTCTGTTGAGTTTCCATGCCTTTACTTGCTTATCCTCCAAAACGTTGGTATCAAAAGGCCCTGTGCCCTGAGGATCACTCCAGCCACTCCGCCAACCCCTCAGTGGGTCCCGCAGTGCTGCTGCCGCTTGTCCTGCATCAGGTCTAGGAATGAGAAAAGTTGCAGGTAGCAGAAACATCTAAGATCTATGTAAGACCGATGTACAGGAATATCACGACCATAAGCATGTGGGAAGATCCACTCCATACGGCTCTCTTGGGCCTTGAGGCCAGAAAGTACTTCTTTGGGGCTTTTGTTAGCAGTGGCGAGTCATCCACTCAATGCTGTCCCAGCTGGGAAAAACTGAGGTCAGTTTGGCAGCATCCTTAACTCGTTCTTGGTTCGATGGGGGGCGTGAAGATGTTTATTTGTTTGGAACGACTCCAGCCCATCAATTTGATGAATGGTTTGATGAGAAAAGGTCTTTGATATCAACCACACCCCATCATATGAGGGTTATCTCTGGTGCAGTTTCTTATGTTGGTTAATTATTTACCCAGTGCCATATGTCTATCTTAATGTCCACCATGTCCTTCTAAATATTTGGCTCTTTTGAGAGGCTATGATGTCAATAGTCCGGAACGCCGTAACGCTCTTCCAAGATCAATAACATTCAATAACCATGTTCTGGCTGCACCTGTGCAAATTTACACGCACATATACACATACGCAAACAACATGTCATCCCCGTATAAAGTACACATAGTTATTATGTGAAGACATGGGCACATACAACCCACGCTACTATAGTAAATATATATTTGGCCATCATTCCCCCCCAGATTTTGTGATGTTATGCCGTGCTGTTTTCTGTCCTGCATGCCCATTGTTTTCCAGCAGGATGGTGGCAATCTTGTTGGCGCCTTAGCATTTGTAGCACTGGAAACCGTGGCTTTCCCTCGTTTATGTAGGGTTTTTCTGCATTTGTTTCCCTTGATATAATAAGTTCAATCTAGGAACTACATACCCTTCAGCAAATAAACATAGATATGATGGAGATCCCATCTCAGAATCGGGGATACGCATCAGGATCAAAGATGAAATGGTAAGTTGAAGAGTTTCCCTTCCATAGTAGAGGTAGCGATGGAAATTTATTGGCAAAAAAAATCTGACACCACTCCGCTTAGTGGTGATTTTGGATCAGCAGTTGCCAAATTAATGAATTTTGCCTACATTCTGTCAAAACATGTCAGCACAATGGGCCTGGTAAGCAGGCTGGTCTTTGTGGAATACATTCCCAAGTCTAATATTGTATACCCTGGAACGTGGAAATGGTGTCTATAACAGGTTTCACATGATTTGCCCAAGATGGTTTGAGGTTTCCCTTAGTCACCCAGAGATCATCCCAGCAGACAAACCTCCCTACTTTTGGCTCCCAACCCACATCCGGAAAGCGTTCTTGCAGCCGGTCCTGGGCAACATTTACCCTCTGGTAAACGTTTACATAACTATGGAAAATCACCATTTTTAATGGGTAAATCCACTATTTCTATGGCCATTTTCAATAGCAAACTGTTAAATTACCAGAGGGTAGGTCGTCAGGATATGAAATCAACATAGCCAAGCAGGGATTGCGGTCATTGCACAATAGAGCCATGACCGAAATGTCCTATTCCTCCCCAAAATCCCGGCTATCCCCATGACCGGCCACAACGACCTCCCCACAGCTTCAATAGGGAAAAAAAACAAAACCTAATTCATGGTTAAGTGCCATGAAATTCCCCTTGATCAACCTATATATTTCCATATAATTCCAAATAATTCCCATATAATTCCTATTTCCATATATTCCCATATAATTCCCATATATTATTATTCCCATATATTCCCATATAATTCCCATATATTTCCATATATTCCCATATAATTCCCATATATTTCCAAATATTCCCATATATTTCCATATAATTCCCATGTTTTTGTTGCTGCTTCAAGCCATGTTTTCATGGCAAAAATCGCCAAGCCCAGCAAGGCCCCCTTTTCTTCGGTGCCCGGCAAAGATGGGACGCCAGGTCTCTTCTGACCTGGTTGGTGGTACCATTTCAACCCCTCTGAAAAATGATGGAGTTCGTCAGTTGGGATGATGATTCCCAATACCCTCTGGTAATTTAACAGTTAGCTATTGAAAATTGCAATTTATAGTGAGTTTTCCCATTAAAAATGGTGATGTTCAATAGCTATGTTAGTTTACCAGAAGGTATATGGAAAAATAAAATTCATGTTCCAGTCACCACCAATCAGATAGTGACAGATAGTGATTTCACAAGGCTTTTATAGTGATTCAATGGGATATTAATGGAAAAATAAAAATCATGTTCCGAACCACCGATCAGTATATATGTATGATGCAAATAAACTTGTATACAGTATCTCCGTACATATCTCTGTATACCATACAATCTTATGTGATACTGCACCAATCAAAAAGGTGTTTATTGCGAGCTGGTTCCCCCATATGATATGCGAATTTTCGCAGCCAGGTTTATATTAACGTCTCTTTTGGCTTCAAACCCCACGTTTGCAAAGTTGTAAGGCTAAAGTACCACCTCTTGGTTGCCTTAATCCCAGTCTCCGTGGCTTAAACATGCTTAACCCCTTGTTTTGTTGTTTCAAACCATCTTTGGATAAGTCCCCAAATTTTGGTTGCATCCATCTCATTTCTGTAAGTTCAACTTGCAGATCAAATGGAGGTTTCCTAAGTCATGAAAGTACCCCCAAATCATCCAAGTCATGACCATTGAAACGTATCCCATCTGCTCCATGCTGCTGGATTTTCCAAACCTACCACTGGGTCATTTTTGTGGTAAATGTTGGTCAATATGCCATGCAGGGTAAACTGTTTGATATTTCACAGGCCTGAAATAAGACTATCTTATCATAGTTTACAATAGTTTACCCTGCATGGCATATTCCCATAATCCCAAGATAGCCTTATCATCTTATCTATGTTGATCATTCTCCTTACAATTCCCATCATTCCACAGACACACGGAGCATCCTTGCGGGGGGCCCGGAAACCGGCAATGCCTCGCCTCTTTCCGTCTGCCTCTGGCGCCATGGATGCCTCGTTCGAGGGAGATGGACATTTTTGGGCCAGGGATAGGGATATTCCAATAAAAAATGATGGTAATACATAGTAATACATGGTAATACCATATAAATGGAATTGGATGTTTTGTTTTTGTTTAATCATATGATCATATGTGTCGTCATTTCAAGTATGCCGATAGGTATATGACTCCATTGTTGCAGCCATTTGATTTGAAAAGTATGTCGATGTGTATGTGTTGCCCCAATCATGCTCGTTCATCTCATATTTCCAGAGTTCTGTTCGGTGGTTCTGACCATCTTAAAAAATATTAGTCAATGGGAAGGATTATCCCATATATTATGGAAAATGAAAGTCATGATTGAAACCACCAACCAGAGTTCTTTGGAATAAAAACACTCCTTTTGACTCTGCAAAACACTTTGGGATAATCGGGATAATCCACAGAGTGAACCGGAATTATCTCGTCATACAGGAGCTGGGTTGTACGCCTTCACAAGTAGGATGAATTGATATATCCCAGTCACCATGGATAGTCATCGATGCAGCACAAACGTCACTTGATGAGAGAACATGTTAGATAAGTACCTCAATTGGAGGTACCTCGTTTAATATGTCCTCCTTGAAAATGTGACATCCCTTTGTAAGGAAATATCCCAAGAAAATATTTCCGAAAAATATAGCACGGTGCCTCCAGGGCCGGGCGTGATCGGCAAATGACTCAGCCGCAAATGGCCACTGGGGACACGTGGCAATACATCTTGCCAGCGATGATATCGAAACCAATATTGTCTTTTTAGGAAAAATAGAGGGGTCGGTTTGCTATACTAGCTTTACTAGCTACTATCATCTACCTATTGGTTGTTGAAGGAAGGTAACCCTCTCTTAATCCACCCAGCAGTGGGAAAAGGACATCTATGATCCAAACCTTTATGGCCTCAAAGTTTGCTTATCATTGCAACTTATCATCATCTTGAGCCTCCGAGCTCCTCCCTTTGACCCTGGAAAGGGTTTTCTCTTCCAAAATGGGCTGAAGTATCACTATTCATTGTCAATGATTTCATTGTGGGACCACAATGTTGGGTTCGGCTTGGCATACCATCTGTCATCATTGATATACTCTCTACTTTTGTCTGTGAAATATGGGAGTTGGTACTTTTATCAGTGAGGGACATCTGCGATATGAATTCACAAGCTGCGGCTATGATGTTGTTTGGAATCTCTTCTGGTTGGTGGTTTTAAACAGCTTGAAAAATATGAAAGTCAATGGGAAGGATTATCCCATATATGATGGAAAATAAAAGTCATGTTTGAAACCACCAACCAGTGTTCATATGACTTCCTGTTACCAGTCAGATATGCTGATATCCTTGTGAGGTCGTTTAGCCAAATCTTGATGGGGATGGATCTTGAAGCTGTGGGCATTGAATTCTTAGCGCTTGGCATCTGCCATGGACCATGTAAATACCAGCGTTCGCTCTCTTTCACGAACAATGGGCAAAAACACTTAATTCTAACAGGATACATAGGAATACCATATACACGGGGGTTTCCATAAATGGGGGTACCTCGGAATCATCCATCTTAATGGGATTGTCCATTGTAAACCGTCAAGCTATTGGGGTACCCCCCATGTATGGAACATATATATAAGTATGTATATATATATGCATACACCTCCACACCTCCATCGACATCGCACATCACCCTTCCCTACCATTCATTCCAAAAACGTTTCAAACATGGACCAAAGATCAGCTGATGACCTCAGCATTCACCATTCACCAACCATGTCGTGCCCGCCATTTTTCGCCCTCGATTTTTGGTCGACGCAGGATGTCGACGGCCCAGGGTTTTGTCCATCCTAAATGGTGATTTAATGGGATATTCATGGGGATATGATGGTTTATAACCAATCAACTAGAATATAATCCCTTCCCTTAACCTTAAACACCCCCCAGAATCCACGGTTTACGTGATGAAACCTTCTTTCTGGGATCGTTTGGATAGGGAATCATTAACCTGAAAACAGCTGAAAGAATGATAAAACGTCTGAACATGGCCATTAGGTGGTATTCCCTGAATCGTAGCCAGCCAGTGATGTCACAGTGATATCGTTATTGATATAATTCATCCAAATAATATACCCTATGATGAATTCCAAAAAAGTATGGGAAATCACCATTTTTGCTAGCTAAATCATCGAAGTAAATGTGCCATTTTCCATGGCTGTGTTCGTTTACTGGAGGGTACACAAAGCTGGGATCTATACCCATGGGTAAATCGGATGATAAGCCGATAAGCCCTGACATAAAGAAGTTGATAATGCTGGCTGATAAAGGTATGCGTCGTGGATTCCCATCCGGCAAACATACAAAAACAAAATGGGAAAATCATGGAACATATACCATCACTCCTGAATGGTATACCTACCCCTCAGAAAAATGTGAGTTCGTCAGTTGGGATGATTATTCCCAATATATGGAAAATAAAAGCCATGTTCCCAACCACCAACCAGATAAAAGTAGATCATGTCCAAGACAAAGCTAGCTACCTTAGCTATAACAAGTTAGTTTACTGGAACCACATTTGCAGTAAACTCGACGACACCCTTGGACCCGTGAACACGGCAGCGCTACATCCGCGGTACAGACCGATGAGGGGTTTTCACACGCCTGTTTACCTCTTCCCTAAACCCAAGGTTCACATTTCATGGCGGCCCAGTACCAAACAATCGAAAGCCAATCCTTTCCCCTGTCAACAATGAAGAGTAATCCAATATATTCCAATATACTATACCAGGGGGGTCGATTGGGGTTGAATTCGAAATTAGCGCAGTCTGGGATTACATGGGGTTTCATGATTGACCTGGTACATCTTAGTAAGGCGTCCAATTCGGTGATTGACTTCTGAAGAAGTTCTGGGTCGCGGAACCGCTAAAATCCGCTCAATGTTGGGGGTACCGGTGGGCCCCCTGAGGTTTCCATGAATATCGTCAGAGCAGATTGCACAAGCACCAGGCACCAGTTGATTGTTTTCTCACGCAATGTTGGTTTGAACGCTGCTGGCTTGAAGGAAAAACTAATGGTAAACATGCATTTCATGTGGGCCTCCTGCAAAGATCTTGCCACAAAATAATGGCTTGGGATTGTTTTGCTACCCGAGATCGAAGGGACATGTTTCGCAAAAGAGAGGAACCTTTTCACGTAAAAGACTGAGGGACATGCCATATTGCCAAATGCTTACAACAATGTCCACGCATGTTCAACCTTAGATATCCTGCCATGCAAAGTTTATCCAATGTTCCCCCCATTCAAATGGGGAACAACGACGCTCAAACCCATTAAAACATATATTCAAATTCAACATCACCAAACTTGACTCAATAGTGAATAATATACAATAGTGTATAATGATATTTATAGCAACCCCAAGAAAGATAGCCGGGGAAAATATGGAGAAACATCATCTATGTTACACCTCTATATCCTGGAAACACATTTCTCCATTTTCTTGTGGGTTGCATGAGGTTGCATGAGGTTGCATGAGGTTGCATGAGGTTGCATGAGGTTAAGATACTTCATATAGAGATAGCCACGATCACCACATTGCCATCAGTCCGTACTCCATCAGCCAATGGCACATCGACGGCACTTTGAGTGCCCGATGCTTCCTCGATTTTTTTTTCGCCAGTGTTGGACGTTAAGACTTGAAACGCCCGGCCGGTGAGGCCTCAAATTCTGGAGGCGAACACATGCGAACACAGTGGAAATGCTGATGTGACTTTCACCAAACGTCTCCAATCATGAAGCGCATTACGACTTTTAGAATTAGGGTCTTGGGTCACTTTGAGATGAAGCACATAGGAAAAATGCAAGACCTAGATTGATTACCTCCGGGCTTTTCAAATTATTGAGGCCAAAAAGAACGGCTTAGGTAGGTACCATTTCAGCTGAAATCGGCAAATCTAGTCATGCAACCTTCAGGCTGGTTGGTGGTTGACCTACCCCTCTGAAAAATATGAGTTCGTCAGTTGGGAAGGATGACATCCCATATATGAAATGGAAAATAAAAGTCATGTTTGAAACCACCAACCAGTTCAGCTTTTTGACGTGAAGTGGGTATGGATTGCCTGACGCCCTGATCTCACGTTCATCCCACCAGATGATGGTTTAGTGGGTACTGATAGCCACTTTGGGCCAAAATGATCGGTGTAGTTGATGCCAATATGCTAGTCATCTTTCTGTTGTGGTCACCATTTCCAGCATCTTCGTGTTCGTCTCTCCTGGATGTTCTCGAATGTCGGTTTTTCGTGGAGTGGCATGTGGCAAATTCCCAGGGATGCACCCAACTTGGCTCCCCAGGGGATCCTAGGGGATATGGATAGGCACCCATGGCTCCGACCCCCTCCCAACCAGTAATATGTTCCCAGGATTTCCAGGTCACGCCTAACCACAGCTACCCCCAACAGAGCATCCAAGATCAACAACCGCAGCTTTCGCGGAACTGTAGGCAGTTGCTGTGACAGCATGTCTGTTTGGAGGATCATTGGATCAGAACTGGCATTTCCCAAGCAATAAGCTGGGCTAGCATCATTGGTTCGCCAACTAGGGGACTTAACTGCTATATGTATGCTTCCAAATTCGCGGGGTCAGAACTGGTAAGTAGGGTCGGTTTCCCAGCAAAACATGGAGTTTACCAGCTCTTTTTGTTGTTCTACTACAGGTATAAAATCATATAAATACGTCAACGATCATCAAGCAACAGCCAGCATCAAAGTGTCCGGTGGCTAGTGGCTGGGTTAGAACCGAGCTATAAAGTTGTAAGTTATGAGTTCTGGATGACCAACCATAATGGGGTTAACCCTTTCACCTCATCCGACGAGACTTTCCAGGTTAGTTAGGTATTACCCCTCCAGGGGACTTACAAATTCATTTACCAAGCAGAATGATCCTCCAAGTGGGAACTGTTTCAGCCCTTGACGAGTCATTGTATGTTACAGTGGCGACAGCACAAAAAAAACACCGGAATGCCCTACCGAATTCGCAATGAGATGTGCATCAGCCAAGGCACAACCTGAAATGCCCTTGGGACCCAAGAAAAACACGAATCTTGGGAGGTCTCCGTTGCAAACCTGAAAGCTGTCCGTTGGACAGTTTGGGAATGTGCAACGAACCACATGTGCCACATGTGCCATGGTCAAAACATGATGTATGGCATTGCGATGCATTATGGGGTATGGTTTAGAGCCATCCATCCCTCAGAATCCTGGAGCTGGTCAAAGCCCATTCCGAAAGATGACCATCCGCATTCTATCATTCTGACATGGGAATAGCCCTGTGGTACAGCGAAAGGTCACGGGAAACCCTTCAGATGACGCACAGCTATGTCTGGCGGTCTATGGCAAGGCAGTGCTGACGCAAATTTGACGGCAGCGCCGGTGCTTTCGCAGGCATTTGACCCGGTGGACAGCTAGCTCCTAGTGCTCAAAACGAGTGGGAACAAACAATGCATGCCTTAATCTTGTTCCATTAAACATATATGACATATATGCAACATGGCATCATGCCACAACATGGTTTTCAATGAACAATGTTTGGTTTGGTAAAAGCGAGCTACGGGGTTTCCCAATCCATTGATCAGCTCATGGGCCATGGGCGTATGTTGCGATATGGCCGGCAGGAGAACTATTGCCCCACAGCCAAACGTCCAGATGCAAACCTATGGAGGGGGAGTTTCGGGTAGTCAGTAGGCGAAAGGAGGAGGTGGTGGTGGTGGTGGTGGTGATGATGATGATGATGATGGGATCAGATCAGATCAGATCAGATCAGATCAGATCAGATCATCATTCTTATGAATAACATTGAATAACTATATGCATACAATATGCCTAGACCCTCCAAATACCTCAAACAAACATGTATATACACATACGGAAATGATTATGTAAACATCATGTTTAATGGGTGTTTGGAGGGCCTAGGTATATGTGAAAACATATATTTATATTAATTTCATCTACATATTGTAACAAGTGATAATCATAAGCCCTAAAGACCGCTCGCGATCAAATTGACTGACTCAGGAGCTCTGAGTCCAGTTGGAGTACACATATGGTTAACATATTCTATAACAAATACAAATATTACGGCGAAGGGACTTAACGTCATAAATTTTAAATGATTTCATGGTATAAAACATTATAAATAAACATTATATACCCATCCAAACTTTACTCGCAATTCACCAACCACGTCGTGATTGCCCACAAAAGCCGGAGAATCCAACGCATCGTGCGAAGATTCATCGTCCATGCCAGCCCGAAAGCTGAATGAATTCCATGGCATCGGTGTATAACTGCAAGTTGTTACGACTGGGATTTGAGTAAAAGGGCAAAACAAATCATAAAGTCATAAAGTCATATTCCTAGGGGAGACAATCAAAATCAATCAAACATCACAGATCATCACAGATCATCACAGTCAGTCAGCATTTAAAAAAAAAAAAAAACACATCTAATTACAAGCGTTGCGTGAGAAAACTCTTCGGCTTCAGCCAAAAAGTGATCGATCGGACTTGCAAAATACATCAAAAATGCCCATCTACGACACGCTGCGCGGTGCAGCAAGCGGCGATCTGTGGGGATGTCAATTGCCGGGGCAAAAACATGCCAACAATCGTGGGGAACGTTGAGGCTCTCTTTAAAGGAATAAATCAAGGAATACACAAACAAATGATTAATAACTACTGTGAAAAAAAAGTCCATTAACAAGTCAGCGTCACTTTACCCAGAAAATGGAACCCCCAGTGGATGCCCAATCGAGATCGAAAAAACATGTGATGCTCCAGATCTTCCACGTCCAGCATCATGCAACAGGCGCGTTTGCGCGGCTTTGGATCCTTCAAGATCCACCAACGCAATGTTGAACCTCGAAGCATCGTAATTACTGAATGTCATCCTGGGTGCTCCGTGCGTTTCCCAAGCGCCGTTTAAGCGCAGTCGCAGTGCCGAGCTAAGTCCTTCATCAAGTAGTTCATCCTGCTTTACTCCTGGAGTAACTTGCTTAAGATCCCCGGAATCGTGGAGCATTCTGGAAGGGTTCCCGGCAATTTGAGCGTGTACATTTCAAACGCAATCAAGCATGCTTTTGCACCACTGATTTGAATTGGAGGTGCCTCAGTCTTGGTGGTTACATCCTCATATGTGCTGTTTTCGGTCAGGACAAAAAATGGAAAAAGAGCGTCAAAGTCAGTACAGAAACCAACCTAACGTATCAGGAATCGCCCACCTACCCAACCAACTACAGTACCCTCTGCTAATTCATGCTAATTCATGCTAATTCAACATAGCAAACTGGAACATCATGGTACATCACCATGTTTAATGGGCATAACTGGGCCATGCTCCACCTTCAATAGCACCAAGTCATCTCATGGCACTGCGGTATAGAGGGGGCCCGCCCCATGACTGTGGACAAAAAACCTTATGTATACCAGATACCTCTTGGCCTTCTATTTATCAAACAACCAATGGGAAAAGGGCATCTGTGGAGGACATCATGGTTATTTTTAGGTGAACAAAAATCGAAGCCGCAAACGACACGCACACGGCTGTTGAAGGGACCAAACGCGTTGGGCCTTAATTTGAATTCTATATTTGTAGCGTCAGAGATCAGAGTCATAGAATATGAGCATCATGGTCATATGATGGTCATATGGATGCGAGGATATTGAAACCCTGGAAACATATCGTTCCAAAACCAAGTGCATCAGCTATGATATCCCTATTTCGTTGGAATTTGCATTCGAGAAACTCACAGGAGATTTTCGTATGTACAAAGCGTGGGACTGTAAGACCCCCTGCTTTAAGGACAAACCAACATCCATTTCAATTTGAATACCCTCTGGTAAACTAACATAGCTATTGAACATGGCCATTTATAGTGGATTTACCCATTGAAATGGTGATTTTCCATAGTTATGTTAGTTTACCAGAGGGTATGTTGACAACATCCAAAGAAATGTGTGTGGCTTTAAGTCATGCCTTTCAAACAAACCATCGGCCCTACCATCGACAACACCTGCTTCAAGTGACAATTGAAATACTTTTAATCTATGGCATCTATGGATCATCGTGGCATCTTTATGACATTTTATGACTCTATTTGCCACCAAAACATCTGGTGACAACAATTTCACTGAATCATCGTGGTTCAAGAGCACACCTTCGAAGGATCTTGGATAAACATCATTCCAGGAAGGGCGTCCGCCAATCACCATCGCTGTCAACCGTTATGGATGTCGACCTCCAAAGGTGAGAAAGGTGTCTCTCATCCATACAGCTTTAGATGTATGTTTTAGATGTATGCCTTGTAAACATTGGTCGGATTGATATCCCTAAACCCTCCGTCTCAAACATCGATCATATTGACTCATCCACTTAAGTTAGGGCCGGCGACTTTTCACAGGTTTTTTGGTAAGCCTTGTCACCCGGACTGTTTTCGAGGCGGAATTCGTCACCAAAATTCGCTCACCCTCCACCGGGATGCCAGGTGCGAAGGGATGGTGCTGGAAGATGTACCAACATATACCAACATCCAAAAATGATCGAAATATCTGGGTAAATTATAATATTTCACTAACCTGAATCTTGTGGCCATGTGGGGATGATTTCCCTGAAATAAACCATGATTACCAGTGAGGGAGAACAGTGAGGTCGTTATAATTTACCCAGAAATACGTAGGCTGGTTGGTGGTTGACCTACCCATCTTGAAAATCTGAGTCAGTTGGGATGATGAAATTCCCAATATATGGGAAAATCAAATTCATGTTCCAAAGCACCAACCAGTAGGTATACCAGCATCATGGAGCATATGGGTATGGTTTTAAGATGATGGAAACGTTGCCAGCTTGGAACTCCACCTCGGGCACCGGGCACCTGGAGGTAACCTGGAAAAATCAAAAATGGCAACGAAAAAGAATCATTTTCAACAGGAAAATAAGTTAGAACGATACAAAAAATGTAATTTCGCAATGTCCACCCCCAAAATAAACCCAATTAGTCAGTCTACCAATTGCTTGAAGGATGATTTTCATGGATTTTCATTGGCAGGTCGAACGAGTACGTAGGTAGAACGAGTCATGTCTTGTCAGTGTTGGAGGTAATTGCCATGCACCAAGAGATTTACATCAGATGTAACTACGATGAATCAAACTATGTGAGTCTCAACCGTTCCTTCAGTGGTACATAAGCCAGGGGAACAACACCCCCAACAAATCAAGATGGGAATGATGTGGAATAAGTACCAACGGGAGCACATACCCACAACACCCAACAAAGCCCTACAAAATCACTGTTCTTCACGCATTTCATAGGTATCTCTCCATTTTTGCTCTTGGCATCACCGGTGGCCGATGGAGAAGCCAATGGTGTTGACCGCCGTCGCGATGGTCTCAAATGGCCCGTGTGTCATCTGACTGTGACATGACATGACTCCATGTTGCCACATTTTCTGCACTTCTAACAGACAAAAGATCACTATCTGAGAATTTGAGCAACAAAAACTGGTTGGTGGTTTCAACCCCTCCGAAAAATGAGTCAGTTGGGGTTATTATTCCCAATGATATGGGGTTCCAAAGCACCAACGAGAAAATGGGAGAAATTTGATCCAAACACCAAAAACCTCCGTGGCGGCAAGGTGGCTTTGGAAGATGCTGAGTATACTGTGACTTTCCATGGGATGGCCAGCGGTTTGCAAAACAAACTGGACACATGATCCTAGGACCAATCTTGGCAAATGCTGCACTAAGGTGTTTGATAGATCAAGAGGAACCATGAGAAAGTTTTGGTTACTTAATTCACTTAATTCGCTTGTTGCACCAGTTTTGAAGCTTCAAAAGTTTGGCCATGTGGGGATGCTTACCCTCCAGTAATTCAACGCAGCTAATGAAAACAGCCCATTTAGTTCGATTATTTTTCCCTATTAAACATATCCAAAGATATTTAAACATGGAAATTGTTCATGTATTTTCCATAGCTATGTTGCATTACCGGGTACCCTTTATGAAACATCTCTAGTGCCATCGGAATCCGTCGATGAACTCACAGGGTCCATTTGGGTCCTCAATGCAGCTCGTTGGAAGAAGAACCTAGGGCCGTGGCACGGTCTCCAGATGAAGCTGGAAAATCATGTGGGGAACTTTTATATGAATTATCTACATGTACACATGTAGATATACATATGTGTATTGTGTAATTATATATGTTTATATTTATATGTATATGTAGTAAAGCACTTGTACACTTGTAATGGACAACTGTTTACTTAACAGCATTGGCATGTCTCTGGAGTATAGTAACACTCAAAAGTTTGAAAGGATATAATATAATTTGCCAATATTTTAGTAGGATGTCCTTCTCATCTTCTCTATCTTTTGGGGGGATGACTGTATACCCCAACATTGCCTGTGCTGAAAACGATGATATACCTTGGAGTGCCCTTTTTTTGTGCGACAAATTTTCAAGAAAAGCACTTACAGTAGATATACTTAGATTAATGTTGCTGGGGCGTTAGCCACCAAACAGGAAAATTGAGGCAACAGAAGAATGGTGATTTCATCAACTTCACTAGCTGGCAAGTGAGTGATGATCATTTTGACATAGTCAAATCACCCACCAAGTACCCTCTGGTAAACTGTCCCATAACTCATAAGTATGGAAAATCACCATTTTCAATGGGTAAATCCACTATAAATCACCATTTTCAATGGCTATTTTGACACAACCAGAAGGTAGAGTTGTTCACCTAAGGTCAGGCATGCCTGGCTTCACCTGTGGGAAACCATCCCGCGTTGCATCCAAGCTGCGCATGAAGACGTTCTCCGGTACAAAGCTTCGGATCTGCGGCGGGGGTTGGTGCTGGTTGTCACAGAGAAAGCGCCTCGAAAGTGTTACGAGTTGGTTTATAGACCCCTCGAACTATAGATAGATCTATACCAAAAAATATATAAATAAAAAGTAATTCTATCACTACTTTAGTAGGATTTTACTTGTCTATAGCATAAACATCGATAGATCATAGGCCATAGTGATAAACCAACATATCCAGGTCCTGGGCAAACGCTGGATCTGCTGATGTTAGCGTCTCTGCCGATGGTGATGTTTCTAAAAGGAAACCGTCCCAGAAAGTCATCTGTCGGAAATCAATGGAAGTCCTCAAGCAGCTGATTTGAGGCGCGATGTTTCCATGTCATTACAGAGCAACACTAAAAAAATTGAGAAACAAGATAAGTGTGCCAATTTTAGTAGCAGCATTCTGTACTTTTCTATTTTTCTATCTTCTCTTGTCGTTGCCATAGTACCAAATATTGCTGGCGTCCTGCCAATTCCTGGGTGGATTTTCCTCTGAAACCCTGCGCGGGGCGGCAATGCCTTGCCTTGGCTTCAACCAGTTCTTTCCTGAAAGCTGGGGAGCTATGACTTACTTCAGTAATGCAGGATATGGTTGAATAGTCGATACCTTAAATTACAGGGTTGGACGAGGCGGCATACCATCTATACACTTGAGCAGTGTCCAATTTACCTGCTGGTTGAGAGCTGAACTCCGATCTTGTGTGTAATCTACACCTATATCATGCATGTTCAACAGGAAAAACTGTCCATTTGAAACTTTAAGTGTGAAACAATTGTTGAAGTTATGTTTTTAACTCCAAACCACAAAACATATTCAATCATTAAATGCAGGAAACCATGTTCAACTGGTCAACTTAGTTTTAACTCTTTAGTTTTAGTTTCTATCCATGTGATCCCCTACATGGATCCAACTATCATGATCCATCATGATGCCCAAACGATGATTAAATCATAATCAAACCCCTCAGGTTTCGCTTCCCCAAACAGGAACAACAAACAAAACAATGTTTTGGGTGTGTTTAAAATTAACATTTTGATGTGAATGCTTTGAGGTTTGAATCAGGTTCATAATTTCAAGATGTGGAATCAAAAAATGGAATTGTCCAAGAATGGGGGCCCTAATTTTAGAGCCTTAAGCCTTATGATAAACATGTTTTTGGAACTTAGTTTGAGACAAACGGTTCATTGGTTTGACAATGGGGGAGAGTCCTGAGGCTGATAATTCCCCCAAAAAACATCCAACAACTATTGATCTACGGATGCATATCCAGAATATTCCAGAATTAATTATTCCAACGGCAAATGCCACCCAAATGTCAATCAATCTGGTTGTTACATGTTGTTACTAAATGCTGTTTACAATTCCGTGCGAATCCAGTGATTCTCTGTTCATGTCTTGAGGGGGATCGGGTTTTTTTGGACCCAACTGGACGTGTCAGATTTGAAGAAAACCTGATAATTTTCCCTAGTTTGAGGTTGGGCTCCAAATGCTGGGGATGATTTGCGAACCTCCAAAAACTGATCCATACTATCCTCCTGTAGACATAGATGTGGTAAACCACCATCTACAGGTCATTGCCTTTGGAAAACCATTGGTTTTCCACATCCTGAAATGTATGTTGACCCTAGGGCAAGTCACGTGATGGACTCACCATAAACTCACCAAATTCACCAATAAATAATCAATGGATGGGTTTAAGGGAAAATCGAAACCGGAAACCATAGATTTTCCCATTAAATATGGGGCTTTCCGAAGTATATTTTCCCTTAAACCAATCCATTGAAATAACCATCAAATCCCATTTTCTATATCCCCATGGACACCAGCAATGCCCGTAGCAAATATGGCTACCAGTGGCTGGAAGACATCCGAGAGCTCGTTGAGGGGCAGGTCGTTGATCCACGCCTGCGACGTTGCAATGTGGAGCGTCCTGGATAGGCTGCCGTTTTTTTAGTTAGCTAACTATGGCTACTATGAATGGTTGGTGGTTTCAACCATCTTGAAACATATTAGTCAATGGGAAGGATTATCCCATATATTATGGAAAATACCATGGAATATATCTATATATATATGTATACAGAATTCATAAACACATTGATGTATAATAATTATATATATATGCATATTTATCTTGATTATAACTTCGGTAACTATGGTTGCTAAATGTCACCGGTAGATATATCTAGTCTCTCTTTCTCCAGCGCCATCGTGCCATCAGCAAAGTCCCGCATGGCGCTGGACCAGTTTGAACGTAGAGCGTTGGGTAAACATAGAGCGATGTAAACAGTTTGAACACCTTTGGCAATTCCAAAAGCAGCAGCTTATGATAGTGGAAGCCCTCCACGCAAACGTTCAGAGTGTGTTGATCCGTGAGCCGCTTAATTTAAGTCCATGGCTACAATTCATCAAGGGAAAAAAACCGGGTGGTTTTCCTTCCTACCCAAAATTGTATGGTGAGGTTGCTGAGGGGTTGCGATGTTTGGGATTGACTTCCCTGAGTGCAGTCGATGTGTCATGGGGTTGCCACATGTTTTTTCGTGAAAATCGGCCAACTGAGAAATACAGCATGGTGGTAATGTATGCTGCAGTGCCCATTTTCCAGTGTAATCTGAATACCCGGGGATAGCCATCCTGCAATGTCTCACACACACACACATCCACTTAGATGCGCATCCCATGCATGGTAAGTGGCATATCACCCACTTATCTGACTGGTGATGTTTACATGTTTTTTCACATGTGATATTTCATATGGTTTTCCTTCGAAATGAGATGCAACCCCCAGTAACCCCGCACGCCACTTTCCAGGCAATGACTGGGTGGCGCCCCAGCAACATCGTTAGATTTCCTACCAGAGAACACGGAATGAAACATTAATGAAATATGTTCCTCTTGAAAAGTACAACTTTCTGAAGACTTCCCTCTTTTGGAAACATGTTATTTTTGTTGGAAGCATGGGTTAATCCAATGCACTAATTCCAGAAAATGATCATCGATATCATTGTTCCATTGAAATAGCTACATTCGGAGGTACATACTTCAAATCATATCCATATATCCCTGGTATTCATTATTCATTGGTTAGACCAAGATATTATTTTTGATCATCAAACCCTCATTGATAGTTATACACTTGTATCCCTATTCTTGATGGTCAAACTAGATCAAACTACCATTTGTATCCATTTGTCATGGTCAAAACCCAATTTTTCATGGTGAATGCCTCCCAAAAAATCGCAGTTTTCACATGTTTTCACCTCTCATCCCATCCGCCCACCAGGAAACGCCGAGCGTAGATCTGGACCACCCGAATGAGCACCGGATTGGCCTGGGACACGACCTGATTTCGCGATGTCGTTTTTTCATCAAAATCTTGGAATCCACTGAGGATTCCAGTGAAATCCCTATAGAAAATCTCATTAAAATAGGACATTTCCTATAGGTAATTGAAATCACTAGTAATATAGAAATATAGTAACATTTCCTCCGTTATTTAAATTTTCTATAATTACCCTCTGGTAATGGCTGACATAGCTATAGAAAATCACCATTTTATAGCTAGGTAAACCATCTATTTCTATGGGCCGTTTTCCATGGCTATGTTAGTTTGCCAGAGGGTAACTTTTAATAAGCCATGTGTTAAAAATAGAAATAGCTCAAGGTAGTCGTTTACAGAAACAGGTGGAAGAGCCATGGGAAACCCGCTTGGAACATGATTTTACTTTTTCATGGTGTTTTTTTTCACTTCTATGTGAACGTTTTTAGGAGGGTAGTAAGCAATGTCGATGACTGCTGCAATATCCCACCAATCTAACTGGGTTATAATATAGTGGTAACATGTGATAACGTATCTTACCAAGTATTTTGGTACATCTATGGCAAGTGGTCAATACGCCAGTTCAGCAACTGGATTAATATCAGAGTAATCTGACTGGGTTATAATGTGGCTACACCTATCTTACTAAAACTGCAATAACTGGGATGCACAGTCAAATTGGAGATACTGTGCAGCAGGAAAACAACTACTAGCCCTCTCTCTCTCCATCAACGTCCTAGGGAAAACAACTCCTTACAGTATTTGTTTGATGATTAGGTATGATTAGTTAGTACCTTTTTTTTTTGAGAAACGTTGCCTTTTGAACTGCCCCACCCAACATGAGAATATTTCCGAGAATGTTTCATGCAGAATTTTTATATCATGCGCGAACCTTGGATTTAGAATCATCTGGGTATGGACATAGAAAAAAACGAGGTATAGATGGTACAATGGTATAGTTTTCTGATAGATTTTTATGATTTTTCAATAGACATAAATAGCATCAACTAGCTGGAGAAAATTGCCAACCTCACCCATCGATCTATAGAAATCGCATTCAGGTGGCTTTTTTGAAGCGATCCGCAGAGATGCTAATGAGCACCGACTCACCATGAGCTTCGGCCGTTCCTGCGCCGGACCTACATAACTACCTGAACTTGGCTTTAAGATGATGAAGTAACTATAATTAGATGGGTTGCAGTAACAAAGCAACAAAACATAACTAGGAGGCACTACTTTGTAAATATAATCCAAATCAATTTTGTCGGGATAGGTGGGATAGGCATACTCCAACCTTTGAGACAGCATAGCAATTTTTGCATTGGCTAAATGTTTGGTTAAAGTAAGTAGTTGAACACCAACTTTGTCTTGGATAATCTGTTGAAAGGATTGAGTCTAGGCACAAACAAACGAAGATGGAAAGAGGGAGATTGGCACACATGCTGTGATATCTGATAGTTAGTGACAGGTGGCTTGTTGGAACCAGAGTTGTTGGGCAATGGATCATTTTAAGGGAAAATCTGCAGAAAAGGATTATTTTTACCACTACCCTCTGGTAAGTTAACATCTTTATGGAAAATAGCATGTATACGCATCATATATATATACACACATATATATATACGTATATCTATGTATATTTATTGATCAGTCTGATGTTCTATAGCTACCTTAACTACCGAAAGGTAGATATAAGGTTTTCCCATAAATGTTCCCACATTTTTTCCGACAAATGTTTCTTTCATCTTCCAACATCTTCCAGCTCTAGGGCCCTTTCCATCCACTTGAATTGTGTCCCGAAAAAAATATGTAATGGCCACTCAAGCAACACCATAATCATCTAAACAGCAGTGATTAAACATGATCGCATCAAATTCCACTTGACTATGTCTAATTTTTTTGCTCCAAAATTAATTAAACATGAATTAAACCCAAAAAACACCCAAAACACCTAAGTTTCTGAAAGTACACTAAACAAATTCAAAACCCAAAAGCAATCTATCAACCACCATATTACATCATATACCTTCCCCACCACTTTCCCACCCTCAAGGCTGCGCACCTAGGTGCTCCCAGTTGTTGAGCCATAATGCCGGCTCGGTGACCCAGTCCAAGTTCGCTTGGACGTATTCCTGCGCTGGGATGGTGTGGATTCTTCACCACGCTAGTAACTTACTGGATGGCTGGGGGAATACGTAGGGAATAAGCTTTCAATATATATACCTGAATCATCCGGTGGTGCCTTTTTTTAGCCTCTAATGCTAGAGGCAGAAATTGTAGCCTCTAATTTCAGGAATCGCCTCTGATTTTGAAAAACGCCTCTGCCAACCAAGTGGTTTTCAATGGCTTCATGAAACATCATTCATCACCAAGAATATTATATGGGTTTTCCATAAATAATAGGAACCTTCAATGTGAAAAATCAAAAAGCCTTTACTATCCTTTACCAC
>Ga0126342_10002820_pt1 | contig 27805 bp, 28 predicted proteins | sample Cyp1metagenome_FD_92528 | JGI IMG/M metagenome (GOLD analysis project Ga0126342, IMG submission 92528) | Coral microbial communities from Lord Howe Island, Old Settlement Bay, Australia - Cyphastrea 1 metagenome | ecosystem: Host-associated > Invertebrates > Cnidaria > Coral ... | reverse complement strand
CAACGAAGAACAAACCCTTCCGCGATTGCTCACTGTGGTACCGCGGTTGCTACGCGATTGGCTGAGCGATTGAGGGCTGTCCGGGAAAAGGTATTTTGGACAACCCCCATATATATATATATTATAATATAAATCTATCATATCTACTATACGTATAAATGTAACTAACTTGATTTCGCTAGCTGGAAGCCTCCTGAATGGACCTCTCTTGTGAAGAGAATGCCGTGGTTCCCAGCCAACTTGGCAACAACTAATTACGGCCCACCACAAGCTCGCCATTCCCCCAGACAGCGAACACTGTGATCATCATCACACCCAACGTGTTCAAGAATGAAGTTGTCAAAGAAGCGCTTGACACTCAGGACAAAGTCAATCGGATAAGCCAAACTATACGAAAGCAAATCGCCCAAAATCATGGAGCACCCAGGTACGAGGCTTCAGTGACGACCAAGAAGAATGCAATTTAGCTGCAAGAAAATGGATGAGACCTGCAGAAGACTGGAGTATTGTTGAATGAGTCTCCTGAGAAAGGACTACGGTAGAAAGGACTTTGGTTCTCTCAGGTGGTGTTCCTCCATCACATTGTCTCTGGATGCAGCCTGGAAGAAGAGGCAAAAGGGCAGCAAGGGTTTGTCATGATCTGTCAATCTTTGATCAGAGGGACCTGCCGGAGTCATGCTGAATGCCAGGCTGCGCACGCCCCAGAAGAGCTCAAGAAGTCGGTAGACAAGATCTTCAAAGATCCTTTCCGGCAAAGCATTTCTGAGTGTATATTATAATCTGTTTGCGGGTACTATGATGTTCAATGTAGAAATTAGTGGTAGAGCAATGTACAACACATCAAATCTTCATAAACCTTCATCATGGGGAGTCTTTTCCAATCTGGGCCATGTTTCAATTGCGTAGTGTCAAGTGGGCGCCGTAGATGGGATCATGCCTCGGTCTCGATCAAAATCCTGTGGGGACATCTGGGGGCCCCGGACCTCTCCAAGGACAAGAAGTATGTCATCTATGCCGAGGACGGTAGAAATCTGGCAGATGGACTTTTTCACAGTAATTCATTATATATTAGTATTAGCAATATTTAGCAATCATAATCTTTGGCAAAGCCATTTCCTACTGCCATCATATTCATATCTTGAAGGACTTGAGCGAGGAGTGCAATGACATGCTCATTGAGAAGATGAACCTCAGAAATGCAGACGAGATGAAGGTGACTCGGTCACACATCTCAATTTCGTTTGGGATGATGAGATTAATGAATTTCTGCATATCCAGATTCAACCATATCCACCTGAATGTGGCTACCTTCAGACCTCAGGCAGCGCAAGAGAAGCGTAGCCAGGGTCGCAATATTGTGCCTTGGTACATTGTGGATCTTGTGGATCTTGTGGTAGTTGGCACATCTTGGCACTTGATTGTTTTGATGTGCTTCTCTTCCTAGTCCCATCCTGCGTTTCAAAGCCGCCTGGAGAATTCTGACATCCATCTGAGGGAATTCTGAAATCCAGTGCCAAAGTTGCCAAGGCAGGGTGGCAGGAATTGCTAGAAATGTGTCGCAAGCGCTGTAGAATTTGATATCCACCATTTTCCAAAACTTTTGTTCACTGATATTGACCACTCTGATTCCAGGCATTCACACAGGCTGGTGTGAAGAGAAAATTCGATCTCTGCCTTACTGCGGCCAATGCAGAGCACTCCCCTGATGGGATGCCAGTAGCTGCCTGGTGGCACTTCAAATTGACAGGTGGCCATGCTTGATTTTTGCTGGATATTGGATGGATATGGCACTTGAGAGGGGCCGAAGGGCCGAAGGGCCGAAGGGCCGAAGCATTCACCTTAAGCCAAGGTGGATCATTTGTTTACCACCATGTCCAAGTTGGCTCCAGCTTTACAAATTGGACGGAACTATGGCGACAAGGATTGGGACAGCTTTGAGTTTCTGAAAGCATGTCCTTTTTAGAGGCAAACTGCCAAGCTGGCATTTGAAGCAATAGATTCACTGAAAGTCCTGCACCACTTGTGATTTGATATCCTTTCAAGAACAATTTCCTGTGGAGATTCTCCGAAAAACGTACCATACTTTGAGTTCTGCCTACTCTGCAGGTCTCCAATGCAGATGTCAGGCATTCCTTCAACATTGTAGTGGTGCTCACAAAGGACCAAGACAATGGAGAGCTGATTTTGCACATTGAGCATTCAAGATTTTTGGGAGCAAAGAACCCCTGCTAGCTTTCACCAACAGCCAACACCTGTAGGATGCGCTCACTTGTCCTGACTTGCAAGCGGAGTTGAAATCTGCGCTGGAAGCTGAAGCGAGCATCCTCATCGTTCCCTGACTGCATTTGATTGCGCTGCTTGGCACACTGGCTTCGAAAAAGGAAGTCATTCTTGAAGTCATGTTTGAAGCTGGATGCAGTATGATGCAGTAGCTCACTAGGGCGATTGCGGCGATTGCTCCCCCGATCTTCCATGCTGTCCTTAGGTGCATCACCTTCTTAGCTGTCCCAACTTCAAAGCAGAGCTTGAGAAATGCGAGGATCGGCATGCAGCTAGTTGCTCCCATGACATAAAATAATATTGGATTATGTCAGACGCACATGTGAGAGTCTGGGCACCTCAGTTTGCTACGTAGTCCCCACTTGGTAAGTAACAGCTTCTTGTGATACTGAATTGCAGTATTGCACGACCGAGCAATGGCAGTATACCGATAGTCGATAGCCTATGTAAGCATAGTATATCATTGAAACACAAACGTCACACACAGAGACTGTTGATGGTTACGGTTGCATTCGTTTCATACCCTTTGTCGTTTTTTGCGTCCGATTCTGAAGTCACATCCTATTTGATTTTTTGGTGAGGACAAGGTAGTAGCGTCAAGCCTTGCGCGTGCTGCGCGTTTCATCTACATGACGGAGGTGTGCATAGGACATCTATATGACATTATATGACTATGATGTCAATCTTTGGACTCTTGAATTGACCTTGTGAATTATTTCATATTATTTCTAAGTCTGTTCGGAAGCACAACAGCTCTAGATTTGGCCAAATGAATCTTCGAATCTTCCACTCCTGATGTGCACGACTTTTCTCCAGCTCTTTGATTTATGATATTTATGCAGGTGGTCACAAGTGTCTTGCTGGGCATCCTTTCGCCGGGCACGGTGTCTTGGCACGTCTCTCCACGTCGCCTTCAGACAGATTTTTGCCAAAGACAAGCAGACTGATTTTGCTGCAGCTCAGCTTCCATGTGCACTTCTTTTGCTTCGAACTGACAGTTGAAGTGAGGGGAGCGCCAAAATGCGCCAAATATCTTTAGAAACTGTTTGCAGATCAAGACCGATGACACGAAGTCTCCAAGAACTAGACAGGCCTTGTCCTCTGGAGGCTCAGGGGCCTCAGGGGATGGGAAAATTGTGGAAACCTTCACGGCTCACGTGAAAGCAGATCAAGATTGTCATTCTAATCATTCTCCACACCATGCAATATGCAACAGACTTACAATATCTTACAATGTCATGTTACTCTTGCAAGAGCAAGTGCCCAAGAAGGGAGGAAAGACTTGCACAGCATGCAGTGCCCACGGGTCCCGATCATCAACACTGAACCGTCGAGCAGTTCGTGTATTGTAACGTAGTCCTTCACACATGTTTCCTTCTCCCGACTTGAAAGGTGGAAAACAATTCCGCCTGGAGTACAAGAACTTCTACTCTTTAGATTTAGCCAAAGATGGTACCGGGCAAGTCTACAACACCAAGCTTCTGGACCACAAATAAGGTCAATTGCGGCCTGCTATTAAGATTCTCAGTTTGGCACCGTCTGAGATTGCTTTGATGTTTCTTGTTTCTCAACATTAAGGTTCTCAGACAAGAAAAAGGATTTGCCGGGAGATATTGATGCAGCGATCAAAGCGCTGTTTGAGCTCTATGATCCACTGAAGAAGGGTACCTTTTTCTGCAGTGTTGACAGTTTGCTACTTGCGAAGGTCTTGGTGACATATTGTGGCCATGGATGGTCATGCTGTGTTTTTCCATTTGTTTTCATCCGCAGCTTTTGAGGCACCATTGGCTGGCCGCAATTCGCTGAAGTGGACCGCATAGTGACCGAATGCCTTGGTGGCCAGTATGAAGAGATGATCTCCCGGCGAGCGTTCTCGATGATGAACTATCCAGGACAGCTGGTGGGACGAGAACACGACCGTTGAACACTAAAACGATTTGAAGATGTTTTAGAACACACCATGCCCATCCATGCCCATCCATGCCCATCCATGCCCATCCATGCCCATCCATGCCCAATAGAATTCACGTTGTGCACAACTGGCACTTGAGGGAATCTACTTTCAAACTTCCATGCTAGTCAAGGAATCCTGGATCGTTGGAAATCCAATTCAGTCTAGGGAAGTATAAAGACGCATCAAAGCGGAAACAAGTTGATTATTTGAACTGTTGAAATGACAGCGGAACCGGTCATTCTTCACTTGGATCAGATTGTGCATCCATCTTCAGGAGTACCCAATTGATACCCGTGTCATAGTACGTATTGAATTGGCAGTGGTCTGGCTGGGTTCTCTCGTTGTGGTGTGAACAGGACTCACGCTGGAGTCAGAGATTTCGTTCACAACCTTCCACAACTATCATGCAGCTCGCCATTCTTTGGAATGCACATTAATGATCATTATTGCATGAGAACACATATTGTCCAGTCACCCGTTGTCTTGCCAAGCATTCTGAGCTTATCGTTGCAAAAAAAGTATTTCTTCATTCCGAAGGCGTTTGTCGCAAAGCAGATGGGCGCATTGGAAGGCTCGGTTGCAATGGTACAAGTCAAGACTAGTCAAGTAGCGACCAGTTGACGCACGCATCAGGTGACTTCAATCCGTTCCCTTTCTTTTGTGCTTTGGGTTTGCGAACAGGTGATCGAGATGCCAGCATGCACTACAAGTATATTGTGGACAAGGCTAGTAGTACTATGTAGTACTCAACTGTCTTAGCAAGGTCATGCTGGAAGCACTGGCGAAACACCCTGAAGTGTTGATTCGCAGGTTCAAGTCGTGTAAATCGCAGCTCTCAAAGTCTGAGCACTTGAAATCACTTGATATTTGCAGGTAAAGAGTTCGAAGAAAGGAAAGCGATTCTTGAAGCTCTTCGACCTGCTACTCAGCATGACAGTTTCAAGCAATGAGTGATGTTGAGTCACTTTATTTCGCTTGTCTCAGGGCACACACACACAAATTCGAAATATTTCAAACATCAGCTAATCCGATGACATGCAAAGCTGAAGCTGCAGGTATGTGGTGCATGACGAGAGCAAAGAGTCAATCGCGTTTGCCAAGCAGTTGAAAAACTCAATGAAGGACCATACGTAACATGGCTGCACCTTGTATTGCAGTCAACTATTCCAATGGCATCATGAATGGACAGCACCAAGAAATGTCTGTCCCGAGAGAGAGAGAGAGAGAGAGAGAGAGAGGGAGAGAGAGAGAGGGAGAGAGAGGGAGAGAGAGGGAGAGAGAGAGAGAGGGGGAGGGAGAGGGAGAGGGAGAGAGAGGAGAGGGTGCGGGTGAGTCGAAAGATTGCATCTTGATGCATCTTGATCTCATTGTATTTCTAGGCCCAACGTGCGGACTGCTGTTTGCAACGAAAAAGTGCCGGGCAAAGAGGATATGTGCCTTGGCGTTGACATCGCACAGTACTCAGATTAATTGGTCCGCACACATCAATAGTATGAAGCAATCTGGAGACAGGGGCTTGAAAGACTTCCGCAAATACTTGTCAGGCTGCATTCAGGTCATGCACTATCAAAATGAGACAGCCAGACAGAGATTCTATGCATCGATTAGATACATGCTGTGCACACACTGATTCTCACCAACATTAAGGTAAACGGTAAACGCAAGATTTTGACAACCATAATTCAAGCGCAGCTGGTGAGAAATTCTCAAAGAAGCAAACTGGCACAGTCTGACTAGTCTGACATGGAAGTATTTCCATTGTTCCCAAGGGCAAGAACTCAGATCGCAGCACAAAGTCTCAACGTCCTGGTGCTTCTCAACGAGGGATGTTTCCAGAAGGACTTTCTATCGCTGCAGTGAATTGCAAAACTCCAACTTCAAGCAGACCAGAATTGACATGTCCTAGCTGTGACAGAAAAAATGTCTATTCCACTTGCAAGTTGGGAAAGTTTGTGAGTGTGATCAGAATTATCGATGATAATGGAAGTGGTTTGGTCGTGGTTTTTGTTCACATTGGGTGGGCTTGACACTCGCAGTGTGGCTGAAAGAACCTCAGGATGAAGTGGCAAAGGACATTCTCGCTGGAGCAAACGAGGCAGCATTCCCAGCATCGTTGAAGACATACCAAACCTGTGAATGAGTACTAATAACATGTATAGTAACATCGGCCTATGTTGGCTTTGAGAGGGTTTGAGTAAATTCTGCATGATTCATCAGACTTTGACAACATGGTTGGGGAAATGTTGGGGATGTATATATAGAAATTCACAATTAAAAGATGCACGTCACTGACTCTGCGCAGGGCGCGCAGATCTTGGTGTTGGTCAACATGGAGAACAGCCCCATCCTTGAGAAGGTTCGGCATGGTCTGAAATGTGGCAAACATCCGGCACTGCTTTTGTGCATCCCTGAAAGTCAAGCGGATTGGCAGCGAAGCCATGCCAGGAGAAAAAAAAGGCCAGTGAGGACGTGCAGACGGCCCTCTCAAGACCTCCTGTGGTCGAGTACTGGAAGGGAAGTGACCAGGCCGGGGCTGTCCTGATGCGGTTCTTTTTGCTACATTCCTCCATGGCTAGCGGCTAGAGGCATGCTGCTGCAAGCTACTGGACCTCATGATGTTTCCCATTGATGCCAATGCCAAGAGACCGAATCCCAACAAGCTCTTTGGCAGAAGTATTACAACTCTCAAGTTGTACTCTTCCCCGTGGCAAGCATATAAAATTGTCAAAGATTCAGAGGCTCTATGTCTTAGCAGTTTGATACCGGCCCTCCAAGGAAAGCAACCTTCCGACAAAAAGAGAATCCGGTGGTGCTCTACTTGTACCAGGGCTGTGATGAGGAGATCTTCCGAGCGAGACGTGAAGCTCCTGCAAAGCTCAAGAGTTCCCTTCTGATACCCTGATCTCATGTCTCATGAGACATCATTGATTTGAACTAGCACCCCAATGCGTTAGTCAACCTTGGTCAATGTGACGGAGAAGGTCTGCAGTGACAAAGGAGCTGCTTCCGCTGTCGCAGGACGCGCAATGTGCTCAGGCACTCACGGCCTTGGCAAACTTGGTCAGTCCCATTAGTTGCTTGGTTGTGATTGGTGATTTCAACACTGGTGCTCGCAAGGATAACAACATCTTAGTTGCAAAATGTTGCAATCAGTTTGCTTCTTTTGATTCCTTTGGAAGAATGCATAATATGCATAATATGCATGATAATGCTATAGCTGGGAACAACTTCATTGAGTCAGCTCCATTCTGTGCTGATGGCATTGAGGTAAGAGTGGTGACTTGACCAGGACTGCGCAGATGCTGTGCAGTTTCGATAGTTTTCTTCATGTTTTACATTGTATCTTCTCTGATACCAAAGTTGCAAGTGATCCATTCAGCAACAGTCCTCGGCATCTTTTTTTCATAACTCCGCCATTTATCGTTTTACATTTCATTAGAAACCTCAATTGAGTGTCTTGGAATCAAGAACAAGCGATCTGAACAGGTCTGAATTCCTGCGCGACGGTGGCTGCGATGTCCTGCAGGAGCGTTTCTCCTCGCATCTCAGCTGCGAAACATCATAAAGCAACTTATGAGATCTTATGAGAATTTAATAGAATTTATGAAACATCTCTTTCCCTTTCAGCCTTGTCGTTTTGCAATGGGTTCAAAAACGAGCCTAAAATTGTTGCCCAATTTGAAGGAAGGCGTGATTCTGTTTGTTGAGGTTCCTCTCAGTCTCTGCCGTTGCAGAACCAGCCGCTCGCTGTGTAGCGAACTTGGCGATGTACCCACCTTGTGCCCGAAGGACTCTGGCGAAAAAAATGCACATGTGTTGGGCTGGGGTCAATGTTACAAACACACACACACAAACGCCTTGAAGTTTGATAGACTATATAGACTATACGTACATATCATCGAAGGAAGTTTAGAAGTCAAACTTCCGACAATATGGACAGATGAAAAACAGAGATGGGAAGAGTCAGAGAAGAGAAGAGAAGAAGAAACAATATCAAAAAAGAGAAAGTCTCAGAAGAAAGAAGATCCAGGTGCGCGAAAAGGTACAGTAGGAAAGTCGCGAAACACTGTGTTTTTCCAATGATTTGTGGCTCCGGAGGGTCGAAAAGTAGGCTCGCTAAAGCGGGTGCGGAGCCAGCAGCTGGCCAGATGAGAGATGAAAAATTGCAGGCCGTTGTGGCGCGAAGCACATTTCGAAGTCAATATGTACAAAACACCTCAGCGTCGGACCACTTTTCGAAGTTGCGATGTCGAAAAAGCGCACGCCGTTGTGGCGCGAAGCACATTTCGAAGTCAAAATGTTAAAAACACTAGGGGTTCGGACCGCTTTTGGACGTTGAAGCGTCGTTTTGCGTGGCAGGCGCAAGGGATTGTGCACCTTGTCAAAACAGCAAAACGTGAGGGTTTTGCAGCATTTCCAAAAACGATGGCAGGCGTGGGACATTTGAAGAGGATCTGCAAAGATGCATTTTCCGTGGCAGGCGCAGTGCAAGAGACATGTTCATCAGAGATGTTAGCAGGTCCGGGCGCTGATTTCTTGAGAGGGGTTGCATTTTGGAGCATCAGATCTTCAGGTTTGCTGAGATGATTTTGCGTGACAGGTGCAGCACTTCCCATGACTTGGCATCCCTTTTTCGTGGCAGGCGCAGTACTTTAGACAGGTGGAGTGGAAAAATTGCAAAACGCATTGGCACGAGGCCGTCAGCTCTGCACTCAACTTTCCATTTTGAAGGAAGTCTCGCAGAATTGTTTCGATTTTGATGTTGTCAATTTCGAAAAATGAGGAAGTCTCGCAGACTTGTTTCGTTCTTGATGTTGTCAAGTTCAAAAATTGAGGAAGTCTCGCAGAATTGTTTCATTTTTGGTGTTGTCAAGTTCAAAAATTGAGGAAGTCTCGCAGAATTGCTTCGTTTTCAAGCTTGCAGATAGACAGATAGATAGGCAACTACAAATGCAACTACAACTACAAGTACCACTACACTACACTACAACTACACCTACGAGTACAGATATACTACGCTACATTACACAACACTAATTTACACTACACTACACTACACTACGCTACGCTACACTACACTAATTACATCTAATTACATCTAATTACATCTAGTTACATCTAATTACATTACAACTACTACTACAGCTACTACTACTACTACTACCACTACTACTACTACTGCTACTACTACTACTACTACTACTACTACGGAGACAACGACGACTACTACAACTACTACGACGACTACGAGTACTACGAGTACTACGAGGACTACGACTACTATACGACTACTATACGACTACTATACGACTACTATACGACTACTATACGACTACTATACGACTACTCTACGACTACTCTACGACTACTCTACGACTACTCTACGACTACTACGACTACTACGACTACTACGACTACTGCGACTATCACGACTACTACGACTATTTGACTACCTACGACTACTATGACTACTACGACTACTAAAATTCCTACTAAAATGTCTACTACGATTCCTACTACGACTACTACGACTAGTAAGAGTAGTAAGACTAGTAAGACTAGTAAGACTAGTAAGACTAGTAAGATTAGTAAGACTAGTAAGACTAGTAAGACTACGACGACCACCACCACCACCACCACCACCACCGCTACAAATACAATTACACTACATTACACTACAATACACTAATTGAACTGCAGCACATTACAGCTACAAATGCAAATACAACTACAACTAGACTACATTACACAACACTACACTACACTAATTACATTACATTACGCTACAACCGCAACTACCACTACATTGCACGACACGACACTACACTACAACTACAACTACAACTACGCTACTTTACACTACAATACACTAGACTACACTACACTATACCACGCTACAGTACACAACGCTACAGTACACTACAATACACTACACTAATTGCACCACACCACAGCTACAACTGCAACTGCAACTGCGCTACACTAATTACACTACATTACAACTACAACTTACAACTTACAACTACAACTTACAACTACGACTTACAACTAAAACTCCACTACGCTACAACTACAACTACATCTACAACTACAACTGCGCTACACCACACTACATCCAGCAGGGTGACCACTGCAACCATTGCAACCACTCCAGAAAACACAATTCCAACCACCTTTCAGGCCATCAGTGGATTCGCTCTGCCATCCGTGAGTCACAACAACCAACCCTTCCTATAGGTTTCCTGTTTTTGAAACTTCCGCCACCGCCTTGTGCGGTACTACTGGCATCTAATCTCGATACCAACCCTTTGTTCCATATTGTTCCACTCAGTCTTTGGATATTCACCTTCATCATGATACCATGGGATTTAGGCCCACGCCTAAATCACTGAAAAAACGCACAATTGCATGCAATTGCCAGAGAATTGCTTGAACATGGACTGAGAAACATTGCTAAGTCCAATGGAACCAGTCCTCTTGGAAACCTCCCTGAGCAAAACGAGAAGCAAGTGAATACTCATGCAGTGGCACAAATATGAAGAGAGCAGAGATCACAAACTAGACACTGAGGGTGCACAAGTGCAAGCTTGTGCCACACAAATCCACACAATACAAAGGGAAAAAATCCAGCGAAGACTCCTAGCCAGACTTGTGCTCTTCGAAAACTCTTTGAAAACTCTTTGGTTTCTGAAACCTTGAGTTTCGGACAGGCTTTCTTGAGCACTCGATGCGCAGCGTAAGACAAAACCATGCTGTATATATATATATATCTATACAGTATATTTATACACACATCATTATATAATGCTGTATATACGTATATATATATACACATACACATACAATAATATTAATATAAAATCTAACCTGGCAGAAACAGACTGCAGTTTGCCAGTCAGTTTTGCTACCAGGATGGCCGAGTGTGGGACGGTGAAGACCTTGGTGGAAGCCATGACATCGCATGTTGATTCGCCCCTTTTGCAGGCTGGAATGCAGAAACTGACAGCGATTTGAGTGGTCAAAGTGACAGAACATGGGTTTCTATGGGTTTCCATGGGTTTCTAACATATTCCTGACATAGGGTTGGGTTCAACTAGTGGTTTGCAGACCTGTACAAACATGTACATTCACAGTTTAGATTGTTTTACAATGTACTAAACACTATATATAAGTTTTTCCAAGGCATCACGGTTTGGCCTGCAGCTTTGGCCGTGAATTGCAAGCGCAGACGACTTGACTTGCAGGGCGACGCTTGCTGTGCGATTGTGAACATCTCTCAAGATGAAGTTGGCAAGAAGAAGGTCAACGAGCTAGGCAGGATAGTAAAAAATCGTTCATTACTCCGAAATTATTCCTGGTACAAGTTGTAGTTCATGATTCTTTGAAATTCTTTGTCGGGTATCTCAAGAGTTTCAAGCAATCAGCTCCCAATCGCAATACACATGCAACGGGATTTCATGACACCCAGATTGCTGCAGACCTGCAGGTGGCTTTCAGCAGATGCTCCAGTCGCAAAAGCGATTCGAGTTCAATCCAGAGTTCTGGGATATGCGCTGGGGCATGAAGGAACTCAAAGAGGGTGACACAGTCATGGCAGCTTGTCAGCTTGTCAGCTTGTCTTTCTCTCCATAGCATCTTTCAGACATTTTTTGCTCCATTTTTCAGAAACACTTACCTTAATATAGGTAGCTCACAATAATTCATAACATTTTTCTTCCACACTCGTCGTGACCTGCTTCCTCCTTCCAAGGTCAACTATCGCGGAGGGGGCCGCTGGGTGACTGGAAGTATCACCCGAGTCAACAGGGGCAATGGAGCATATGACGTATCCTACATGCACGGAGGCAACGATCGGAAGGTGCCCAACAATTTGGTGAGGCCGAAAGACAAGTCAGACACACAGCAGCTATAGAGCGCAAGACAGTTTAGTTTTTTTTCTGTTTTGTGATTGAGAAGCTACCATTGTTTCTTGGGACCTGGGAACAAGCGTGACTTTGATTATTTACCCATTTTGAAGCTTCCCAGGATATGATTGATGAATTTGTTGCAGTGTGGCAGTGGAAGCCACAGGGAAAATTGACAGAAGATGAGCTGACCCTGAAATCCGATGGTATGTTGACGTTGAAGAGCGAAGGCTTGGCGGCCGCAGGCACTTGGAACGTTACGGAGCCCAAGGGTGGAGGCCGCAACATTGTGAAGATCAATTTATCTGGATCGACCTCTTCCATTGAGATGGAGAGAATTTCTCTGACCACCCTGCGAGCACTCAATGGACCACAACGAGCGGTCCTGAAGGATTCCCTGGACGATTGCCTGTATGTTGAGTACTTTGAGTATCCTGAAGGCCTTGCAGGCTTCAAGAAGCCTCCGCCACTGCTTGGACGCAAGCCAGACCTAAGCCGATCAGAGCAGCAGATTGACTGGGTGAAGTCAGAAATGCAACTTGTTTGCAATGCCCCGGATCTTTCACCGCCTCTCTCCGTCGGCATACCACGTCTTTGAGACACGATCCTTTGTGGGGAATGGGGAAGATATATGGGGGTATGAAGAGGTTGTACATCTATGTACATTTTGGCATCTTGCTGAATGCAATTGCTTTCAGAGTGTTGATCTCTGAAGGGGAGCTGTACACTGCTCTTAAAGCATGTCCAATCCACTTGAAGCGTTGTTGTACTATGTAGGATTCCAATGATTCCAACGGAACTTTCGAGGCCATGGACAGGTTTGCCTTCCAACTTCGGCACCAACTTTGCTGCGAGGCTGGGGTAAGATTCTTCCACCAGCATGGTGAAAGAAGAGCATCAGTATAAGCAAGACTACGATACAGTAGATGACAATGCCAAGACAGGATGGCAAGCAGAGTTTTTCTTTGTCGTGTACTGCTTCTGACCGCTGATAGGATGTTATTTGGAGATGTTTGGAGTGTTTCAATCTTTAGATATGGATCGCTTGGACTTTTGAGGTGGAAGGGCATTGTCGAGATCACAAAGATGGGCGACTACAAAATCAAGATGGAAGCAGCCACCAGTGCAATTCTGAGGCTGGACATTTGCCATACCAAACATCGCTTCAAACCTGTCGCTAGGACCCAAGAGCCAAGGCACCCTAAGAACCAAGCACTGCTGCTGCAAAGATCTGCAAAATAAATTTATATACAGGTTTTCTTTGCCTCTCTGACCGCGAGGTTGAACGACAAGATTGTTGTGGATCTTTCTCCTGAAGGGTCCAAAGAATGGGAAGGAAAGCTTCTGGGAGGCCTGGCGATGCTTGGTCAATGTCATTCGCTCACGAGAATCCGTTGCTGGTGAGGGTTCGTGAGGGTTTGTGCAAGCTGAGGCCCCAACCGCATCACCGTGGACTTCTTTGCGAACGAGCCTTCTAAGTTCATTCAGCTCTCCTACCTGGGCCCAGACACAGGCGGCGAAGAGTGGATGGTGATGCCAGTTGCAGTGTTGCAACACGAGCCTCGGACTTCAAGGCTTGAAGGAAATATCTGCTTGACTCCAGCTAAAAGAAGACCTTCAAGAAAAACCTTGCAGGAACAGAATTCAGCTTGGGAGGAGGATAGACTCGGATAGACCAACAAATCCAACAAGCTTTTGGTTGCGAAATGAGCATGGCATAGCATGGCAGAGCGGCAGAGCAACACTCTTGCTAAGGATTTGGCATCGTGCCAGGCACAGATCAGTTGGATGATCGGGGATCATATCACATTGACTCATAAAATTTCATAACTATGTCACTATGTCATTGATGCTTTTTGAATGCTTATGATATCTTCTGATATATTATAATATATTATAATTTATTGTATAACAATACCAACGTTGGTCATGATGTTTGATTTGGCTCTGTTGAATCGCTGCAAAAGCTGCCTCGGGGTCCAGGTGGTGCCGAAACCTGGCTTCATTGCCGAGTACTTCCCCATGGAGCGGCCGCCGTAAAGCTGATGTGCAAACGAAATGCGAGACGCGAGTGCAGAGTATTTTTTGTTTTAATTATTTTTAATTTGTTTTATTTCCTTTGCATTTTTCATAAGCTGACAGCCCGGAGGACTACGAGGATAGCATCATTCCAGAGGGAGTGGATCCAGACATTGTCCGTACTGAGAAACAGCTCGACTTTGAAGAGGCTTGCGGGATGAGATACAGAATTGGCGCAGAGCTAGATACATCTAGATACTTGTATGTGAGAAAGTTGCTATAAGTTGCTTCATGCGGCCACTGCATCCGAATTCAGCTGAACATGATTTCGCATGGCCCTGGCAGACCGAACAGCCGTGGCAAGGGCTGCCAGCCCGTTATGGGGGAGCTTTTGCAGCAAGATTCACGACGTGCGCTGTGTAAAACAATGACTTTCGTACGTCATCCGGATTTGGGATTCACTTTTGTAACAGCCAGCTGTGCAAAGAGCGACTGGGTGGCAGGTACGTCAATGTGACTTGCGGAGATCAGAAGAAAGCGAAGTACCAATTCATGATGGAATCAGGTCGTTTGGATTCAAATTCGGATGGTCATACACAGTCTCTGTCAGGTTCAAAGAGAATGATTCTAACGATTCAATTCGCGGATTGAGGTTGGTGTTTGAGCTTCCAATTGGCATGACCATCTCTGACACTGGCCTTCTCAACTAAGGTGCAAGGGGTATCCTTTACATCGATGACAAGCAGCTGTCTGTGGAGGACAAGCCTGTTGACATCGAGCTGAAGAAAGGCCTGACATTCATTGCACCGTATGCTGCGAGATAGTGAGCTTTCAGAGCTTTCAGTTTCAGTTCATTTTCCCGATCGGTATGATGATTGTGATTGTGATGTGATTGTGATGTGAGGTCAGCATCTCATTCGTGTGGACTACTTCTGCCACGGTGAGGACAAGCACGGTCACGGACTGAGCAAGCGTAGTTGTGTAGCTGGAAAAAGGTAAGGATATACTGTGTATGTATATATATAATTATATATAATATATATATATATATATTATAATTTTATTCAACAATTTTTCAGACTTGCCTTGCTGTTTCGTATCTCTTTCATGCACATGCACCCTATCTGCGGGATCTGCGGGATTTTTCCATTCACCTTCTTGTGCTATTCAGAACATCTGTCAAGTCAAAGAGGATAAAGAGGATCTTGGTACTACATAAATTACATAATGATTCTCGAAATACACAAGCACCTACTTTGAATCAGAACCGTTCGAATACAGACAAAGAAAACGTCGGCTTCTACACATGAAATCAATTCACATCAGCCCTTTAGATCCCTTTGGTCTCTTTGATCTTTTGTAAGACTTTGTAAGACTTGAGACCAAATGGATCTCCTGAGGGTCAAATTTGGGGCTCTTCTTATCAGATTGAAATGAGGTCTGAAGCTCTTCTACCGTGGACCTGAAACGATGCCCAAAATTGATGACGGAGAAGAGGTACCCGAGGTGCACTTCGAGTGAAGGGTCACTGATGCTATTTCGCGCTAGTTTCTACAGAATGTAGTCGCATTGATCCGTGTTGTAGCACGGAGAGGGATGCAAGCAACTGTGAAAAACTGACAGGAGATGAGCAGGTGTTGTTTGCATCGACAAATTTCCGACTCTGTCTGAAAAGAAACATATAGTTTGTTTATTTAAGGCAATGTGAGTTTCTGTGCTTTTGCTTCATGATTGTGACATTGCCAGGGTGCTGGCAAGATTCTGGTGCCACCCACTGCAACGTGTGACTTGGAAGCAATCAAAGTTTGTAGCTCTGCGATCGTGCATTTTTCTATATCGATTTCTTTATATACTGCGCAACTCCTCAAAATGGTTCCACGAGAGACCTCAAGAGCACAATGGCTGGGTAAGAAACCAGCAAGCAGACGGGGCTCCAGTTCTTGGTTTTCATGGCTGCCTTCATTGCCCGTGAAGGCTACTATGCTTTGCCTTCCTGTGCAACGTGCTGAGTGTTTGCAGGGGAAGAATTTCAGTTGAATGCTTGCTTGGCAGCCTATGCTCAAATCTTCTTCAAACAACTTTAAACAATTTTACAATGCTCTCAAAACAGATCAAACCAGATCAAAACATGCACATTTTGACAGTTTGACCATCTTCGGCTGAATGGGTTTCGAATACCCATCATGTTTTTCCAAGGCACAGCCAAAAGGAGAGCCGCTGTTGAAGCATGACAAGGTTCAAGATTAGTATGATGAGTACAAGATATGAGCATTTTAACAGCATTGATATGAGCATTATGAGCATTGCATTGTTGATTTACTGGTATTTACTCCGTTTGCTGCCGTGAGCATTTTGGTTTATGTTCCTAGATGTTCCTAGATGTTCCTAGATGTTCCTAGCACATTGGCACCAGGCAGTTCACACAGTCCTGTGGTCCCAAGACGATTCCCGAATTGCATCTGTCGGCGGTGCTGGCAAGGCTGGGGCTTGAAACTTGAAACATCTTGACACATCTTGAAACATCTTGAAACTTAGGGAATTTTGGGAATTTTAAGGAATTTTAGGGAATTAGGGAATTTAAGGAATTTTAGGGAATTTTCGGGAATTTTCGGGAATTTTCGGGAATTTTCGGGAATTTTCGGGAATTTCGGGAATTTTCGGGAATTTCGGGAATTTTAGGGATTTTTGTGGGAATTTTAAAGCATTTTAGGGAATTTTAGGGAATTTTAGAGTTCTTTTACAGTAGAGTTCTTTTTGAGTTCTTTTGGAGTTCTTTTTGAATTGTTTTTTGAGTTCTTTTACAGAGTTCTTTTTGAGTTCTTTTTGAGTTCTTTTGAATTCTTTTTGAGTTCTTTTTGAGTTCTTTTTGAGTTCTTTTTGAGTTCTTTGCTTTTCTCCTTGCAGCATCGAGGTGTCCAGACAGATGATCTTATGTCAATTGTGAGCACCTGTGATTGACCAAAGCTGATTGCTTGCAGATCCACTTCTGGGATCCACCAACAGGAGATTTCTGTGCACAATCGCAAAAACGCAAAGCCTTGTCAGCTCATCAACAGTTCTATTCTTTGAAGCACTGATTGCAGGATGCGAACAAACTTTCTGTATACTTTATATTATTTAAAACTATTAAAATATTATGTACATGCACTATATTTTTGCAATTGTCATTGCAGGACGTTACTTACACACTCACGATGTTGGTGGCCGGATCACAACTGCGGCTGGATCCAAGGACAAGATTGTGCCTTGGATCATGCAAAGGTTCATCAGATTACACAAGATATCAGATCCACGCATTATACTCTACGGACTAGTATTACATGACATTACAATATATTACATACATTTACACTTATTTACATACTATATAAGTATTATGATGTATTATGTAAGTATTATGTGTTTACGTAAAAGTTGATGCTGGAAAGCCTGAGTTCTCTACGTATGTTTGCCTCTCTAAGGCCTTGGCCATGAATGATGAAGACCGAGCTTCTTGGTCTCGGATGTGATCCTTGCTTCCCAACGCTTTCCACAGAGAGGAATATCTTGGTAAGTCAAGAGATATTGAACGAACACTTGCGAATGTGTTCGCAACATATCTTTCCATGTGTCTTTCGCAACGCCTACTCGTTTGACAGGCTTGTCACAATATGCGAGCACACAAAAGCACATGTCTTTGGTGCAGTGCATACCCCCTACTGCTACTAGATGCAGATTCAATGTCCGAGTCGTGATCTAAGGCAATCAAAATCATTGACTTTGCGACGAAGAAGGAGATCAGAGTCCTGAAGCACGTGCCACAAGACAATGGCGAGGAGGTGCACAGGGATGAAACATGAAACATTGCGCAGAGTGACCAGATTACAAGCTGAGCCTCGGCTAAGCAAGAATTGAGAGTCTGCCGCTTGCACAGGAGGCCGTACCAGAAGGTGAGGAGGGAGAAGAGCCACCAGTTCCGGTGAAGAAGCTTGGACCACACGAAGGCAGAGGATTTGGCTTCCATTCCGCGCAGTATAAATCTTAACAGATATTATGATATATTATGTAGCGTTATGTAGTAATACGCATATCAATAAAAAACAGACTCCCGCGAAGCAAATAAACAGAGAGGTGCACTGATATAGCTTTGCCCGTGAAAAATACGTAATGTACACTTCTACGCTCCTGGACAGGCCCGGTGAAGATCATTGCATTCAGTAGAGATGGAAAGTACATTGCTACCGGAAGCGAGGCAGCGCCCATGACATCCTGGCCTTTTTGGACATGACATGATATGACATAGTGTTTGAAGATGTTTGAAGACTTGGCCACTTCTAATTTTGCAGAGGACGGTGTGCTCAAGCTGTGGGATATGGTCACTGGCGAAGAACTGATGACCAAAGCCATTACACAGACGACCAAGGACTCTGCCGTTAGAATCGTTAGAAGGCTTCAACTTTTGCTGAGACGAACTACTTGGTACTAGTTGCCATGGGCGCTGAAGGGCGCCTGGGTGTTTTGTTGCCTTTTTGATGCTTTTTTGTGTTTTTCTGTTTTTGTTTGATGATGGGCCGTGGGGTGGGGTGGGGTGGGATGGGATGTTAACGTTCATGTTCATGTTACGCTGATGATGTTCCGTTGGTGGCGTGGGGTGGGGTGGGATTTAACGTTCATGTTCATGTTACGCTGAAATTGGTTGAAGTAGTTTTTGAGAAGTGAAAAAACAGGCGTGCAAGGCTGCATGCGCAGTTACATTGGGAAGTGCACGCGAACCCCCTTAAAACTACCAGGCAGGCGCCTCTCAGCGCTGTTCCCTACTAGTTCCCTGCTGTTCGCAGAAGTTTGCCAATACCCGATAGTTCTGTGATGTTCTATGCATCCAGATAGATGCGGGTACGTAGTCCATTAAATTTGCTTTCCAACTGTTCGCGGGACTGCCCTCGGGGACTTTTGTCCCGCTGGTATATCTGAAATGATCTGAGCACTCAAAGATCCATTGAGCTGAGAGGACCATGGTGAGACTCGTGTACCAATCCATGCTGCTGGATTCAATGGCGATGGGACCAGGCAGGAAAGAAAGTAGGGCGCCTGTAACAGTGACGCATGCTTTGGCCAACTGGGCCAACTGATTTGGGTCTGGAACATTCTGGAACACTGTCCAAATTCCTTGAAAATCTTGAAGCAGGCTGTTGATTGGCAGCAATGAGAAGCACATGCGCAATTTGTTCGCAAGCTCGCGTTGTTCAGCGTCGTTTTGCCAATCGTTGCCTTGTTGCATTTTATTGTCTTGGCGTCAGGATGAACTTTGCAACTGAGGCATTTACAATACTGTGGAGAAGGATGATCTGCGCGGCCCGGACAAGTTGCTCCCAAAGCCTGAACCACCTGAGGAGGGATGGACTGACGAAAACCCAGAGCCTGCGGATGAGTATGAGAAGGCAAGGCTGTTTGGTTCAACTTGACGTTAAAGGACCAATTTCAGGATTTCCAAAAGACCGAAGAAAATGGTCGAACACGTAAATAAACATTAATAAAGATAAATGCTCGTACCATGAAATGATAAATGAATATATGAATAAATAAATAACAAATAAACAAAAATCAATAAATAACTAAATAAATATTTTGCATATATATGGTAATCGATCTAAAGGTCCATGTAAGGAGTTTTAATTGCGAAAACCGTGCATGTTATGCTGGAAACCCTCGCGAAAGTTTTTTTCGAGTTCGCGAAAGAAAAAACATCTTTCGCGAAAGTTGGATATTATGAATCATTATCATTACAGCTTGTTAAGGGCTACCACCTCCTGCCGCCCGGGGTCCGGCAGGAGAATGGCACCGCTCCATAGGTACTCGTAGCAGCCAAGCTTCCGAAGGTGAGCCAAATACCATGGTCTTGAAGCACCTCCTTGCCTAGCGTTGCTCTTTGAAGTCTCAAGAAACACGCTCCAAATGCAGCAGCCAAGCTTCCAAAAGTTAGGGTTTGCGAGAGCCAAACACCAAGGGCCCTGGTGTTTGCTTTTCCTCTGGTGCGCCCCCTGCTGATGGCTGGGGCCTGCGGATAGGGGTATTTTCGCGAAAATTCCGCGAAAGTTGAAAGAGTGGGCACAAGTCAAGTGCATTTTGAAGGGAGTTGCCCAGTAAGCCTTGCAAAAACTTGCCTAATCAGCAACCATTTGTCCTGGGAAGGGGATGCCGTGATGCTAGCTGCATGTTTACAAGGCCGTGAAGAAGTTATCCGTGATGATTTTGTGTGATTTGGCAGGTGATGAATTTTCATAAGAGGAGCTGTTGCTCAACATGCGTTCCGCGAAAAATCAACATGGAGCTTGCGAAAGATTCGCGAAAGAAAAAATATTCGTGAAGAATGGCCGTTTCCGGATAAAGGATTTTTGATCAACAACCATATTTGTGTGTATAATATATATATATATTATATATATACATTATATATATATATTATATATATATATATACATTATATATATATTATATATATATGAAATGCAATGACATACCCCAGCCCCAGTGACTTTGATTTTTGTCAAAAAGTATCCCTTGGTTGTCACCCCACATTCTGATCCGCCTCCATTCGACAGGGTGATGTGATCCTGCTAGCTGGCCACAAAGCTCCAGTGGTTCCTGGGCAGAGTTGAAGGATCACCTGGCCACAAAGAGCATGAAATCACCATACATTGCCATACTCCTGGTACATTACCGTATGTAAATGTATGTAACACATGATCATACATGATAAATGATCATACATTACATTGACATGACATTTCGCTGGCGTGGCCGACTTGAAACGATAAAACGCAAAACAGTGACAACATCATAGTTTGAGTCCTGTGCTTATGCTGATCTTCATATTGTTCTTCCCTCTTGAAACGATTTTTGCAAATGCAGACGGTCGCATTGTGGAGACGAGGTTTGCTTGTCCTTCTCACCAAAGGATGAAAATCGTTGCAAAGCTGCATTTTGGATCATTTGGGGACATTGAAAGATGCGTTAAGATATGTAAAGATGCTTTATACAGTATAGGCCTTCTTCAGTTGGCCCAAGAGTTTTGGTCTTTTTTGGGTGTATAATATTGTGTATACCCAGGTATACCGTATATACCTCTCTTCGTAGCTCCGTTTAGATTTTTCGCAGCCTTGAGGCGTTGCAACTTGCAGTACGGTCGCGACCTTGGCGCTGCTTTGATCCGGTCGCCAATTTATTTGGTGTCACTTATGTCATTTCTGTCTTTGTAATTCTTTGCATGTCATCAGATGTTTGGGAAGTCTTGCATTGATGATTTTAACCCGTTTGGCATATATTGACAACCAAATTTGCTGTTTGGTTCTTTCGTTGCAGTAAGGCCAGTGTGGAAGACAAACTGCACTTTGTTGACTGACAGAGCAAGAGTACAGAAATTCTGAGCGAGTGCAAGCTCAGTGCACGTTCTGAGGACGCGACGATCAGAATTTGGAATCTGGAATCTGGCCACTTGGACTCCTGGATTATGATGTATTCAGAGAACCTTATGAGAACTTAAAAGGCTACAGATGTCAAAGATTGTCAAAGCATCTGATACTGAGGCGAGTTCCATGCTGACCTGGTGCAGGTGGATGCTGTGGTGCACCAGTCCGTGTTTGCAGAAGAATTCACCTAGTATGGTCCTATGAGTCCTGATGAGGGGATGAAAAATGCCAAGGTGTTGCAGCCAGATTTCCAGCCGCAGTGTTACATGTAAGTTATATGTAAGTTACATGACGCAGCCATAGAATATCATTGCGAATCCATATACGAATCCATGGCTTTGGAGGTCATCGATCCCATCCAATGCTTGTCCGGCTTTGTGGCCTGGTCACCTGATGCAACCTCATTGGTGTCACTCGGCGGATGTCAATCTCTAGGGCTGACCACTAAGTGTACTAAGTAAGGACATCAGATGCCTCTTTCAAAACATGTATAGTATTCATAGTATTCACTTGTGCTACATTCTAGGAGTTTCCTTCAACTTCATATATAATTTCAAAGGTTGAGCCGTGCATTTTTACTGCCAGGGGACTTTCTCGCCAATAATATATAGCTGGCCAGGGAACACTTTTCTGCAACCTGCAAGATCCTGCAAGATCCTGCTGCACTGAGGTCTTCATCCGAAGATATCTACGTTGGTCTCTTCTCAGCTGTCAGTGGACAGCGCCGCGCAGAGCCGCTGCAGGTCGGTGGAGCCTTGAGTTTGTCACAACTGGATGATACAGGATGCTACAGGATGATACAGGATGATACAATATCTAAACGGCTTCAGATACAGCTTCAAAATTCAACACAACGTCGAAACAATTCTAAGTGATCTAAACTTGCCTCTCTTGTCAGAGTCTATCTAGTCCGCTCGTCCGCTCCATGCACCATGCTCAGCGTGAGCTGGCAGGGACATCAAGCCAGTGTGCGCTTTGCGGCTTGGGCCCCATTTTCGCACCTTGGTGACAGCAGCCAACAAACAGTAACGGACCACTACCGAAAACCTGCAGTAAGGATTATATACGGACATGTTGTTCTGGGCAAACTTTGGGTGTGAGCAGCAGAGAACAGTTAGTTTTCCTCGTTGTTATAGACACCGAACTTATCAATGCATCACACTCACTCGAATCATGTCGAATCAACTAACATCCTGCCTTCATCAGCTCTTCCAGTTGCAATCTTCGGATCTCACTGGAAACTCCTGTGATCTCCGCATTGCAGGGAACATCAGGGAACAGTTCTGTGATAATTTCAAAACCTTTCTAGGCGTCGTGAATGAGATGCTTGGCCCCAGTGATAAGCAAAATCTCTGTGTGAGGCAAGCGTTCGTGACCTGCTCTGATGATCATGGAGTCCGTCTTTGGCACTTCTTGGTGAACAGGTGACTGCTGCCATGATGCCACATCTGTTGCTTTTGGGTGACCACTTCATCAGAGGTAAACTGGCAAAGCACCAAGCACCAAAGAGCTTAAGATACGTGTCGGGATGTGTGAAGCAGATTCATAAACGATCTTGGGGCTTCGCAGTGGCTGAAGCTGCATTTGGTAGAAACTTCCTGTGCCGGTGCGAAATGACAGGAATATCACAGAGATTGCCGTTCTGGAGGGAGAGCAGATGGAATTCAATGACGACTCGCGAAAGTCCCTTGCTAGCGAAACCTCTTTTTTTTTGACAAACAACACTGAAAGGCTTTGGCCTTTTTTAGCCATGGAGTTTAAAGCGCATTGGCATTCATACCATCAAAGGTGGTGGGAGAGCTTGCAGAGGATCCGGAATGACTTCAAGGAGCTTAACCGTGGATATTTCGGGTTCTGTTTCTAAATGACCCGGCCACGCTCACACAGGACTACAAGAAGGGCCTGTCGCACTACGAGACAGAAGTGTACAAGCTCAAGGCAGACCTGGACGAGGTGCACAGTCTTTGGCAAGGAAGATTTAGAATGTGACAAGAATGTGGAGTATTCTATTCTCAAGGAAAAAGATGGAACAAGTATCCACCAGCACACCGGCGCAGTTTATGGAATCACAGCACAATGTAGATAGAGTCTCACCAGCACAGACCCAAAGATGCAACCACATAATTTGCAGAAAGGTTGAGCCTGGGTTAGCCTGGATAGATTTAAGACATTTTAAGACATTTTAAGACATTTTAAGACATTTTAAGACATTTTAAGACATTTTAGGACATTTTAGGACTTGAACTTTGAGACATTTTGAGACAAAATGGTTTAAGCATGTTTAAGCTTTGTGGCAGATGCTGGGGGCTTCTCCAAACATCACCCTCTCCAGGCAGTGAAGCGAACCAAGTCCTACGTTGAGCGCGAGCAGCTCTTGGGGCTGGAAGTTACGGATTCTTGTCTCAGTGCACAACATGGCACGACATGGCACGACATGGCCATGGCATGCCATCGCATCACTTCAATTGGTTTTCAACACAGCTGACTTGGACAGAAGCTACAACAGCACGAAGTGATGCGAATTGATTGTAGAAAGTCAGAGACCGAACAATTCAACAGCTGAAATCCAAGGACTACTACGAGCTGGATGGCATGATTGATGACTTCAACCCATACTACTTGCTGTGGCAGCTTGCTCAAAAATATTGATTTGCCATGTGCATGTCTAACGTATTCTTAAATGTCCAATCATGGAAGCATGCCTTTCCGTTTGCCAGTGGTCAAAGTTTCACCTCTTGGAGTCCTTTCCAGACCTCTGCAAGGAGCACTGTCATTGAGTTCCAGCGCTCTGAGAAGAAGTGGACCAACGAGCCGATCGCGACGCACAATTCCACGGTGATTGAAAACACCATCGATGCGTGGTACAAGCGACTTGCCTCAACATACTTTAACAATCTTCGACAACATACTTCAACGATGTCTCCGTAGATTCACCAACTCTCCCAGGTTGGTTTACAAGATGATCAAGGACTTTGACAACGACAACATGAGGCCAAGATAGTGAAGATTCCGCAGCCACACACACAGAAATCGAAAGGGCAATGTTGTACAGTATGTATATATATATATAAAATATATAATATAATGTGTATACGGTATACGTATACACATATATATATAGTACTATATATATATATTATATAGATATATTAATAGATAATATACGTTTTATGACATTGTTCTATTTTGTGAGCTTGTTGTTTCTTGCTCAACAGCTACGTAGAATTTCTTGCAAGGCCGGCTCAGAAGATTGCAAAGGAGCTACGCCAAGGAATTGAGGTCTTCAAAGGTCTCTTCCCGTTCCTAAAGTGCTTTGCCAACGCTCCTTGACTCCACTTGACTCCACTTGACTCCGCTTGATTCCAGCGATTTCATCCATGTCCCTAGAAATCCCTAGAATATGATGAATCATGTTGTCTTCCAGATAAAAGATGACAAGACATGCTAAACACATTCTTACACATTCTTACCAGGTTTGGTTTTTAGTTGGTGGCATCAGGTTTTTTCAAAGCACCACAGCCGGTGCCAAGGAGTCAGTCCTCGACCGACATTGGAAAGAGATGTTCGATCGAATGGGTGATTCTGCTCCAAAGCCCGCGCTGTACGGCAATGACTACAAGAAAGTCACCCTGCAGATGATGTTGGACCATAATATCAATGAATTCACCCAGGATTTCGAGGAGTTGTCAACTGCAGCGGCCAAGCAACATGGCTTGAAGAAAGCCATGGGCAACATGAAGGCGGGGTGGTGAACTGGTGAGGAAAACATGTTGCGAATCCGGACATGCCCGTCATACAAATTTTACAACTAGAAAACAGGGCCCAAGTTCCATAACAATCATCAACATGATTCTGTACCCCACATTGCAACGCACAATGATATTTACAAGACATCGTCATAACACATCGTAAGAATATCATACGTACTTTCTTTGATAAGTTCCAGGCTCAGTTGGTCTGAGGATGTCTGAGGGTCCATTCAGCCAGGGCTGAAATCATTCCATCGCATTCGTTGCCCCACCAGCGCTGCTGCGTTTTGGCAGGTTGACTGGGAACCCCTGGAGTTCCTGACGGCGGAGCGCAACGGCGTGCCGTTGCTGCGAGGCATTGATGAGATCCAGACAGTCCTGGATGATCACATCTCCAAGACTCAGGCGATCCGATCCAGCCACGACCTTAGCCTGGAGCGGTTTGAAGATATTTGCAGCCGGAAAAATCATCAAGATGCTGGCATATGCTGGCAGATCCAGCTAGTAGTATATACTTTCAATTAACACCACGCTCTACAAATACATACAACTAATATCAACTAATGCTGTATTCAATATATACAGTAGGTTCGTTTCCTCAAAGTGTCCCGGAAGTTGGACCTTTGAATGCTTTAAGCCTTGGTCTTTTGCCATGCTTGCGAGGTCCCTTTTGCAAACCCTTTGAGGAGGAGGTGCATGCATGGGAGGCTACGCTGATGTACATCCAAGACTTCATTGACCAGGTGATCGCCTTGCAAAGGCACATCATTGCGAGATAGACAGATTCGACATGGTGATGCAACAACTGTAACAGCATCAGATTGATTCATAGCCTCTGCAGTGTTGAGGGAAGACAGTTTTCAGAGATGCTGGGGAGCACTGAGTGTGAACTCTTGTCTTCAATGGCTCCTCTGAAAATGGGGAAGTGCATTGAAGTACCCAAACATCTTATATATCTTATTCAGGTCTTAGCTCCCAAGAGTGAGGTCAGATTGATATGGGTTCAGTGCTTGCATAGGGGAGAACTTACAATTGCTAATTGGCAGATACTTCAGGTGTAAGGTTGGGTGGGTTCGTAGAGGTCTAATCTGGACCGCTGCGAAGTTGCTCCGCAAACAGGTCCTGGATGGCCTTGGAGCCTATCTTTGCCTCAGATGATATCAAGCGTCAGCTGCCTCAGGACTCGACTGCAGTCACAATGTTGACACGCCTGGGCTTTGTCCCATTCCATGGAGATTGCGAGCATTCAATTGAATCATATCGAATCAAATTCATATAATTCATTGCTTACATTTGCTTACAACATCTTGATCATCTTGGGCTTTTTCTCGAGGCATCTGCTATCCATGCATTCCCAGGAGTCTGAGTCCTTCGCACGCATTGACAGCAACTTCCGCATGCGCATGGCACAAGTGGACTCCAACAAGAATCTTTGATGCACCGCGGTCTGGTTGAACGGGCACAGGCTAGACAGGTTCTCCAAAGGTGCCACCACGCTTCTTTGAAAGCTAAACCTCATGCCGAGAAGTTACCCTTGAGCTGCAAAGGAATTGCATTGCCATCTCGAAGATTGAGAACATCGTGGAAGATATGACAGAGGCCCATCAGAGCCTGGAGTGCCACATACTGATCATGACATAGTTTAGTTGGACAGACATACATATACAATTCACCAAATAAATTTCATACCATGGATCGGTGAAGGTTTGGATCGGTAGGGTTTCCATGGTATAGTTTTTTTTTTTTGAGATTTAAAATGTTTTAAATGATAAACAAATCTCAAAAAGACTCAAAAAATCTCAAACAATTTCAAAAAGTCTCTATATAGCTGTATAAAGGAAATGCTATATTATGAGCTTAGGACAGCTCAAAAAATCTCGAGCCTTTAGATTTACTATTGTTCATTAGATTTACAGAGCCTCAGAAAATCTCAAAAAATCTCAAAAAAATCTCAAACAAATTCAAAACATAAGGCAAGTTTGTGTAGCAAAAAAACTCAAAAACAATCAAAACATAAGGCAAAACCAAAACAATACAAACAACAAAACAAAAAACACAAACAAAAACTAAAAAACACATGAAAACCAAAAAACAAGAAAACACAAACAAAAACAAAAAACACAAATAAAAGGACATATATATGTATATATATATATGAAAAAAAAACACACAAATGCAAATATATCAAACCTAGGTCTGATCTAATCACCCCACTATTCCATAGTATGTTATTGATCTAGTGAACAATCATACATATGTATATATATATACATAATGATATACACGTACATATATATATATGTACATATATATATATATGTAGATAGATATATGTAAATTGGTAGCGGAGGATACAACCAATCAAGCAATCTGACCCTGTCAGGAAAATCAATATTGAATGAACCCTGTCAAATCAAGTGGATGATGACCCTGTCGATCAAAGAGATATGAATT
>Ga0126342_10002819_pt1 | contig 27810 bp, 20 predicted proteins | sample Cyp1metagenome_FD_92528 | JGI IMG/M metagenome (GOLD analysis project Ga0126342, IMG submission 92528) | Coral microbial communities from Lord Howe Island, Old Settlement Bay, Australia - Cyphastrea 1 metagenome | ecosystem: Host-associated > Invertebrates > Cnidaria > Coral ... | reverse complement strand
ATATAGTAATATATAGTATATAGTATATAGTATATAGTATATAGTATATAGTATATAGTATATAGTATATAGTATATAGTATATAGTATATAGTATATAGTATATAGTATATATATGGTGTATGTATATATATAATTATATATATATATATACATAGAGTATATAATGGTGTCTTCTCGGTCAGATATACAGTATAACAGTTCGCTATGGAAGCCATGGCCCAATTAGTTTCATAAAAATGATGATGTTCCACTTTATAGAATACTGACTTTCATTGAATGTCCATAGTTTGGGTGTGTAATCGGAACATCATCATAAATCACCATTGTTTAATGAAGGCTTCATGGAAAAAATATGAAGAAACTGGTGAGTTGAACAATCAACCCATGATGGCATGGGGATTTCGTGGGAATGGTCGATTTACCATGCGGTAATTTGTTGCGTAGCAAACTGGAAATTCAACAATAATATTAGTAGGAAAATCATTACAAATCATCAAACTAAATGGGCCATGGCTTCCATAGCTATGTCAAATACAGAGGGTATATAATATAAAAATGATTGTTAGGGAAATAGGTTGCTACTCCACTTCTATAGATTGCTATGTGGAATGATTTGCTATTCGATTGCTATTGTAGCCTATAGCCTATAAAAAAGTGAAATCCCACTAAAATCATGATCATTGATTTTTCTATCTTTTTCGGGGTTTTTACTACATACAATAGAGAAAAAAAAGGGAGATATGGAAGCATCCATAGAAAAAAAATATATGGATAAATCGTATGGATTGGTTTTGGGATTGATACAAAACGATACACAAGAGTTGGAAACCTGGAAAATGATGCCAAAATATCGACGAACTACCATCCTGGAGTAAATTATCTATATAAATCTATATAATTGGGTCATGTTCATCCATTTTCCATAGCTGTATTAGCAAATTACCAGAGGTATCCCAAACATGGATCTACTGACGCCAGTTAGTTTCCTAAAGTCTTAATTTTCGGGTTTTCCATGAAATAAACCATGCAGCGATTGGGGAACCCCATGACTTAGGAGACCTCCCCCGAGCTGGCTCTGACTCAGAAAAAATTGCAAGTCGAGCGGCTCAACGTCAACACATCCGCCAGAGTAAAGGGTTCCGACGGCGCCGTGAGTACTGGGCTTGTCTGTGGCCGGATCAGTTTTGTTTTGGGCCGGGGTATGGGATTTTTCAGGCCAAAAGTTCACCCGAAATCATGCCAAATAAGCAGCAAAAAGCACACCAAAAACTCACCAAAAAGGTGATCAAAAGCCAGAAATGCTACATAACGCCTTTGTTGAGAAAACTGTTGATAGTTCAACAACGCCTTACAGAAAACTCTTGAGAAAACATCAGTAACTTCAAACTCAAAGAATTCGGAGCCTGACTGATGCGGCTCAAATCTTCGTGAACTCCACCGAAAGCGAAGGTTTGTACCGAACCTCGCGACGTGTCGCGACGCGTCGCAGCTTGGGTCATCCCGAATCGTCGTCACTGTCTTCAGTTATCTCGAAGTATGGCTGATAACTGATTCTGAGAACAATATTCAACATGTACATATATACATATATTCAACATGTGTGTAAATACTGTAGATTATTATATATATATATGAATATCTGTGTGTGTGTGATAGTATAAAATAGTATAAACTCCTAGAATTCCTAGTAACACTAATCAACCAATGTCAACTGGTCATTGCCGAGATCTTTGGATGATCCACTCCTCGATTGCTTTCAACCCAATGGATCAGTGTCTTCAGTCAGATCACGTCAGATCTGCAAATTGGTCCACCCATCGGCACCCTACATCATCTACCCTCTGGTAATTTAACAGTTTGCTATTGAAAATGGCAATTTATAGTGGATTTACCCATGAATAATGGTGATTTTCTATAGCAAACCGTTAGTTTACCAGGCCGGGTACATCCTGTCGTCGCCTAAGATGTGCAAGGAGTCTGTCTCCACATCCCGGAAAAATGGGAAGATGATGGGCTCGTAGGTCCTGAAACTGATGGGTCAGTCCCAAGCCAACATGGGATAAGTTTGGTTTTTTCTTCACGTCTAGTATGGAAAAATGATTGGCTGGTCAATACCCTTCATCGTGTGTATATAGCCTCGAAATAAAAAAAAACTTAAGTGATTCATGCCAACATGATGGCCATTCAAGCAGCACAAATTTGGGATGTGAACAGTTCTAACCATGAAAATGTCGAATCGACAAACGTTGCCCATTCCTAAGATCACCTGTTTCTTTACGAGTCAAAGCACCTTTCTGCAAGTATTACCCTCTGGTAAACAGCCACATAACTATGGAAAATCACCATTTTCAATGGGTAAGTCCACTATTTCTATCCATTTTCATTAGCTATTTTGACATAACCAGAGGGTACTGTATCTATTTCAAGATTTGAATGCCAATGTTGGTCATCTTCAGGAGGAAGCCATACAAGTTTGCTGGTCCGGTCGTTTCGTTAGAAAAATCTGCAGTAAAGCAATGGGTTGACCAACCAAGGATATTTTTCCTGCAAACAACACCTCGGAAAACAATTTTACTTGTCATAATTTGGGTGATAATATAATTTAAATATAAATAAATATATATATACATACATATGTATATATATGCCGAGAAAAAATGCTCTTGGGAAAATAATATATATATATATAAATTGGAGCAAACCAGTACCCAAGAAACACCATCAAGTTTGACAATCAAAAACTCCACAAATGACACAGATGATACAATAATTTTCTGAAAATTTTGGACCAATCAAACACCCATCAAAAAAGCCGAATATTCACCACTTATAGTTTGTTTATTTTGAATACATTCCCATGAACAATCTTCGGTTAACTCGTCATCTCATTACAATATCCCCTTGTCTATCCCCACTATCATTAATTTAATGGTAATTTAATGGCCTAATGATGTGGTTCATGTGAGGGTACTTAACTATTTTTTAGGGCCAAATTTCAGGCAATTTGTCCACAAATCATAAAATATGCATTGAAATTCCTACTAATTAATTACCCCAATGGCAACGCTTCACGTTTCTTTTCATATCAATTTTTGATAAACGCTAACAATACAACTGGGACACCACAACAAGATGCCAGCATGACGCCTGCAAGACACCACCGAGAGGTTCACCGATTCCTGCGGAGTCTGTGCTGCCGGTCGCGAACACCCCGCCATGGCATCGCCGTCTTGATCTCTTTCCACCCCAAATCCAAAGCTTCTTGGACCTGGTGGTAGGAGATGACGGCTTCACTTGTCACTCTCTGGAAATGCAGTGCCAATTGTTTGGCTTCCAGAGACTGCCACACGCAGCTCAGGGCATCCCTTCCAAAACCGTTCATACTGTCGTGTTGTGCTTGGATCGTTTCCAATCCGCCCCCCAGCGGATTTTGGGCTGGCTTTCGCTTCCAATCTGTTCGATTGAAAATGCTACAATTGTGGCGACGTGGCATGGGCCCTACGATCTCTTGGAGCAGCTATTGCCAGTGTGTGAGTGTGTGTGTGTGTGTCTGTCTGTCTGGCTGGGCCGTGGGCAGTTTGTGCTGTACCTGCTCTTCTTGTGTTGAAGTCAGTTGGTGTGGAAAATTTGGAGTCACTTTGAGCGCTCCTGTGAAGCAGAAACCATGCTGGATCTCGTCCAAAAGTTGGGTCGCCCCGCTGTGGCCCATGTGCTGAATCTGATGTCAGTTGCTGCATCACTGAGAGACCAACACCACCATTGGCACCACCGTACAACCTATACACCAAAGCACCACCAAGACACCACCCAAACACCCCCGACAGCACGGACCATGGAGCATCACCGAGACTTCACCGAGGCCCGTCCTTGACCCAAAGGTGGCAGACCCAGTGATGAGCGACGCTGTCCTCGGGAACGTTTGAACGAAAGTTCCGGCCGTCGTTTTTCGGGAGGCACCAGGATATTGGGGAACGTTAAACAGGGAGAGAACCGAATAAGTGTAATATTAATGGGATATTGGTGGGATATGATATAATAGATGTTTTTTTGGGTGTATGTATATATATATAGTGGAAATTAATTTGTACATTATAATTATGATTACAATGGGATAAATAGATGTGTATATATATATAGAACTGACATAACTGACAATATGAGGATATACGCGGTAACGGGATCATCGACCATGTTGCGGTGATATGTATATCTATCTATATCTGTATATATAGTCATATATCATGGGATATCTATTATAGATATAATATATCAAAACATGGAGATCACCAAGCAGTACATAGGATACCAGTGGCATGGTACATACTAAGCCACCCTGCTTGGGAGATCAGTTTTATATCGTGTAAGGGGATACCAATGGGATGTTGACCCACAATGAGGATAGATGGGATGTACTGGAGAGAGAGATATGTCATGGGACTATAATGTCATGTCTATCTCTGGTTGTTCCTTCACCCCAGTTAGCAAGTGAGCTATAACCCAAGTCATAAGTAGGGTTAGTAGGGCTAGTCCAGTTGCAATTGAGGTTATAGCCCACCTTTTAACTTGGGGAACCACTATATTGACCAAAAAAATAGAGTTTAGTACAAAATCAAAGTATTTCAAAAATTCAGTGGTAGATTCAACTTGTTTCTATCTTTTTTGGCGGGTGGTACCATATACTTGAACGGTTTGGTGTAAAACCAACCAAACCTGTTCTTAAAATATCTAAATAAATTTGTAGGACCAACTAAACCAAGAACTGAGTTAAAGCGAGAGCTTGGATTTGATGGTTTCCTAAAATGGTGGTACCCCCAACATCATCCGCCTTAATGGGATTTTCCGTGAAGTAAACCATCCAGCTATTGGGGTACCCCATGTCAGGAAACCCTACCAGAGATGGTGATGATTTTTTCTGTACCTGGTCCACGTCCCCAACCGTTGGTAAAAACTGTTCTCAACCAGCAGAGTGCCAAATCCGACTATTTAAAGTAATGAAAATACCTGTTTTTAGAGTCCCAATTGCAAGAATCCACCAGCCAAGCCCCGTATGGACGCCCAAGTGACATCTGGAAGGGCAACTGATTCTCTTCAGCAACCAAGCTTCCGCCAACCTCCAGTGCTGCCGTTGGCATATGATCAGAGAATGTTTGATGTGGCTGCTTAGCCGGATAGGAAATAGCTTCGAATACAAATGTCTAGTCATTGGAGTCTAGTCCCTGATTTTTCTTATACTTTAAGACTTCAATGGGAATTCCAGGATCCAAAATGGAGGTATATACGTTAGTACCATATGTTTGGCCATATTTTGTGTTGATATGTGGTGATATTCACTTACATAGGCCTGAAAAATCGGCCGACTTCGGCCTGAGAAATCCATGGTGAAGTTACAGCTTTGGCTCCCTGTCTAACGCGACACGCTGAGGTCGAAGAGTTTGAACCAGTTTTTGAAGGGAAGCCTCTAACTGACCAGGAAATCTCACTGAAATCTTGCGGCAAACCCATCCAATTTTGGTCTACATATCTCTCCATGTCCCAGTTTCTGTTGGCCTTGCAAGCTTTTTGAAATCAACCCAGCTTTGTCCCAAACGTCCACACAATTAACCCAGCTCCCGACCAGTCGATGTGTAAAACTTACGATCAACGGATTTAACAACTGGCTTCGCCCAGGTTCCAAGGGACTTGCTAACTACAGTTCCTCTCCGATCAATTGCAAAATTTGGCATTGCTCAAAAATGACTTGATTCGGGAAAAATGGTGATATCGGTCTGTCCGAAAATGGGACAAACAGCTATCTAAATCCATAGGCCATACCGTAGGATTTGCGGGTTTTCCCCAATTTCTTCAAACTTAAATCATCCATGTCCTTAAGGGTTTTGACCCTGGTTACGAACTGGTTCAACTGGTTTATTCATAGCTATTCCAAAATGGTGATACATTTTCGATGGTTGCGAAATCCAGTTGGAAACTATTGGGGTTCCTTTTTTCACCATATTCACCATCTACCAACTGGGAACCCAGTTGGCCATGATGTACCATCCCATTCGTTTCGTTACCATCATTTCCCATGGTGTTTAGACTGGGATTCTCATGGGGACCATCCACCAACGGCCAAGTGGCCACCCAGGTGGGTCGATCCGTACGGGGCAAGAGGAACTTTTCGTCCTGTCGATGTGTCACACTGGGGGGGGGAAAGCTATCCGAATCATCCCCCGAAGAAAATGGAGCTTTAGAGCTGCGGAAACCATCGCTCAATGGAGATTTTTGCTGGGAAATTCATCTAGAAATGAGATTTATAGCTGGGAAAATGATCTACAAATGGAAGTATTTGATGCTGGGACAATCATCTCTGTATATGGATAAATGCTCAGCCTCCCATGTTTGATTGCCGCGAGGTAAACTATTTTTCTTACCAAAGTCAGCTGTTAGCTGACCTGTTTAAGACATAAATTGGATTTTTTTCGAGATGCTGGGGGGATTCACACTCGCGTTGCGATCTTTTTTCTCACCAAAACACAGGCTTACCTTTTTCTGACCTCGCCGTGTAATCCGGCCTGGCAGGACAATCCCATGAAATTGGATCACTTACCGATGTTGACTATAATAATTATGGTGGTACTTCCAAAAAGTGACACCATTAGAAATTATTATGGGAGTAATAATTATTATAATTATGGCGGTACTTCTAAATAACTCTGCTAGAAAAAAAATCTATTAAAATGGGACCCCCGCCAATTGCACTCGAGGGTTGTGAAAATCCTGGATACGGAAGGAAACCCCATGTTTCAAGTCGAGTGTGTGTGTGTGTGTCATGACAAACAAAAAAAATACAAAATGGATAGCCACCATCAATAAGACGGTCAGTTCAGCGGACGTTCACGATCATCCCACTGATCTGAGTTGCTGTGGCCAACCCCATGATGTTTCAACGATGATTTGTATTAACATCCCCATGTTTGTTGGCTGAAATGCCTATTTCTTGGTTGCTTGAAATTTCTATGTCTTTGGGAAGGAAAGTCATTTTTGTTTGCAAACCATACATCATATCCCCATGTTTCTGGGGTTTGAATTCCCGTGTTTGGAGTTGTGTCATGTTACCATCGTTGTTGGTTCAAGTTGAAATCCTATCGCTGTGTCCGAAAACGAGGCCCAAAACTACCATAATCATGGCATGGCAAAATAATGATAAAACATCATAAAACATATATATATATATATAGGTTGGAGTTTGTCCCGTAATTCAAGACACACCCCTGTACCCGGCAATCAACCATAGCAATTGAAAATCCATCGTTTAGTTCGATGATTTTCCCATTGAGACCCCCATTGATACTGATTTCCCAGCCATGTCCCGCGCTGGTTCCTGCATCTTGGGGTATTGATGCACAATTCGACGATGATCCTGTGGGGTGGGGCTATGGATAATGACCTTGTCAATGATTGCCACCCACTATATTTCCAATGCTATGGAAAAACACCACTCCACTAAGTTTATTAATGTTATGGAAAACACCATCGGTCACCGCTAAACCATGGAACTAAATAGTCCATTTTCCATGGCTATGTTAGTTTACTGGAGGGTGTGAATTGGTGTGATGAACTTACTAATGAACATCATGAAACTTTGATGAGTTATGAATGGATTAATGATGATCATTGGTTTACTGACAATTATTGTAAATTATAAGTTATAAGTTTGTTAATGACTGTTATGAACTGTGGGAAATAATTTTGTTTTTTGATGGTAATAGATATCACAGAACGATGCTGAATATTAATCAGTTGGCAGCCAAATAATCCGCAAGTTTATGGATGATGTTGATGTTCGATCACCAACTCTAAATGAGATAGTTGCAGTTGATGCCACGATACCCGATAGACCGGTAGACCCAAGACAAAAAAAATCATTCCGGACAAAAATGTAATTGCTGATGGTTCTTCAATTTTTGAAACTATACAATCGTGTTTTAAATTGTTTACCACCTGATAAATAATACCTGGCGCTGTACCCATCGAGAAAACAAACCATTGGTGAAGCTCTCAAGATTTGGACCGTAGTTCGTATCGGATGTGCATCCCATATCGAGGGGCCATCATTGGGATAGCCCCATTTCCTTCTTCCTTGACACTCAAAAACAGCGCACCCCATATCCACAAAACACTGAGATGATGAGATGGGCATCCCAGGATCGTGAGCGATTCATCGCGTTCATGTTCATGAGTCCCTTAACTTGAGATGTGGGGGGCAATGCCCATGGTTCATTGACAACCTATCCCCAAGGACACCAGCTCCATGGCTGCAATCAAGATAGAAGTCGATAAACATCAGGTAACCCTACATACAGCCACATCGGCCATTACTCTCGGTTACCCTAGTTTCGGAAAAAAAATCAAAACAAATGTGGATTTTCCGGCCAACCACATGTCATGACCAGAGGGTATACAAGCTGGGTCCCGCTAGGGAAAACCCTGATTGCGTATAAAAAAGGGTCGCAGCCGTTTAGGGATGAATCCCAGTTTTACATGGGTCATTAACATCTATCGCCCCACTTATCTTCGAGATAAACTGCGCGGAGTATGTATACATTGTGTGTATCCACATTTCTTGGCAATAATGCTGGCACAACCCTTTTTTGGCCACGCTCCACCTCCATGGATGTCCACCCCTGGATACTAGCCATTATCAACCGTGCCTACTTCATGCAATTGCAAGTACAGAAAGATACGCACAACACGCCCCCCAGTTTCTGCGTTGCTTTTGTTTTAGGCAATGAGTTGAAACTGGTTTTTTAATTTCATGATTGCATCGATGCGACTCTTTACACTTGTAGATATTCATTGTGTTCTTTAATTTTCCCTAATATCGTACGCACTCCATCCAATCTAAATAGTGAAACATGCAGTGTAAAGTGAGTCACCCCCGCCGATCCATGCGGAGAAGCAAATGGAGCAGACTAAATAACTGCAAAATCAATTTGGCAAGGCATGCCTCATGCACTTTGGCTAAAAAAAAAAGTTGGTGCAGCTGACTGGTCCTTTTTCCCCAAACAGTGTGTCCACACTGAGGGATTCTTACAGGGAGTGTAAAGGCCAGTGCTTGATCAGGGCGTTCCAGCTGGTCTGTGGCATTTTACCTGTAAATTTCCGCATAAAATGGTTGTTGTGAAATGTCAAGTGCATTTCGACTGTGCAGGCTCGCACAAAGTGTGGTCCCCGGTCTTGGTCTGCGGCATTTTTCTTGTAAATTCTCGCACATCGTGGCTCTTGTGAAATGCCCAAGTGCATTTCGACTGCGCAGGCTCGCACAAAGTGCGGGTCCCGGTCTTGGGATCCGTTCTCCTCCTCAACATCATCATCCGCCAATTCATCTTTGCTCAGATGTGGATGATCAGTAAAGACTCTTTCTGAATGGGATCCTATTTGGTTATATAATTGTTTGAGAAGGATACTCACCTGGGTTGGCAATTCAACGGTGCCGAAAAATATAAAGGAATTAAGGTATATTATACACCGCTGCATCTTTTCTGTCTTGCACATGCGCCATCCGTTTGCGCCAAGACCTTAGCCGCCAGGAATTTATGAAAAATTGTGTTACGTACAGATTCTTCGTATGTTGCGGTGTCATGATACAAAACATAGTTAGATAGAACAACGCAATTTAATCAGGATTTAAATATAAATGTATATATATATATATATATTATGTAATATTATATATATATAAATTTATATAAAGCTAAAACAATGAAAAAATTAGGCCCATAGTGCGTTCCACTCTCTGTAGTTTTGGGATGCCAGTAAATTCATGGAAAAGCCAACATTTTTTTTGATCCCCAAGAACTGGCTACGACGAAAAATTGACCCATCTATGGATAATTTAACTGGTTATTTGACATAGCTATGGAACATATTGGCACATGGCCTATAGAGTTCGATGTTTTCTGGGTGATTTACATATCAACCACTGAATCATAGCCAGCTCGCCTTGTTGCTGTTGGCCAAGAAGTAGCGGTCGTGCAGACCATAGGGGATCAGCCACAAAGCGGCCACCCGTTGGATCAAGTCCTGTGGAGAGCTTTAGCGGTGCGGCTAAGGTGCTGCGTTAAGTGTAACTCCACTATATAGTTAAGTGTAACTCAGTTATAAGTTGGTTTATAAACCCCATTAACTATAGTTATATCTACCATAAACCATAGTTATTGGAGTTATAAACCAACTTAGCTAACTATATAGTGGAGTTACAAGGTGGTGCCCCAGTTCGTTAGCTAAGTTGGTGCAAATAACTCCCATTTCACTATGGTTTATGGTATAGATATAACGAACTAGTTTTCATGGGGTTTATAAACCAACAAACATCACTGAGGGGCACCACATGTATAGTTATAGCTGTGTTAACGAGGCCTTATATAGGTGATATAACATGATATAACCTCAATAAGTATGGTCCAGTATGGTGTATAACTTTAATAACTACGGTTTGTGGTAGATATATCGAACTCGTGAATGGGATATATATTTGTTCAAAACAATATCATTATGGGTCCCACCTTCTATGGGGATAAACCCAACGATAGTGCGGAAATAATGGTGATTCAACATGGGAAATTAGGCTTCCAACAAAATGGCGATCAGACTATGTGGGTGTGTATCTACATTGGTTCCATCAAAAATGCTGATACAATGAAGGTAGAAAATGATTTAGCAACAGTCTGGATTTTAGAGCAAAATGAGGAGTAAAGCCAGCAATGTGGGAAATATGATGGCATGTCTACATATGTATATTACATATTTGTCTATATGCAGTGTGTGTATATATATATACACTCTATGATAGGATATTTAGATCCAAGCACACGCTTGGAAAAAGAACATGGAAGCCACATCAACGATGGCCGTCTCCAAGCGCGGAATTGTCAGTGGGTAGATCTTTGAAAAATGTGTGGTGCCACTAAGAAAGAACTTCCATTACTCTTCAATTTGTGTTTGTTTTGTTCTTGTCAGTCTTGTTGATAGATTGATTGTGTGTTAACATCATGGCAGATTAGGTCTCTGGCCGCAAATACCATCCAAAGATTGTGGATGTTGAGAATTTCCACAGAAGAACATCTGCCAATCAACAACAATCGCATCTCTTTATTGGCAAAAATGGAGTGTTCCTGAGTCAAAAAAAAACAAGATCCTGGAGTTTGTCCAAGGCTGGGTTTCTCAGCATGATCCCGAGTGAGCTCTCCAAACGGCGATGGCTACCCTTTGGTAATTCACATAACTGGTTGGTGGTTGACCTACCCCTCTGAAAATAATGATTTAGTGGGACTTTATAGTGATTCAATGGGATATTAATGGGATATACTCTCTGGTAAACTAACAGTTTGCTATCAAAAATGGCCCATTGAAATAGTGGATTTACCCATGAATAGCATGGTGATTTTCCATAGTTATGTGGCTGTTTACCAGAGGGTACAAAAATACTAAAATTCATCATTTTTTACAAATATGAGACATCGCACTAAATGGGCAATGGTCATCCATTTTCCATAGCCAACTGTAAGAAATTACCACTCCAGTTGTCCATGTTCCATAGCATGCTTCTTGGTTATGTTCCTAGTATCAACCATTGTTAGCCATAGATTTCACCCAGATAGCATTTCGATAGCTGCAGCTCATGACACCCAGCCTCGACCTTCATGGGTCCCTTCTCAGGCTGTGTGTCCTGATTCAGTGATTCTTGGGGAATCCTGGGGGATGAGGGCTTATGAAATATGACCAGTCGGGCGAATCTGATCAGGCCTAATTTTTTTAACCATCAACCAATCATCAGGGCGAATCTGATCCATCTGATCCATCTATTGGGCATCACCCTTGGGGCTTGGCCCATCCCGATGTTCGGAGGCCGTGTTTTGGACGTCAGATTCGGAGGCTGAAACGGGTCACATGTGGATGGATTTTTCTGGGCATGTTCCATTGGCAAAAAAAACACACCATTGGCCAACTTGGAAATGGGGTCTTTCCATCATAAATCTACCCGAAAATCAGACCCAGATTAGGCTTTGTCAGAGGGAACAACGCCTCCAAATTGCCAGCTTGGATTGCACGAAAAACGTGTCAACCCAGCTTGAAATGGCATCCATATTTTGGCAGATTAAGACCATGGGAAAATTCCAGATGTTTACTGTTAAATTATGTTCAATCAACTTAACTCCCTAGATGTTCTCAAAAAAAACTCGAAAAACTCAGGTTCCAAACAACATGTTTATCCTTTATGTTCATTCCGCTGCCGTCAGTTTCGCAGCTCTTCGCGGCCCTAGTAGCAGCATGGATAACTATGTTAAAAATAGAATGGCTTCAAGAACATGAAAAAGGATTGGAAAAAAACGAACAACAAAACGCTTTTCTAGTCTGTTTCGAACATAAAGATCAACTGGCAGTGTGTCAAAACCTTGTACCCCTGGTGAACATCAAAATAGCTGGTAAATGGATGTTCATCCCACTAAAAATGGTATTAATAGGTATTGACCCATACCCAACTATATTCACACACCAATGGAAACAAAACATGTGGATTCAACTACCCCAGAGTAGTGACCCTGAAAAAAAGACCCAGATTTTTTTGGGATCTACCCCAGCAGCCCATTGAGTCCGATCTTATCATATAAATATCTACAGCAAAGCTCCCAAAAAGATAGAAAGGTATACAATTCCTACTAAAATAGTGGAACATGTTGGAAACGTACTGTTCTATTTTTCGAAAAATGTATTCATATATGGATGGATAAATTATGGATAATAATTACTACCAAGTAGCCAATTTCCCTGTACCTGGTACAGTGGCTGTTGTGATGTTCCTTTCCATATATCGTGTACAAATAACACAATTGGAATTACTACGAATTCTGGGTTGCAATAACAATTGTGCAATATACCCAGTGATTCCTTTTTTCATCACAAGGTAACCAGTGATTGGACTATGTACTATTTGCGATGAATACTAATATCACTTTGTTAAAGTCAGATACCCCAGTAATTCATATGGGGGGGTTCCTAAAATCGGGCTACCCCTAAATCATCCATTGAAAATCTCAAGTTGTTACTTTCTAAATCAACCAGCGAGCTTGGGGTATTCCCCATTTATGGGGAAACCTCCATATATCTAAGATTGGCTAACTATAATGATTGGGCAATCCTGGGTTTCCATACATAAATTAACTACGATGATTGGCTAGTTATAAACCATTATATAACCCCATTCATATCAACCCTACCATATATATATATATATATATTATATATATATCATATAAATTGGATAGCATATACCATATACCAGTGAACTCATTTACAAATATATACCATATATGATTTGCAAAAAAAACACCCATTTACCAAACCCTTCAACCCTTCAACTCTCTTTCTTCGGCCTCCCTGGCCGGCCGCTCCACGGTGCTTCGCATCAGCGGCACCGGCCTGGCGTCTAAGACCTGGTCGAAGAAAAACGACGGGTCAAAACCAGGTCTGGTTGGTGGTTTTACCCGTTAAAAGCTATTGAAAATGGCCATTTATAGTGGATTTACCCATCAAAAATGGTGATTGTCCATAGTTATGTTAGTTTACCAGAGGGTATGGGAATTATAAAACCCTCTCGTAATTTAACATAGCTATTGAAAATGGCCATTTATAGAGGATTTAGCCATGAAACCTGATGAATTTCATAACTGGTTGGTGGTTGACCTACCCCAGTATTCAATGGGATTTATAATGATTATAATGGGACTTTATAGTGATTCAATGGGATATTGATGGGATATACCCTCTGGTAAACTGACAGTTTGCTATTGAAAATGGCCATAAAAATAGTGGATTTACCCATTAGAAATGGTGATTGACCCATTAAAAATGGTATATCATCTGGTTGGTGGTTGACCTAGCCCTCTGAAAAATGATGGAGTGAAAGTCAGTTGGGGCCCGATGATTATTCCCAATACCCTCTGGTAAATTAACATAGACCCTGGCAGATAGGGGTTGGAAGACTCGTTTCCATTAAAAATTGGTGATTTTCAGGGTCTATGTTTATTTACCAGAGGGTATATGGGAAAATAAATTTCATGTTCCAAACCACCAACCAGTGGTCCTTGAATCGAAGCGGCCGCAAAAGTGTGATTTGACCAACTAAAGAATTGGTTTTACTCACCACAATGTGGGTATTGTGTACCCACAAAACAATTGGGTTTTACCAACAAACATAGGGGTTACACCAGCAAAAAATGTGATTTGATTTAGCCAACAAAACTTGCGGGTTTGACATTTGACGAAGAAAAAGGCAAAATCTTGCGGGAAAATCTTGCGTGTGAAACCAAAAGATTCAGGAATGTAAACAATAAAATGGTGCTTGTTACGACCAAAAGAAGGGGTGACCAAATAGAGTTCCCACCAAAAGAGGTTCAGTTCCCAGGGTTCCCACCAGCTACATCAGTTCTGATCCCACCGAGGAAACCTGTCGCGAAAGATTTCTGTCTGGTTTTCCCTGTTCCATGGATCTAGATCTGGTGAAAGATGGTAATGGGAAATAAATATCATGTGTTTATAGGAGGATACTCTACAAACTTTCAGCGGAAGAAAAAAAGGGTGATTCCATTGCTATGTTAGATTGCCCTTATCAGTAGAGTGGGGAGTAAAGCTCAAGTATATAACTGGTTGGTGGTTTGAACCCCTCTGAAAAATAGTAGTCAGTTGGGATGATGACATTCCCATATATTATGGAAAATAAAAAATGTTTGAAACCAGCAACCAGTAGTGCTTTGATTAAATCATCATGTATCATAGTATGCCCGGTCAATTCTAAGGGTTCCAATGTCGAGGGATCGGATGTGCTTTGAACAAGTTTCTGCTTGTCTAGTTTCCCGCAGCTTCCAAAAGACTTTATCAGAAGACATTGCAAATAAACATACATATATACATATACACATACATATATATACATATACACATACATATATACGTATATTATACATATATATATACGTATATTATATATATATGGTATATGGGATATCATAAAATATACCATAGTGCCTATACCTAATCTGGATCTTTGATTTTTTCCCCGCCTCCAAGGTCAAGGCCTCCGGCACGGTGCGGTCTCCCAAGAGATGCATGGCGCTGGCATCGCTGAACCTCGAGGTGTCACCGGAACCGAACAAAAACGCCTCGAAACGTCCCAGAAATGTGGGGAAAATGGTGGTTTTATGTGTTTTTTTTCTGGATTTTCGGATGTTTTCAAGAGTTGGGGTGAGTTATGACCTGTATCACAATATATAGTTGTAATAGAAGGCAATTCTTGCGGGTATCCCATGCAAGTATGGGCTAGTATCCATGTATAGGTGGGACTCCACTGGGTTTGTCCTGAAATTGGATATATTCAAAACTTACCGTTAAATTGCTGAGGAAAACATGGGAAGAACGTGGTTTGAAATCATGCGATAGAATGCTGTTTGGAAGATGCCTTGGGTTTTTTGAAAAGGGTGAGCCGACATGACAAGCATGGAGTGGAGTTGCAAGATTTCGAGGAAAGAAAACTGGATCCTGGCCCCCGACAAGTGCGGTTTTTTGTTGAGCATGTATTCGTGAAAACCAACCACTATTTGGATGATGACTACTAGTTGCAAGCAGCCCTTCATACGCTGGTCTCAAGTCAGATTTCTACATGTGAAGTATTTTGTTATAACTATTGGTTATAAATTATGAGTTATTGGCTATAATATATATATATGTATCAGGAAATCGTAGAATTTCAGACTTTAGTTTAGCCTCTAATCAGATTTAATTCCCTACTATGGATGGCACGTCCAAACCACTGGTGTATGTCCACATTAAAGCACTAATCAGTATAAGCCAACAACCAATAATGATCCACCATCATGTATGTATACATATGCATAAGTAAGTAAGGGTAGCAACACTTAGTAACATCCAATCCGGGGAAAAAATGACATGAAAGGTATAAGTTAGACCCTGGTTTTCTGGCATTTTTTTGTGGATTAGAACATTCCCATACTCGTAAATACTGGAAATGTTGACCTGTTCTATCCTTCTTGGGGGGTTACCAACTCCGGTCCCCGGTTCTTTTCATCACAGATAAGTTGGTTTTTGGTTACCAAGTTAAGACTTTCACAACCTCTTCGCGCCATCGCATGGGATGACTGGAGTGACTGGAGCCATCCATCCCTCTGGGAAAACAAGCCATGGACAGTCATCGATGTTGTAGATTTGGCGGCTACTAAGCCATAGACCGCACGGATGTTATGCTAATCCATGTACTAAATCTACTCTAAAAGCCACAAAAAATCTGCCATATACTTTAAACGAGCCATAAACGCAGGATATATCTGCCATAAACCAGTTCTGGATATAGAATCATACCCCATGAAACTCTGATTATGGGATATGTATGGTTTATGAAATAATATATGAGGCATTATGAATATATATATATATATTGTCAACCCTGGATTAATAAACCCCAAACGGCTGTTTAATTTGGGTACCATTTAAGTCAAGTATCAGATGAAATGACTATTGGGGAAGTACCCTCCTAGTTAATAAACTGTAACTTTGGTTTATTGATCCGGGGTTGACATGAAATTATTCACTGGCCTGAAAAGTTCGACCCGCCATGGGGATGATTCCCAGCAATCTAACCATTCCAGGCTTCGGTCGCGATGTGAAATTGTGTTCCTTTCAATATCATCAGATTATTTTATGTATATATATATATATGTATATATATATATATATTTATATGTATATATATATATATATTTATATGTATATATATATATATTACTTACATTAATACACAGCGAGAATGTCCTTAAAAATCATGTTTTTGTTTAGCATGAACCATCGATTTTCCCACCATTCATATCCCATTCGCTGCGGACGTTCTCCAAGCGACACATAGGCTGCGGTGGCCCATGCGCTGCCGCCTGCCACGCTGAGCTGCGTGAAATCCTTGGCCAAGTTGAGGTCTTCCAAGGCCCGGAGAGCGCCTCACGCGCGAAAACGTGAAAAAAAACCCGAGAAACCATGGGAAACCCTGAAAAAATTGTTAAAAATGATGGGAAAATAGCGTGAAATTCCGAATCCAATGTTTTTTGATGATGTGTTCAATTCTAATGTAATCATCTTCCCAGGTTTTCTGAATGAAACCCGAGTTTTTGGGCGTCAATAACGGAGTTTCCGTTTTTGGGAAACTCTGAGTTTCCTGAGTTCGGTTGGCTCGCCTCATAGGGAAGATTGGATACAACCAGAACTGTCCTTTTTCCATCGGTCGATTGAGGGTTCCTCCCATTCAACGACCTTTATTGCTAGATGACAATGACCATATCAGTTACAGTACCCTCCAGCAATTTCACACATACTGAAGCCATGGCCAGCTATAGTTCGTTACCTATCTCAAAATGGTGATGTTCCATGGCAAACTGCTAGTTTGCCGATTGTAAATGCTGTGTGTTTCTTCTTATAAATGTTGATTTTCCATAGTGATGCTGTGGATGGTTGCGAAATCCTGCACCAGTTGGCAACCGTTAGGTAACTATGAAACAGAAATTCATGGGATTACAAGGGGATAAACCTAATGTATCTAATGTACAAATATACAATAACAACCATCCGCGATATTTCAACCTAATGTCCTCATATGGCACTGTGTCAAAACCTTGTACCCCTGTAGTTCACATCAAAATAGCTGGTAAATGGATGTTCATCCCACTAAAAATGGTATTAATAGGTATTGATCCATAGCCATATAACAACCTAATATACCAAATGGTGATTCGGATTTCGCTGGCCATCCCCCATTTTTTCGTTTAAAAAGGCGCCTGTGGCGGCGCAAGCTGCGCTAAGTCCGCCGCCAGCGATGCACAAGCCCACCTGGTGATGGCCAATGTAGACCGACTCCATGGATAACATCCGTTTTTGAATGGTTAATGTGGTGAAACTAACGGATAGTAAATAAGCATAAAATAGAAAGTTGATAGTCAATTAACCATTTAAAATGGAAAAAACTAATGGAAAATTGAATGTACCCTCTGGTTATTTAAGATAGCCATCGAAAGATCCACCATCTTTAATAGGTAAACCATCTATAAATGGACCATTTTCCATGGCTATGTTAAATAACCAGAGGGTAAATGTTCATGGTTATTTACTATCAACTTACTGACAGTTTGCGAACTGGAAATTCATCCTGATTAATGGCTAAATCATGCTAAATCAACTATATTTCTATGGCCTTTTTTATTCAATCGCAAAGTGTTGACCAGAGGGTTATGGTACCTACAAGTCGCATTGTGAATCAACTTGAATAAACCCACCAGTCCATATGAGCCATGGTCGTCCTACTCACTATATGGTTGATGGTCATCCCATCCATAGTAAGGATCCTTAGAATGGTTATTATAAATCCCTATGAACCATTGGATGACTAGCCCCTATTAATGGTTATTAACCATGAGTATTGACCATAGCTCATATGGTTAAAAAAAAAAACAGGGGTAAATCCATGAGAATCCTCTAAGGCTTCATCCTCAATATGTCGCTGAAAACGCGCGGAGATTACAACTGGAGATGGAGATTATACCTCTGCGGAGATGGAGATTTTTGGGGGGGAATTATAGTCAGTGACATATATATATATATAGTACATATATATATATATAGTTATATATATATATTCAAGAAGTCTATCATATATATATATATCATCAAGAAGTTTAGAGTTTGATAGTGGTGATGAGATGGGTGTCCTACCATTTTTCATGCTATGTGAAAATGCACAAAATAGTGGCGGCAGTGAACGAAATAAATTCTGGTATGACAATGGATTGGTTTAAGGGAAAATCTTAACCGGAAACCATGGTTTTTACCATCAAATTAATGGGGTTTCCGGTTAAAATTTTCCCATCATCCAATTCTATGACATAATGGTGAAAGAATCGCTGCTATATAAAACTTACTTGGGGATATCGTCACCAACTTGTTTCAACTTGCCCCAAAGACATAGCCACAAAACCAAACAAAATGGGATATGAAAATTATGAGACTTTGGTTACCCCATATGGCCTAAAGCATGACCATGTCTCTGTTGATTTTCTTTGAACCGGGTTCATATGAAATGACAGGTTGTTCAACAAATAAATCGGAAGTTTGTGTTTTTGCCCACTTAGAAACTGGGAGGTCTATGTTGTTGCGACCAAACACCGGTTGTTCACTTGGGGCAACAAAAAACACCAATGTCCAATCCACACAGAAAACGATCAGTGCCATCAACTCGGGACGCCTTTTGCTTCGGGGCATCTCCTTAAACCCTAAACCACCACCAGGAGATGTTTGTTTGGTTCATTCGTCAAAACCTTTGTCAAATCAAATTCCACAACAGCCGATGTCCGAGCAATGTGTGTTTGACTGTTTCGTGTCCGGTTTGGGAACACCACACCGATCCCAAGCGTCATCTCGATAGGTGTTTTCACTATCTTCAAAACCAGGTCAAAAGAAAAAGCAATGCAGTTGAAAGATCGTTTTAACGTTGAAAGATCTTTTTAACACATAAATCTGGGATAATCTGAACAAATTATCATAATTCACATTAATTCACTAACCTGAAAAGTTCGGCCATTTTGGATATGATTCCCCTCAATCTAACCATGATTTCCAGTCGCAGTGGTCGTTCCTTTTGCCACATCTCCAAAATCCACATGGATTGACCGCGCCCTTCCAATGCTGCCTCTGGCTTCTCCACGTCAATGGCAGGGCGCTGTTCCTTAGGGGAAAATCAGGGAGAATTCCCCTAGAAAAATGGAGTTGTATAGCTGGAAAATTCAACTACCATCTGGTTATTTAGCATAGCTATGGAAAATCCCTTATAAATGGAGGTTTCAATGGGAAAATCATCTATAAATGGGCCATTTTCCATAGCTATGTTAAATAACCAGAGGGTAACTATGTTTGATTGCCGGAGGCTAATTTTTCCGCTGAGAATGAACATGTAGGCGGAAACCAACGGTAACTTGAAGAAAACATGTCCCGTTGTGTTTTCTTGGCCACCTATTGGGAGGGGAGCAAACCGCCTTTTTCAAGAGCCACTATTCTGGCCGCCCTTGAAACGGGTACATGTGGGGGCGCCAGGTTCCAACGATTCAACGATGATAGCTATAGCAGCTAGGAAGCCCATCGTTGATTGGCACAATCTCCATAAACCCCAAAGTGCTGTTGGAAAATTTCGATGTCTTGGCTGGTGAAATACACATTTGTTTGGCATCGGTCATCGGGCTATAGTCTTGTTGCATAAATCGCCATGCTCTGTTCCTTCTATCTGAATGTCAAGTTGTTTTTTGTTGGCTCAATCCTCATGGTCCAATAACTCCTCATTCCTGTTGAATATCAAATCCACACCTTGGGTCAGGAAATTACACGTTTAACTGGTAAAATCCCCACTTCAGTGTTTGACAACTTGAAAAATTCCTTTTGAATCCACCTCAAATCTTCAGTTGGAGATGTCTGAACATTGGGTTCTACCCCAAAACAAAATATCCAAACTTGTATAATTTCTTAACAACATGTCAAGGTATGTCAAGATGATGCCCCGTGAATATGTCAGGTTTGCGGACTGGGAAATCATCATGTTCAATAGGTAAATCAACTATGTCTATGGCCGTTTTCAATAGCTATGTTAGTTTACCAGAGGGTATATCCCATTAATATCCCATTGAATCACTATAAAGTCCCATTAAATCATTATAAATCCCATTGAATACCATTAAATATGAGGCTACTGCAATAGTTTACACTACAAAGTCCCGTTAAATCAGTATAAATCCCATTGAATACCATTAAATATGAGGCTACTGCAATAGTTTACACTCTAAAGTCCCATTAAATCATTATAAATCCCATTGAATACCATTAAATACGAGGCTACTGCAATAGTTTACACTATAAAGTCACATTAAATCATTATAAATCCCATTGAATACCATTAAATATGAGGCTACTGCAATAGTTTACACTATAAAGTCCCATTAAATCATTAAAAAATCCATTGAATACCATTAAATACGAGGCTACTGCAATAGTTTACACTATAAAGATCCCATTAAATATGAGGCTACTGCAATAGTTTACACTATAAAGTCCCATTAAATCATTATAAATTCCATTGAACACATTTAATATGAGGCTACTGCAATAGTTTACACTATAAAGTCCCATTAAATCATTGTAAATCCCATTGAATACCATTAAATATGAAGCTACTGCAATAGTTTACACTATAAAGTCCCATTAAATCATTATAAATCCCATTGAATACCATTAAATATGAGGCTACTGCAATAGTTTACACTATAAAGTCCCGTTAAATCATTATAAATCCCATTGAATACCATTAAATACGAGGCTACTGCAATAGTTTACACTATAAAGTCCCATTAAATCATTATAAATCCCATTGAATACCATTAATTTCTTTTTCTGAGCAACCAAGATTGGCGCTGGCCAATCCTCCTCTTCGCAAGGGTCACAGGAGCACTTCGCACCCATGGCGAGTTTTCCACAGCGCGCATGGCGGAGGGTGAAAACTGTGGGTTTCTTTTGGATACGAACTGGGAAATAAACTCTGGAAATTTGGGGATGTACTTTTATGGATATATATTACTCCAAGAATTGCTGAACTCATTTCAAGATGTTACATGTTTTGATATGGCATATTGATGAGAATTGAGAAGTAAAAGGGGCTTTTAACATTTAATCACTTCTGGCTATCCTTCAGATATTGCAAACCAGTCGCCAGTCGCGGAATTTGTGGACAGAGCTAGGCCTTCCGATACCAGTAATGTCTCAGGAATTCCACTTTTGGGGAGGTCTTTCTTTTCTGGAACAGAATTCTTGAAAAGCTTGGTGGCCGTGCCTCTAGAAAACCGTTTCTGCGGCGCCAGTCGCGGAAGATGAGCATCTGTTCGCTGTCCAGAATCTAGTCCCCGAATGGGGGAAACGAATGGCTTGGGGTCGGCGACTGGTATAACTTTTGTTTCCATTAATCAGGTTATAGCACTGCAATTCTATGTCATGCACAGAATCGCATCTTACCATCTCATCATTTACCCTTTGGTAATCATAACATCTCCTGGAAAAGCCACCATTGATGAATTTCCCAGCTATAAACCTCCGTTCTCCCAACTAATTATAAACCTCCATCTGATTGGTTTTAACCCCTCTGAAAAATATGAAAGTCAGTTGGGATGATGAAATTCCCAATATATGGAAAAATAAAATTATTGTTCCAAACCACCAACCAGTCCATTGATGGGGAATGTTCCATATTTTCCCATTCTTTTCCCAGGTAGAATGATGCTCCAGGCCACACCCCTGGTCTGACTCGACGTCTGAATCATGGATTTTTAGAGCTACAAGAGGCGAAAAATTTTGAAGCCATGCTGAATGCCTTACTGTAAGAGAATACATGTTTTAAGGTGAAGCAAATTATGACTTTATAATACTTTATAGCTGAAAATCCGTTCGCTCGCAACTCACCAACCAATAGTATGTTCTCATTCAGACATATTCACCAACCATTTGCTGATACAATGCATTACAGTAACTTTCAAAGTTAAAATCCCCATGCATGATACTCAAACTGCAATACGGTTCCATATGTTCCTTGTTTCTTGGGAATGGGATTCGATTGGGCTTGATATGCCCAATAGAAATCATGGCTGGGGGACTCATCACAAAATATCTCGACATCAGGAAGTATGATTTGCCCAGATCATAGCAGACCCTGGGAAAATGATGTTTAAAAAATTTTAAACCATGATACCTCATTTCTTCATTTTTTTCACACCCAAAATTGCTGGAATCATCTCAATCATCAAGGATATTTGATGAGATTGATATCATTTGCTCACATCATTTTTCACCCCCATATGGAGCTTTCCTAAAATAGGGGGACCCCCAATTTTTATCCATTTTAATGGGATGTTCCCTTATAAGTCCGCGAGCTTGGGGTACCCCTATTTTAAGAAACCTCCACATTGATGATGAAAGGCCTATAAGTTCTATATCCTATTGCTGGTATTCCATTTCTCCCGGCTATAATTCCCATGGACATCCCCCCGAATCATGGTGGTGGACGACCCCGTGAATTTGTTGTTGGTTAAGGCGCTACATTCATGGCTCTGATCTTGGATACCCTACCAAAAAAATGTGAGTAGATGTACATAATATATATATAATCAAAGTTTATGAAAAGAAGAAGTTCCCCAAGATCTGTCAGAATATATGGTAGATAATAAACTGGAAGAAATGCTTAGTAGATATATCATGACAGTCATATAAATCGCAGTTTATGGAAGAAATTTACCCAGATGTATGATAAAACTGCGATTTAAAAATAGAAATTACCAAGAAATGCTATGATATTCCAAGAAATTACCTATATAGTTTAGTGGATAAACTGGAAGAAATGCTTAGTATATCACTTAGCACCATGAAGTTACCCAAGAATTCCCCAGAGGAATCACCTGATCTCTATGGCGCTGAGAGCTGCGTCCTCCACCTGGATTCACCACAGGGATAGAATGGATGGGATATGCAACAAAAATCATGGAGTATTAACCAACAACAATAGGGATGTATACATATAAATGGTTAATCTATGGTTATCTATGGTTAATATATGGAGAATCTATGGTTAATGGTTAATAGGTACCATCTGGTTATGACTAACATAGCCATGGAAAGATCCACCATTTTCCATGGCTATGTTAAATAACCAGGGGGTAAGATATTTTATGAGATGAGAATGGGATGTAATATGAAATAATTATTAAACACCCTCCAGAAAACATGGTTTGGAAAAGATTTACACATAGTTGGGACCATAGAATTGAGATGTTATTGGGAAGGATTATGGTGTGTATATATATATATACAACATTGTAAATGATGGTGTTTGTATTGGCAAATTATGGCAAGTGATATTGTAAATGTAAAGTGATGGCTTTGAAAATGAATGCTCCATTTACATGTTGGATTGCCAGAGGGTAAGCAGGCTGTACGACCCAAATCCATCATAGCTCATAGGGACACTTGGATTTGCGGCTGCCAAAAAAAATAGTCCGATTTGATTCACCATTTTGGATGGATTAACCCATCTGGTAAACGAACATAACTACGTATGGAAAATCCATATTTAACAGATAAATCAACTATTTCTATGGCCATTTTCACTAGCTATGTTAGTTTACCAGAGCATAATCATATCATATCGATGGGGGATGGCAAATTCACAACCACTTTTCCAGCCAACAAGTTCTGGCGAAACAAAAACCAATGTTCAGAGATGATGAGCAGTCCAAACTCATGTATGTACTGTTCGGGTAGTTCCCTATCTATCATGAAAACTTAGATCCCTGGCACTCGTGTTGTTTCCATCTTTTTCTTCGGTACACTTTCTGTGATTGCCGTACTCTTTCTACAGCATATTTGACGCTAAACCCAGATTCGTGCCTGCCCACTCACATCTTGGCATATGATATCATGTGATCACATGTTTTCATATTCCAATATGTATATCTCCTTTTGGTTGCGGATGTTCATCCTTTCATTCCCATGATCCCAGTAAAGAACTGTAACCCACGTCCAGTTTCAATCCACATGGGTTAGCTTGAAAATAGGCTAGCCATGGCTAGCCTATAAAACTCCCATGGTTTATCGTTTCAAATCGCCATTCTCAGTGTCACGGATGTCCGGCCTGCAAGTCTTTCAACAAGGTCGCCACAAAGCCTGCCACGGATGTACCCGTTTGAAATGTGGAGAAGCTACAACGAAAATCCCAACAAATATGGTGGATTCATCAACAAATAGTGCAATGTTGAGCTAAAACCTGGTTTGCGATCTAAGCAACCACGAAATTGGATTCAAGCAATCCAAGTTTGCATTTAACCACCAAATATGATGCATGGAGCAACAAAGTGCGATTTGGTTGCTCACAAAAGTCTGTTGTATTCACTCACCAAATATCGAATATAACCAATACAATACTTGGATTTTACCAACAGCAATGTCGCTTTAAGCGACGAAAATTGTTATTGTCTTGACGTGGATGGCGGCCACTCGTAGCGCCACACATTTGAGCATGTATCAAAAGGACTTGATATCGGCAGGTCATAAGACACGTCAACTAAAAACAGTTAGCTGTCAATAAAAAGGATTCTGCAGGTTACCTCGGAGGCTTATATCTGAGGGCTATCGCTTGCGGCATGCGATCATCCAAGCTAAAATGGCTTCGTCATCGGTGGTACCGACAGGCCATCCCAATTGCATCTGGATGGGGCAAGAAAATACAAGAGCGTTTAGGCTCGTTCAAGGCTTTTCTAATGGCAATCTGCAATCTGTCACATGCAATGGGACATGCATTAGCCAACCAAATTGCACCTTAATGGTCCCACGGAAATCCCCCATCTTTTATGGCACATCGGTAAAGGAAGGCAAGCAGCCCGCCGGAGAGAGCGATCATAGATGAGATACGTTCTTTCTCTTTAAGCAAAAAATGATAGCCAACATCGATGGCAGAGTTCACCAAAAATATTATAATACATGATGTTGATACAAATTGACCCGCAACGGTGCCTAATTGATTGATAATGAATCCCAAATTCATACCTAATTGAAGATTATGTTGATGTTTTCCCTATATGAATCATGATTCTAGCAACTTGTCTGAGGTTGCTACAAGCTGAAGGATGTCGAGGCATGTGCAAGAGTGCTTGGTAAGTCAAATCCTTGCCTAAAGCACACCAAAAGACCGGAAACCGACGAAGCCTGATATTTTTTGTGGTTTTTCATGATATGAGATATGAATGAGATTCATGATATTCATGATATTTTTCATGATATCCAACGATATTGTCCTTGCCCCCCCAGCTCCCCAGCTCAGGCCGGTATCCCTATGATCTGCCTGAGGTCTCTCCCTGCGCAGTGGAGCTGGGGTGAAGCTACCCGGGCCATGGAAGGGCACCCCGCTGGATTCCAGGTAAGTCTTTGGTAAACTAACGTAACTATGGAAAATCACCATGCTATTAATGGGTAAATCCACTATTTCTATGGTCCTGTTCAAAAGCTATGTTAGTTTACCAGAGGGTAATCATACCATATTATATATTATATAAATTGATATATTGTATAATATTAGATATTGTATAATATTACATATTATATAATATTATATATTATATATTATATATTATATAGTATGTATTGTATTATAGTATATTATATTATATTATATTATGTTATGTCATGTTCTGTTATGTTATATCATGCGGGTATACATATATATATATATCTACATATATATATTTATATATATTATGCATATAATATATTCCACACATATATCATATATATAATTATATATCATGTATATATATATATATCATATCTATGCATATCTATTCATCTTAATTTAATCGTTTGCAACCTTGGTACCGGCCTGCAAGGCGCGCAAGGCCTCCTGTGGCTCCTGGTGACGAAGAATGGATAAATCTCTGGAACATGATCTGGTTGAAACATGTTTTTTCATTCAATACATGGTTAAAATGATCTGGCTAAAATATACGCACTTGTCCTGATAGCTGAGATCTTAGGGCCAGCTATGTTTGAATTCCACGCCATTTCTCCCATCGTGCCGACGGAAAACGACGTGAGGTCATGGTCAAATTCAGCCGGAACATGATCAAGAAAATCCATGGGTGATGAATGTAATGTTCATGAATCCAGTGGCATTATCTTGATTGTACATCAACATGAAATTGATCAATTAAATTCTCCCTCTGGTAAACATACAAAAAACTATGGAAAATCACCATGCTATTAATGGGAAAATTCACTATAAATGGCCATTTTCAATAGCTATGTTTGTTGACCAGAGGGTAAATGATTTCCAAGAAATACTTAACCATCAGTCGATTCATTGGTGGTAAATCACCAGTCACACGTGAATTGTGATTAGACACACATTTTTGTTCATTCCCCAAAAGTTATATCACATTCCCCATCATTCATCCCTTTTAAATGGTGAACTTTCCATTTATGCCCAGAATATGAGTTTGTCTAAAAATCCCACTATATTACCATTGTATCACCATCAAAAATTCCCAGATTTGCTACTTAAACGCCATGTAGATCATATTGGCGAGTTCTCAAAATGGGCTAATTACATCAGTCATCATCCAGTCGTCATGGATGACCATGACTTAGTAAACCTATGGTTGCGTGGGTATCCCATGATGCAAGAAACCCCCATATCCCATGATATCCAATGATGGTGATACGGTGGATGGAAGAAATCCTGCACCAGTTGGTATATGGTTTATCCCCTTATAATCTCATTATCTATCATGTTTCATAGCTACCTAACGGTTGCCAACTGATGCAGGATTTCGCAACCATCCTAACTGTATCATGATTCTCATGGGATTTTTCTCCATGGATACCGAATTCTATCACCATCATATCACCATTGATATCCTCTGGTAATTTAACATAGCTATGGAAAATCACCATTTTTAGTGGGAAAATCCACTATTTCTATGGTCATTTTCAATAGCTATGTTAAATTACGGGCAGGACTGAGGGTTGTCCCGGAATGGTCGTATGAACGTCAGTGGGAAGCTCATTTCTCTGCGCAGGCGCAGTGTTCTACGACTCTGGTACATCTGTGGGTTAGCGTGGTCTAAGACGACTTTTTGGAAAAATCAGT
>Ga0126342_10002818_pt1 | contig 27810 bp, 28 predicted proteins | sample Cyp1metagenome_FD_92528 | JGI IMG/M metagenome (GOLD analysis project Ga0126342, IMG submission 92528) | Coral microbial communities from Lord Howe Island, Old Settlement Bay, Australia - Cyphastrea 1 metagenome | ecosystem: Host-associated > Invertebrates > Cnidaria > Coral ... | reverse complement strand
TGTCTGGCTCCACAGAAAACGGAGAGTTGTGATGGGCAGAATTCGATTCGGAATGGCAATCAAAAAAAGGGGGATTGTATGGGTCTGTAAATGTTGTTGTTGTTGTTGTTGTTGTTGCTGGGAACATGATGATAATCCATTGGAATTGGTGGTAGCCTATTTTTAGACAAACCCGGCAACCAAACACACTGGGGTTTACTGGTCGCAACATGAAAAATCGGATTCGATGAATCGGATTTTGGGGTTTCACTGCCAGAGATGTGGTCTCTTCAGCACCCAAAAAGACCGCCCAAAGCTGTGCCAACAAACAGTGACAAACAAGATGCATCAGCATTTTCAATAGTGGTAGGGACAGGTGGTAAACGAGTAGCCAAGGTGCATTCCTGGGAAGAGTCGCGGCGTTTTGTCGCTGAGAAAATCTTATGGACCGAACCAAGAAAGATTTAGGATTTGATTAGCAGAAATGGCGAAGAAAGTCCAGGTGTTTCTTTGGGAGCAAAGTGCTCCAAGACTCATCACTGAGACTTCACACCACGTAGAGCTGAAGTGGTTGCATCCGTGTGAGTTGCAGCGCACATATTGGGTTACCCTCCAATGGAAAATCCCGCATTGATAAATGATAAATGAGTTCCTCATTTAGAAGCCCTTTGATTGCCGAACGGTAAAGCCCATTGGGAGGGACATTCACTGATTCACTTCCCTTTGCTGAAGCTTTGCCTACATCCTTGGTGCTTGACCGTCAGCTCAGTGGCTTAATGTCATTTTTTTTTTCCCTTAGACCAAAACTATGTCGAAACTCCAAGTTGTTTTTCTGGCAGATGAAGCCACTGTTTTTGCAGCTGAACCGGATGTTTGTGGGCGCTGGACTGACCCGTGTTCTGGTCAAATGAAAACTTTCCAGCTGAAACCTTTCTCCGCGACTAGACTGACAACTCCACACATTTGGCTTGACGACATCTATTTTTTGCCATAAATGAAGATCTCCGTTATATCCCCACTATATTGCCCAGGACGAGACAAACCATCCATTTTCTCCACAGCTTTTCCCAGGTCGTAGCTTCTAAGCTCCAGTTGGCTGAACCTCAAAGCTCTGTACTGCAGCAAGCCTTGCTGCTGGGATTGAGAACTGGGGGGTGCTGGGATGGACGGGGACGAAAAAACATGGAGAAATTTGTGATTTTCACCTAGAAAAACCTATAAAAGGTGGGTTTCTTTTTGCCTGTAACCTTATGGATTCCACCGCAAGTGGAGATCTTTTATCTGAGGGCACCAACCACAACTTGGATAAAACCCAAACCGGAGACTTATACAAACAGGGGAAACAATCAACGAAAGCAACCAGAAAAAAGCGGGGTGCAACCAGACGGGAGGATTGCACCGAGATCTGGGCATTAACAGGATTCCTCGAGTGAAACAGGGCGAAACAGAACTTTGGTACGCGTCCAGATTCTTGGACTGTCCAAATTCTTGGACTGTCCAAATTGGATTTATCAATTTACCACACCAAACTTGCCACAAGATCGGGTATCTCATTTTTGGGACAAAACCATATCCATTATTAGTTGGTGATGTGCACTGAATCTCGCTATTCTGGCTTTTCATCCCTCTTTCCATCTGCAGGGCCCACCGTTTTACCGGGCCATCTCTGTCTTTCCAAGGTCCAAATTGTCAGAAGCCGTTAAGGCATGCCAGAAGGAGAAACACCAGGCTGGAGATCTAAAGCAGGGGATGGTAGTTGTAGCCCTGGCGAGGCTCAGTGCTGACAGATGTGTCACGCTATGGGTTAGTGTCCTGTCCTTGGGGCCTTGGGATGAACTTCTCAATAGCCATTAGTTCAGGATTCCTGTGGGACCACCATTGATCCCATCCAACTTGATCCTAGCCTTTTGATGAAGTGATGTTGGAATCAGATGATAAATCATATATATGTAATATATATATATATACTGTATATATATATAAATTATATATGTAATATGATATCACATGATACGGATAGGCTGATATATATATATAATATGATCCCAGATGATCTCAGTGATATTCCCATATCAGCCTATCAGCCAGAAGCCTATCGAAATCCGAGGCTTTACCACAGATCTACCAGTACTCCGCGGGTTGCTGGGACGGCACCTTTTTGGTGATTTCCAAAATCTTCCCAGGGGCTTTCACCATGAAAAATGGGAATTATCATGGTGAATCAATGTGAATAATGGTGAATAATGGGTAGTGATGGTTAGTGATGGTTGATAATGTTTAATGATGGTCAATAATGGGGTTAATGGTGAATAATAATGGTCAATGGTGAATAATAGTGATGAATAGTTCGGAAAGGTGATTCATGGGATTTACCATTTAGTCCTTCCCGTGGCTGGGACATCGCCCAACTCAATGGAGCTTCTACTGGGAAATCATCTAAAAATGGATGGATAAAATCCAGCAAGCCACGTGGCTGATTGCCGGAGGATCATCTAAGTACATACTTTACCCTCTGGTAAACATACAAAAAGCTATTGAAAATGGCCATTTATAGTTGATTTACCCATTGAAAATGGTGATTTTCCATAGTTATGTTAGTTTACCAGAGGGTAGCGGATTTTTTGTTGGTTCTTAAAGATGAACAAGATATGAACGAATAGTGGACAACTATGTTCAAGGTAGTCTACACCCTCTAGATCCCAATTTACACCCTATCCTGCTTTCTATTGGCAACAACAAGTCACCTTTACCAAATTGGAAAAAAACATCACGAATCTCCGCTGTGCAAGGATTCGTTTTCCTGTGGCTGGCGTTGCTTCCCTTCATTTTGCCAACTCAACTGCAGGCCGATGACTGGGACAAACAAACAAACTGTACTGTGGTACTGTGGATGCGAAATCCTGCACCAGTAGATGGTTTATCTCATGATAATTCCATTATTTCCAGCGTTTCATAGTTGCCACTAGTGACCAAGTGGCACCTGAGTTGGAGATTGGAGGTTTCATCACTGAAAAACCCACAGGTGGGCGTAGTGCTTGCGCAGCAAGTGCTGGCCTTTGGCTTGTTGGGTATCTTGGCTCTTTAGGAGTGAGCCTGGCTGTTGGGCGGCCCACAAGACTTGGATGATGTACCGCTTGTTGCTGTATCCCGGGGGATCCAAATCAAATCACAAGCTGCATGGAAGCTCCCAACTGGGCCATTGCAGCTGGAGGAATTGAAGATGTGACCATTCAATTGGAGGAGCTGGGATGTCGGGTGGTGAAAACAACCAGCGTCTGGGAAGACCTGGGATTGGAAGAGGATTCTTTGGGCTTCAATGTTCATTTTGGAATTTGGAGACCTGGGAAATTGGTCGTTTGAGTCGTTTTGGATTTTGGGCCTTTCGACATGGTGAAGATCAGTGGTCAATATGGCTCTAGGCTTTCCAGCCATGTATTCCTGGATCAGTATTACACGAAACTATAGTCTTTTCCATCAAAGATAAGAGTTTCCTATATATATATATTTCCCCTAACCATGCGCAGACAGTTTTACTGCAAATTTTAGTGAACCAGAAGATGCCTTGAGGTCCCAACTTCATTACATTTGCACCCCAAAACTGATGTATTGCTCTTGGAGAGCGGTACCCCACACGGCCCCACAGTGTTGGGGTCACCGATTTGGGAGTAGTCTTGATCCATGGGCACATGTGACATCTTTCAGGGCATACCTAAAATTGATAGGACCAAGAGATTCAAATCTTAGTTTTTTGGGTTGAACACGGTCCCACTTATATAGTCCCTCTGAATATATTAAAACGGGACCTGCCAATGAATAGATTCAACACCTTCCACATTGGGGGATATTTGATCTTGGTTATTAGTTAGGAACCCGACATGATTTTCTAATTATCACCATGACATGTCATAGGTTATATAGTTATATATCATCAATTATCATTATATATCCCATCATACCCCCATGAAATATCCCAATTGTATCCCCGCTGTATCCATTAAACACAAGCAACAAAATCCCAGAAACAATCCCAATTGGTTGGCTAAGCGGCTAACAATTGTTCCACATGTTTCCTATTTGCGACAATTTCTGAGTAACATCTTCCTCATTTTCTAGTTACCCTCTGGTAAACTAACGTAACTATGGAAAGATCCACCATTTTATAGCTGGGTAAATCCACTATTTCGACTGGGCCATCTTTAATAGCTATTTTGACATAACCAGAGGGTACATTTGTTTCTTTGTCAATGGAGCTGGAGATGCACAGGAGCCCTTTGCGGTACTCCCCATGGAGGGGCCCTGCACCTCTCTCGCCAGCGAGTCTCAGGCCTGGATGACTGGACCATCCATGAAAACCTGCAGGAAAACCAGCTAGCGTTTTGGGGTAGCGTTTTGGGGTACGTAGGGTACCAGGGTTTTGATTTTGATATCCAGATATTTCTATCTTATGATATCCAGATGTGCAGATTTTGATATTTCTATGATTTTGTTATCCTATGTCTTGCGTAGCATTTTGCATCCCACGTTTCTTTTTCGGTTGTGTTGCTTCATTCCCAATGAGATTCCTGCATACGGCGAACATCACCAGGCCCTGCGAAGCAACTGGAGGAGGTTCCCGGGCCCCCCGGAACCGAACATCACAGGGGCTGCATCTCCTCACCAGCACTCAGTCTATTCCGGAAAAAATACCCCTTGAAAAATTGCCATATTTTTATAGGCAAATCGCTACAAATGGCAATTTTCAATCGCTGTGTTGAATTACCGGAGGGTACCTGGTACAATTCTGGACATGCACGTCGTGACGACACTGGAATGATGCGAAGTGCGGGGAATCATCCTCGGCCTTATGAGAAGAACTATTTTACGGTAAGTGAATTATTGTAGGAATGATATTACCTAAATGATATCACCTATAATTCCTAACCTATAATGAGTATCATTTTCAGGTAAGTGATATCAGCCGGAAATGATACTCATTTTTGGGGAATTAGAGAGGTGATATTTATCCATGATATCCCCATGATGTTCCATCATACAAATCCATGATGGCTTCCCCACTACATCCCCATTACATGTCAATGACCGTTATTTCATGTTATTTCATCCTATTCTTGGGACTTCCTGTAAACTGGCTGCTTATCCTCCGACAGTGGAAAGTTCGTAGCTCAGCATCCAAAGTGAACATACTATGTTCGCATCTTGGCTTTCAGATCTTGATTGTCTGGAATATTCTATTCTGGTTGGTGGTTTCAATCATTTTTTATTTTCCAATTTCATATATGGGATGTCATCCTTCCCATTGACGAACTCCATCATTTTTCAAGATGGTGAAATTGCACCACCAACCTGCCAGCTAGTGTCCATATTATATATATAATGATATGATATATTTATATATATATTTACATGTCGAACATCTCACAGATCCAGGATGCGGAAGGGCCTGGAACGTCCCAAAGCCAAGGAGTCGGTGTTTTTCGGTGTGTAGTAAGTTGGCCAAGGTTTAGCGTTTGGCCCCAAGAAAGATGGAGATTTCAGATTCAACCAAAACATCTACCCTCTGGTAATTTAACTTAGCTATTGAAAATGGTGATTTATAGTGGATTTTCCCATTAAAAATGGTGATTTTCCATAGTTAGGTATGTTAGTTTACCAGAGGGTAGAGTGGTTACTGACTATTCCACTGTGGATTGGAAAGAAACGAACATGGAAGGTCTGACCACCAGCAACGAATATTTTATCTAGCAAACCGTGTGACGATACGACGAATGTGACAAGAATCCGTGCAAAATTTCACCAAGAACTACCATGAACTACCTTCCGCCTTGTACGTTTAATGATCGAGTCTGTATATGGGACACCATCCCGATTTTTTTCCATCAATTCAGGTTGGTGGATCGTCATGATTCATGTAGTTTTATTGGTGGACACACTCCTTTGATATTAGAGGGATTACAGTGATGAGTACATACAAGAAAGCTTTTTTACCCGGGCCATGTTGGTGTTTTTCCGAAACCAATGGTGTTTTGAGCATGTTGGATCCCGGATCGTGTTGCTGCTGGACAACTTCTCGTGAAATTCTTCAGCATTCCTGTGATTGTCCATGTACCCTCTGGTAAACATACAAAAAGCGATTGAACATGGACCATTGAAATAGTGGATTTACCCATTCAAAATGGTGGATCTTTCCATAGTTATGTAAACGTTTACCAGAGGGTAGAACACTGGACAAAAACTCTTTCTTCACCAGTGATTCCTCCCATCACACAACCAGTTGTGGTTTCTGGGCGATGAATCTCGCGGAAAAATCGCCCCCAGATCCCAACTTCGCGCCATCAGGAGCCGCCACAGAAATACTCCTTGGGGTTTCCCCGAAAAGACCGGGTCTTTCCCTGCCCCCTGGACGACACGGCTGGGGTTTGGAGAGGAGTTTGGAGGGATTTCGGATGTTTTTGTCCGTCCCAAATGAGACTTTTTTTGATGAAAAATAGGAAAGTGCAGCCGAAGTATATTTTGAGAATTTGAAGATTTTGAAATATCCTATATTCCCAAGTTCTATCTTATGAATTCGACATTGCCTCTGCAAGAGCAGGGCACTTGAAATGATCGAATTCCCTGTGTATGAGGAGGTAATGATTGCTTCTACTGTGATTAAGAATGACCACGGATGACAGGATAAGCTGGGATGTTCTCCACTTACAAACTATTGGATCCTAAATGTCAAGCAACATCCCCTTTGGTGGACTTGGCAATTTGGAATCGTAGTCTTACGAATTTAATTGATGGAAAATCTACAGGTTTCCCCTGCGTGTTTGTGGCTGAAAACCATGGCTTCCTGTAATTGTACGAAAACCTTACGATTTAAAACAATCCCTTGAATGTTTTGAAGAGTTGGAGGAAACGATCACTGGCATCCGAGGTTTGCCTGTTGACAAGCAACAATCAATGGTCACGTCGAGAAACAAAGCTGTTAGAAAGCTGGGACCAAAATGTGAGTTAGAACCCAAGCTACCGTGTAGAGATGAACAATGATGATTATCCATAAATGCCATACTGATACTGGTTGGTGGTTTGGAACATGGCTTGTATTTTGCATTTCATATATGGGATGTCATCCGAAACATTGACGAACTCCATCATTTTTCAAGATGGTGAAATTGCACCACCAACCAGATCATTATTGGATGATTATCTACCCTCTGGTAAACGTTTACATAGCTATGGAAATTCACCATTTTTAATGGGTAAATCAACTATAAATGGCCATTGTTATCCGAGCCATTTTGGTGTTTTTGTCAGCCGCGTCTCCCAAGGCTATCCAGATGAGACACTTGGATGCCCTTCAGGGTGGGCTGTTGGCCAGGAATAGAATCAGTGGAAGGAAGGAAGCAGTGGCTGTTTGAATGGCTTGATAGGGTTATGTAAATCTATATAATATGGTTATATGATGTTATGATATATGTAAATTCATTAATATAAATGATTTGTACTTTGCCAGGCTTTTTGTGGAAATGAGAAAAATACACCATAGACGAAGCAGTTGCCCAGTTCAGGAGGGAAGCGGGCAAGGACGACGAGGTGATCCTGCTGAAATGACGAGATCTTTTTTGTCAGCGCTGATCTCTCCGCTGATTTGGTGCACTGGTGATCCAGATTTGAGTCTCTGGTTGATGGTTTGGAACATGGCTTTTATGACTTTCCATATATTGGGAATGTCATAACTGACGAACTCATAATTTTTCAGAAGGGTTGAAACCACCAACCAGGTCTTGTTGGTGACAAGAAACTGAACCGCTGGTGCCCACGGCCACGGCCGAACTGGCGCCCGGAGGTGGTGGACAATGTTTGACACAGCAACGAAGGGACCGCTTCTCGACTCTGGTGAATGGAGAACGGCGAGGCTGCAACATGGATGAGAACGGCTCCATGCAGATCCTGACCAAGACATACCAAGACTGTCAACTGGAGATGGCCATATCCCACTACCGCCTCGCTCTGTGATGCAAAGAACCGCGGCCGCCGTTGGGTCGGTTCTGTGGCTGCTTCATGTTTTTTTGATGGCTGGGTTAGTGCAGAACTTGAATTCAACTAGCTAAAACCTATATACTGTAAATAGTGAGAACTGTGATGGTCCTTCAAGTAGACAACTGAATGGGGATTCAAGGCTGCTGGCGATTCAGTATCTTTAGTGTCTCCGTGGGTGTCTGCTGCAAAGGATTCTGCTAAGAAGTTAAAAAATGTCACCCGCAATCATCAGTGGGTGATCAACCAGTGACACACCAAGTGGAGGTGGCTCAAACTTATTCACCTTCAAACTGGAACCAGCAACAATTTTGTGTCTCCACTTGGAACCCATCAGGCAGATACCAGCAGAATTGAACGGAGTTTTTGGCCAACATTCCTGCAACCAAGAATGGCTTTGATTTTGGATTCGAAATGAAGATAGCAAGAGATATGCCCTTGAAAAAGTGGGTCGAATAGATTTTCACAGAAAAACAATACATAAGCCTCAAACAGTTCAATGGTCTTCAACCGGTTTCTTGTGACATTATCCCTAAAATCAGCCCAGATCAAGATCAAAGTATATAGTTTCCTTCTTTTTGTTCCTAAAACATCACATCTTCACCCCAAGACTTAAGCTTTGGGAAGTTTAGGGCACCATGGCACCATGCTCCCGCCATGGTGCCGTGGCGCCGTGCCGCGGCTTGCGCGTTCGCACTGCTGGCGGATGCGGAGCGCCCGAGGCCGGCGCCACGGGTGTTGCTGTCCAGACCCAGACAGGCGGCAGGTGGACCGATGGCAGCGGGGAGGTTGGGAAGTTACTCTTCAGTCGTTTCTGACAAACATGGAAAAAAAACTATGAAAGTAGATCATAATTAGTCCTTCAAGACGAGTTTTCAAGATCTTTTTGGATGTTGGGGGGATTTAAGCGGCCAAAACTGGGGAGTTTTTTTCACAACAACAGCGATGTAGCAACCGATGCAACTACAAAGTTGGAACCAATGTGAGGATGGTTGACAGGGTCTTGAGAATATCTGATAGGAATTGATAGGATATCTATTCTGGTTAGTGGTTTGGAACATTTTTTATTTTCCCCAATAGTTGGGATGATCCAATCTGACTTTCATATTTTTCAGGGGGGGTAGGCTCAACCACCAATTTCTATTTTGTTTGATTTAACCAAGTAATTTTGATGTTGGTGAACTGAGGGATTGGTGAAGATCCAAGGCCCTGGGAATCCTGAGAACCACTGATTTGAATCACCGATCTGACCCTCTGGCTATGTCAAAATAGCTATTGAAAATGGCAATAAAAATCGTTGATTTCCCTATTAAAAATGGTGGATCTTTCCATAGTTATGGGACAGTTTACCAGAGGGTACTTCTTAAGTTTCCATTTTGTGGGGTACTCAGGTTTAGACCCATCAGATGGAGATGGACTTCCATCATATTTCTAGGGATTTACTTGGCACGTGTTGAAAGGCGGGAAAATTCAAAGCGACTTTTGCTTTGTTACAAAAATTGGGTGTGCCACTTGGATGTTCCAGAAATTCCGTGGAACATGTGTCAGGTGCGAGATACTATCCCGTCCGCCAGCTGCTGGATTGCTACTCGGCTCCGGGGCCATCCGTTGCAGTTTCTGGACCTCCCAAAATCCGCTTCAGCGTCTTGGGGGCGCTGAGGTTACACGACATTTCCGGGTCAACGGGCAACTGGTAGGGCCAAGTCAAAATACACCATACACCAAAATGATTACCTATACTTGCTAAAACTTGATCTGCCTAACGTCTTGATATGTCTTGATTGCATGAAACCTCCAAGTTTGACCCTGTGTTGGGTTCAGTATTGACAGGTCATGCATGACTTCCAACCCCCTGGAAGCTCCGTTTGGCGTCAGCAGCGTCACTTAGGGAAGTGAATCCCAGCTACGATCAGTGGGTAAAGACCGATGGTATATAGCCCAGTTTCTAAGTTCCTAAGATTATTAACATCCTCCGTTCAAAAGCTCATAACCCCAGCCACATGAATCTAGGAATGGCAAGTTGCAGCTCAAATCCTACATTTTCAGACACTACTGGATAACCCCCCAGCCAGTATCCGATAAAAATTCTCGGTTCTACCACCATTTTTAGATGATTTGATGCCTTTTTTGCGAGGTGAAGGGTCCAACTTTTCAACCCCCTGGCGAAGCTTCCGCGAGAAGGTCGCGGCCAATGCACGGGAAGGCGATGGTGAATTGCTGTGGGGAAAGGAAGGGGTTCGTGGTGAATGTGTCACTGGGGAAAGGACGCTTTTTCTTTTTTGAAAAACGGGAGGAATCTTCATCATTTACATGTACAGTTTGGCTATTTTGCTGGAAAAATGATGGACTTGGGGTAGATCTTCCACGATGTAGCAGTGTTTCACCCAAACATTGGCAATTTTCATAGCCATGCGTTGAAGCCACTTACAAATGGGATATGACCCAGCTATATTTGGGTCAAAAGCCAATTGCAAGATGATGAACAACCACTAGATTTGGGAGGATTTGGGTATACCCTTTGATCATTTTTGACGTTGTTTGCTATGGAACATCGCCTAAAACACGGTGATTTTCGATATATAGCATTATATAGCTATGTCAAATTACCAGAGGGTATATTTTTTATCAATGGCTCACGGTGTCCATCAATATCACCTGGGTAGCCCGTGGGGTCAGGTTTCCCTGTGGATGCTGAACTGCTGACATGGGCAAAGCAGATCCATTCGATGTGGGAGGATGAAGTTCGGATGATTTTAGAGCGGGCTGGGAGATACCCTCTGGTAAACGTTTACATGGCTATAGAAAATCACCATTTTAAAATGCAAATCATCTATAAATGGAACATTTTCCATAGCTTTTTGTATGTTTACTGGAAATCCATTGGAAATCCATTGGATGGCGAATCCAGAAAGTGAGGATGAGATCCAAATCACCAAGAAAAGCCAACTGAAGTGATTGTAGCAATTGTAGCACCTTATAAGAATGGATAGAATGGATAGAATGGTACCCTAAAATAGCTGGTTAATGGATGGCAATTAATATGGATAGTAATTCATGATAGTAATATGAATCACCATCCATCAATTACCGTTAATGGATGTATTTAAAACTCAGCAAACTGCTTCTTTTCCAAGAGGTGCGAACATCCTGGAGGTTTTCCCTCGGGGCAGGAGGGATGGTGCCGTGCTGATGCTGGTAGCTAAGATTAAATACCCTCTGGTAAACTAACAGTTTGCTACGGAAAATCACTATATATTTTAATAGGTAAATCAACTATAAATTGACCATTTTCTATAGCTTTTTGTATGTTTACCAGAGGGTATCCCATAATATATTAGACACCTACCAGGTAGCTAATCTTAAGATCTACTTTTTCAACATGAACCAGCAAATCTTGTGCAAAAATCAGAGTTCTGCCCATTGGAAAGGCCAAGACACAGGGCATCCCCCGCGCAATGAGACACACCATATTCAGAAGCCAACAGGCCCAGTGTGAGTACCCAAAGTTCCAGTTTCTACTCCTCACTGGGGATCTGTCAGACCTAAGGTCCCTTACATGATGTATGGTTGTATTATTTGCATAAATTGATACATCGATTGCACGCAGGTGTATGTTACAAATTGACACACATATAATATATATATATATGCTCTGAATAATGATGTATCAATACAAATATATCATTATTATATTCATTTATATTCATCACAATCAATTCACATATATAATGATATATATTCACACAGAATACGATCTACTATCATGATGCGCTTTCTGATGCATTTTCTGTGCACAGAGACTGAGACTCCGCTTCGACGCCCAGGTAGCGCCGTTGCGCAGCATGACCCAAGTGAAGGTCCTCACGCGGCAAAGCAGCGTGGAAGACCTGGGATGCTCGGCTGCAGATGGGGAGGAGATAGGAGGTACCCGGCCTGGTAAACATACAAAAAGCGACATAGAAAATGGCCATTTATAGTGAATGCAGATAAGACACGTACATCTGTGATTCATGTAGATATCAGCATACATGAACGTAAATGTAAACATGTGAATGCATGCGCGCCGCGCGCACACAATAAACACATGCATCACAAAATGCGTAAATGTACATGATGGGTACATCCATCCCTCCATCCGTCCATCCATAGAGACATAGAGACGTAGAGACGTAGAGATGATATCTGATAGCATGCTGGCAGGGAGGGGTGATGGGGTGGGTGGGTGTGTTAGCGTTCATTGCACTTGCATTATGCAGATCATGCTACGTTAAATGACGTCTCGGTGATGATAGCACGCTGGCAGGGAGGGGTGATGGGGTGGGTGGGCGTGGCCGGAATTCAGAAAACTGTTGTCATTTGATGCTTCGGCTGTGGCGCAGTGCCTGACTTGGGAGGTGGCAGGCACATATATATATATTCATATTTGCTATTGAACGCAAGTTTCAGACAGGAGACTCAGAGATCAAGAAACGAAATCTGTCCATGTCTTTCACATGATCAACATGGTCAAGTTTCTCGTGTAGACATCAACGGTCCATATTGTCTCATGACCTGAGAGTTCGCTTGTGCTTTCTGTGGTTGCCTCTGTTGGCCAAAGCTCCTGATCCGGATATTTTCAAGAGGTTTCGGAGAGGTGGGTGACTTGACAGATCATCTACCCTCTGGTCATGACAAACACTTCGCGAACTGGAAAGATCCACCATGCTATCAATGGGTAAATCCACTTTCGACTGGGCCATTTTCAATGTCGCAAACTGTTAAATTATCAGAGGGGATCCGCGGATCCGGAAGTGGCGGGGCTGCGGACACAAGGAATGTCTGCACAGTGGGTAAGAATTTTGCAACATTAGTAATGTGTAATTTGCAGTGGTTGAAATGGGTAATTACATTGTATTACACTAGTAAATGTCAATGTTTGAAATGTGTAATTACAGTGGTTGACATTTCTCATTTGTAGTTCCCGGTCTAATTTGCTGTTAAAACACCATTGATGTACTTGGAATATGAGACATGTCTTTTCGTACCACGGTCGGCTGTGAGTGGTGGACCTAGTTAGGTAGATGGATGGATGGATGATGGATGGATAGATGATGGATGGATGGATGGATGAATGGATAGATGGATAAAGGTATTGGTGGATGGATGGATGGATGGATGGATGGATGGGTCGATGGGTCGATGAGTAGATAAATTAAACAATTGCAGGTATAGATATAGAAACATATATATGTATATATATACACGAATACAAATATAGACAAATGCACCCTGTGAGAGAAACTTTTTTTTTAAAAATTCGATCAACGCCTCGTCTGAGGCGATTTTTGCCTCTTTGCCTATGCAAGTTCTTTGCGGCTTGGCAGCCGCAAAGGACACGTCCGGGATTTTGAACCAAAAACTGTTGGTTTGAAGCAACATGACTTAGGCGATGTTAGGCGTGTTGTTTTGAATCAAAACGCTAGGGCATGTAACCGATGTAACCATAGCGGCAGAAATGACCAAAGAACTTTGGGGTGATGGAAACTCAAAGTTAGGTGTGTGTAGGGATAGCGAACAAAATCGTGTTGGAACTAGGACCTCCGGCAATTTGGGCACATCTCTGGAAGTCACCTTGGGTTTGTTCAACGTACAAAGATGCGATCCAATAAGGGGGATCGACAGATTTGGTCATCTTAGGGAGGGTCGGCCTGGAGAAGCAAATAGGTTTTATAAACACTGGTTGGTGGTTTGGTTCCCCTTGACTTTCATATTTTTCAGAGGGGTAGGTATACCACCAACCAGAACAGTATAATTCGGATTTATTTTGGGTACGTGGCTTAGAGACCAACCGACATAACTGCAGGGAGTGGCCCCATTGGACTAAGATTTCTTTGGAAAAAAGGGCACTGGAACAGCGTGGCAGCCGCGATGTCTGTGTCTTTGCTCGTTGATTTTCGTGTTTTTCTTGGGTGTCTGAAAATGAACATATGCACTGAAACAACAATGTGTGTGCAGAACATGATAAATCGCTGGAATTGTTTTTTTTTTGACTAGTTTTGGACAAACCAAACCTACGTTGGTTTGGGCAACAGTTTTGGGTTCCAAATTGGACCTTTCCTCATTTTTGGTCGCTCATTCTTGGTATTTCAAGTCGAATTGATGTTGGTCAAAATTCATTTTGGACCATTTTCTGGCCTGCCATATCTTCCTGGTTGTTGGTCAACCCTGATCAATGGAACGTCGGTTGTGAACTCCTTTGAGGTTTCTGATTTTTCGTCATGAGCTCGAACCCAAGCACCTGCAAGATTTGAAAGATGCCTCTCAGTTGCGGTTGGTTCTTGGGGGTTCGTGAACCACTGGATCTAATGGTGGTCGAACTCTGAGTCAGAAGTTCTTCGATGACCTTTGAAATTTTGAAGCCATCACTTGCGAACCACATTTGATCCTTGCATCCACAAGTTCGGATTTGTATCTTTTTCTCATGAAACATATTTGATCCATGTTGAGCCATGTTCCCTATGTCTGTTGGGCCAATGGCACCTGCATCACTTATTGCTAGTCCCTTCATCGAGGAATTCACTCCACTTTCTGAACATTTTCTGCACTCATGGAATGGAATCAGCTCAGCAAAATGATGTAAAATCGAAAACACGTCTTCCAAATCGTATTTTGTTCGGTTCTACACATCAGATTGGTGAATCCGTTTGAGACCACAGCATTTTGGTTCTGAACATCTCTGGAGATTAATTACCTAGATTTTCATGCAATTTCTGCAATTACTCATCATATATGGTCCATTGGTTGGTGGCACATGTTCATACATTTTCATGGGTCATGGGTGAATTTTCCAATGAAGAATAGAAAAAAATGACCCCATTTGGAGACCAACCCACTTCAGCTTGACGATCGATGGGCATCTCAGGAAACAAAGATGTGGTTTTCACGAAGATACCTCGGGTTCTCCCATTTCCATAGGTTGTACCATTTCTCTCTGGGGATATGTATTTGTATCTATCTCTCTATCTCTCTATCTGACTCTAAATTTATCGACAAACACCTTTACATTGTAAGTGTACATTTAAGGGCTGCCGCCCCTACCGCCGACCCCGGAAAACTGCAAGGAGACGTATTTCCATTCTGACCCAGCGATGTCTGAAGCGGATTTAAGCGTGCTTTCTGGGGCCCTGCGGTGCATCGTGCCGTGGTGGAGCAAGGTTGCAGAGGAGGTATTCTGCCGCTGCTGGATGGTTTCGGCCGGAACAGGGCGCAATATGCTTGCAAGATTCATCGGCTTGTTTTTGGAGAGGGTGTTACGGTGACCGTGGAGTCGCTTGCGGTGTGGGTTCTGTTTGAATGCATATTCCGCTACACTGGAGATGCAAAGGTGTTGGACACGTTTTTTTTCAATGTCGATCATCTGCAGGAAGTCAAGGATGCGGCAGCGCATGGCGTGCTGAGGCTTGAGGTGCTTTTGCGCGAAATCTTGCGGAGAGAAGTGCAGGGCCGAACGTCTGAAGGCTTTGTTTTCGACCCGGGATGGCAGGCGGCGGACGTATCGGAAAAAGATGGTCTGGGAGAAGATGTTGTATTTGCTACTGTGGCTCCAGATTCAAAGTTTTTTGATCATATGATGATTGCGCTTGAGATGTGGGGAAGCCAGGCAACAGGTGTGGCGCGGGGCTTGTTTGATTTGATGCAATGTATTGAGGCACAAACCGACAACTTAGAAGAGGATGAGCGTTTGGTTTTTGAGCAGTGTTTGTGTAGGAGCAACCAGGATCAAGGGCAAGGAGATCAGAACGTGTCGCAAGGTTGGCGTGAGCGGCTGGAATGCATGGAGCGTGTGATGGAGGATTTCATGTTCTGTTTGCTTGGTCTGGACTTATTGGGTCGTCCCGCTGGTCGCGCATCGTTGCAAGGCACAGAGCGATTTTGGTGCTACCATTTGAAATTCACTTTGAATGATTGCTATTGTTTGATGGCAGCCTTCTTGTGTGGAGAGCAGAGACGACGACCGGCATCGGAGTGTACTTGTATCAGGTGTAGAGCCATCTGGTTTCTGAGATGTCGATATATTTTTTTCGGACCGAGCCCATTAGCTTTGCATTGTGGATTGCTGTGTCAGGCTCCTGGCACAGACCGTGTTCAAAGAACCACGGTGGCCGTGTGGCGGCAACTTCGAGCACTGTTAGAAAGAGAGTTGGGCGGACACTGGGATCTGTATGCTGTTCAGATGCTGCCATGCACATGGCGAAGCTTTCTGGTGACGGCGTTGAAATATCGAGACAGTGACAGTGTTGATTTCCAGGTGGAGTGGGTCACTTCAGCACGACGTCAAGTCCTTCGTGTATTTGAGTTGGAAACTGTACGGTTAGCAGAGTTACGAGCGTGGCTTCGGCACTTGGGCATGCAGGAAGAGGAGTTTGGTGGCCTGCCAACTGCGGTGCAAAGAGAGGTGTTAGCAGAGGTTCGGTTTTTGCCAACTTTGAAGGCTGTGGTGCTGCGGGAGCTGTTTGCGAAGGCATTGGCGCGGCACTCGAGAGACTGATGCGCACTGAGCGAACGCGCTGTTCGAGGTGAGAACAAGTGACCAGGTGGACGTGAGGACGACTCAGGGAGTACATGGGAGCTCGGAAAGAAGAACTTGCATGAAGATCTTCACGCAGTGGATAAGGACAAGATTTGAGTTAATCTTTGAAAATGTTTGAAAGTGGATGGGTTTGCAAATCAACTAGTTTGCCGGATCAGAGGTTGATGATGGATGATTTTCTGGCAGCTAACCCCAGAGTACATTTGTGCGATATGGGTACGTATGCATAGGTACATGTGTATATATGCACAGACATATGCGCATGCGTTGGAAATGGGGATGATTTGGTTAGTTCCGGTGGTTTCAGTGTTACTTTCTACACAAGTGTTCTGATGTCTTTTCTGGCCAGCAATGATGGAAGACGGTGGTTCTAAATCAAGTGCCAACGGCAAAGTGCCATCTAGCAGGCCATTCCTACGGGAAAGGGTCGTGCCGCGGTCACGGAGGCACGGTGGAACGGGTTTGGGGTGCGACCGCTGAAACCGACGATGTGGTGAGCGGTTGCTGTCGACATAGGTAGACAGGGATGTCATATGGTGATCGATCTAAAGGTCCTGGTAAGGAGTTTTAATTGCGAAAGCCGCCGTGCATGTTATGTTGGAAACCCTCGCGAAAGTTTTTTTCGAGTTCGCGAAAGTAACAGTATAATTAATTATAATCATTATGTAAAGGGCTGCCACTCACTGCCGCCCGGGGTGCTGCAGGAGAAGGGCACTAGAGAATTTTGGTTTGGTTCTGATTCAGTTCTCTGTGTGGTGGTGCTTGTGGACAAGCACACCCTTCATAGGTAGCAGCCGAGCTTCCAAAGGCGAGGCTTCGCGACAGCCAAACGCCATGGTCAGGACCATCCTTGCACCTGCCGCTGTCACTGCCTAATGATGCTTTTTGCAGTCTCAAGAAACAAGCTCCAAATGCAGCAGCCAAGTTTCCAAAAGTGAGGCTTTGCGAGAGCCAAACACCAAGGCCCCTGGTGTTCGCTTTTCCTTCAATGAACCCCCTGCTGATGGCCGGGGTCTGTGAATAGGGATATTTTCGCGAAAGTCAAAGTGCATGTTGCAGGGGGTGGGCCAGTAAACCTTGCTAGTTGCATGTTTAAAAGGCTATCAAGAAGTGATCCGTGATTCTCTGGCGTAATTTGGCAGGTGGTGAACGAATCTTCATAAGAGGTGTTGTCGGCCAACATGGGCCCCGCGAAAGATTAACATGGAGTTCGCGAAAGTTTCGCGAAAGTATCATTTTTATTCGTGAAGAATGGCCGTTCCCGGATAAAAAAAATTGATCAACCACCATATATATATATAATTACATATATATATATACATGGTAGACATATAAATATCCGTAGTACCGCACAAGGCAGTGGCGGAAGTGCCAAAAATAGGAAACCTATACGAGAGGTTGGTTGTTGTGAATCACGGCTGGCAGAGCGAATCTACCGATGGTTGACGTTGAGGTCTACTTGCTGGAGATGGGCCAGGTGAAGACTGTGTCAACCGGCAAGGGATCATCGCCACGTCGAGTCCTGGGATTGATTCTTGCAGATGAAAACCTTGTGATTCAGCGTTCGTTGTGGTCTCCATCCGTGGAGAAATTGGAGCCGATGATCATGGAGGCCTACTCCGGTGAAGGGCAAGATGATGAATTCCCTCGGTTGGCATTCGCCGGCTTGGAGCTGTTGGTGAAACCCCCGGCTGTGAACAGTGATGGGCAGCAGTTGTCAACCGTGATGTTGAAGCTACAGAGTTTGCGCAATACAACGTTGAAAGTGATTTGCAAGGGGGTGCCCGCATATCATTCCAAATCCACAGCTGACGATTCGAAGCTTCAACGGCTTCGGGCAGTCCGGTGTCAGCTGCAATTTGGTGGGCACATTGACTGAACTAGATCCTATCCAATTGACTCGTGCCAATGATCCAATGAGGGCCGGCATTTGACGGATGAGCGTGGTGTTGGACTGCGGGTCATGGTGCACGGTGGACTTTGTCATGACGAAGATCTTGTGGTGAACCATCAGTTGTGCCTGTGGTATTGCAGTTCGCAGGAGGGCATCCAGACCAGCCAAGAAGGTGACTTGAGCTGTGGCCACTACTGGCTGTACTCTGATGGTTGGATTTTGAATCTAGGTCCAAGATCTGCCACCATGGTGCGGATTGAGGAGATGAATAGATGTGTGTAGAAGGAGTGTACAGATCTCGAGGTGAGTGGGTGGACCAAGAGTGGTGCCTTTTTTCTATGGTGCTGAACCTTGGCAGCTTCCCGCGCAATCGTAGCTTTGCCACTGTAGATGCAAGTGGAACCCGACAGGTTTTGGACTGACCTTTGCCGAAAAGGTTGGCTTGACTTTTGAATGTGACATGTGCCTGCTCCGAAACGTGTCGAGTGTACAGCCGTCGGTAGCTTTGGGAACGCAGGGAACATTATCTGCACAGCTGTGAAAACAGCAGTGAGTACCCGCCATTTGCGCCTTGTTTGTGTCGGACCATGGGCCGTGGGCCTAAGAATATGAACCCCTGAGACTGGGTTGTTTCATCAGATTTTATGTCATTTTTCTGCGTGCTTGAGAATGCAGATCCCTAACGATCTATGTCATGTCTTCACACGATGTATCAAGGCAGCCTGTGAATAGAACAGCCAACATCTTAGTTGTCCGTGTCAGGTGTTCATGGCTTCATGGCTGTCTAGAAGAGCATCTTCTTTTGGGAGCCACCATGCCGAGAGACTAGGCAGCGGGTGGCAACAAATCTGGTGGAGTTTGAGCCCCGCAGAAATGGGAGATCTTGTAGGTTGTAACCCAAATATACTGCCACCCATGGTTGTACATGATGGATTGCATCATACTTCTGCTCCGACTGCGTCAGCTGCGGCACTCAGACGTTGGGATGGTCCCGGCGTCGGACGTTTTGTGAATGCCTTTGCCCCCGAAACGGAGCCTCATAAATTTAAGCACATTCCAATCATATCATGTTCTATCCGAGTATATGCTCATGAATGAAGATACTTTCATGAAAGTGAAGTGTGGTATATAAGCACACATAATTACCAACAAACCAGTTAGTAGCAAATTCTGCAAAGCTTTTGCCCCCGAAACGAAGCCTGATAAATTCGACTATATGCCTGAAAACATGGGAGTTCACCAGGAGTTCATCGCATTTTACGGATTATATCTTTGATGGAATTTCACTAATTTAACCGTGAGAAATATGGATTTTATTGGATTTAACTATCAGAAAGAAGGATGCCACGGGGATGTAGGCATCGAAAATAGGGATTCAGTGGACAATTGAACGCCAGGGATTTAATATGGGATTTAGTGAGAGTTCATCGGAAAACATGGGCGCCCTTAATTTGATAGAGCTGCTAGCTGCTGCTAGCTGGCTGCTAGCTGCTGCACTGCTGCCGCTGCTCTTACTGCTACTGCTGCTGCTGGACTCACTGCTGTCGCTGCTACTGCCACGGCCGCTGCTCTGGCTGCTGCTGCAGCTCCCGGCAGCAAAACTCCATGGCCCTAAAGGACGAAGCGCGTCCCAAATATACATTTCCCGCGGCCGGAACGTCCCTTCTGAAATCCTACAAAAAAAGGTTGCTGCTGGTGCGGAAAGTATCATTTTTTTACCTTTTTAAGATAAGAGTTGCTGGCTGCTGCTAGCTGGCTGCGAGCTACTGCACTGCTGCTGCTGCTCTTACTGCTACTGCTGCTGCTGGACTCACTGCTGCCGCTGCTACTGCCACGGCTGCTGGGAAGTTTTAGCAAGGGATCCTCTGGCTGCAGTGGATGGTTTTCGCGTGCTCACCCATTTAATGTTGAAGCACCTTTTTGGTGTGCGTATTTGTCCTTTGTCCTGGTTGCAACCGCTTTTGTGGCTTAGAGCCTTGTCAAGACCTACGCGGCAGCGCTCCTCTGGCTGCTGCTGCAGCTCCCGGCAGCAAAACACCATGGCCCTAAAGGACGAAGCGAATCCAAAATAGATGTTTCCCGAGGCCGGAACGTCCCTTCTGAGATTTTTAAAACCTTTTTAAAAGCTGCTGGCTGCTAGCTGGCTGCTAGCTGGCTGCTAGCTGCTACACTGCTGCTGCTGCTCTTACTGAACTGCTGCAGCTGGACTCACTGCTGCCGCTGCTACTGCCACGGCCGCTGCTCTGGCTGCTGTAGTAGTAGTAGTAGTAGTAGTAGTAGTAGTAGTAGTAGCAGTAGTAGTAGTAGTAGTAGTAGTATGTTGGAGCTGCGGTCTCGTACTTCTGTCTCCTTGGCGAGTTCTGCAACATGTCTTTTGTTCTTTTGTTTTCGGAAGATGAAGATGAGCATGGTAGATCGCTGCGCCCGCAGTGTAGTGTCCCGCCGCGCACGACCTCCAATCTCGGTCCGTAGTGGTGCAATTTCGTCCGAAGCACCGATGTTCACGTGGCACTTTCAGCGAAAAAAGGGCCTTTTGCGGCCGTAATCCACATGCTGTGTCACGTTCCGCCAAACCTTCTCTATGGAGACCCCTTTCTATAAAAAGATTGTGCCCCAGGTAATGGACTCCGAGTTTTCTAGGTAGGAAGCATGTGGTTTGCATGTTCTCCAGCGGCCACATTCGTCTATGTTTCGAAACTCTTTTTTTTTTCTCGCGCCCCCCCCTCTTGTCAGATCCTTGTAACGAGCCCCTACCCAACAGCCATACAGACTGCTGCAGACATGCTTCAATGAACCTTCTGGTATAGGATATGATATAAACGTATTAGATTGAGTAAATTTGAAACATCATTGTCAAAATGCAATGACAAATGCATAGCGATGAGTAGACTGGTATTTATATGAAATCATGAGTTCATTTCGTTATTTTGAAAGACATATTGCGACATATTCCAAATTTCATTAGAGCCATGAAAGAATGCGGTCGCGTCAGAAAAACGGACAACTCAGGGAAAAACCATCGAACAGCATGGAAAAACATTGGAAAATCATGGAAGATCATGGAAAATCATGGAAGATCATGGAAACATAGGAAAACAATGGAGCAGTCATGGAGCATCATGTAACATTCATGGACCCCTTGGTTGACAAGGTTGCATGTTAAAAATTAAAAAGCTATTTACATGTGTTTACAATTTCGGCCTGTGTCGGTTTACCGCCTGTTAAGATCCACGTATACTGTGAAAAACCTGCTTTGCCCGTGCTGATGCAGAAGCAATGCCATCGCTTTGTAGGAACATGAGTCATGTTGGAGGCATTTTGGGCCTAGATCACCTAGATTGACGACATGAGATTCAGGCTCAACTCTGTGGGGGTTGTCATCTCCGAGCCCGGCCTTTCTTACAGAGGTTTTGCACTTAGCAGCTGTACTGTGGCAAGCGGATGTACGCCACATGTTTTTTTCTGCAGACACACTTGCTGGTGTATTCAGCTAGCCGCATTATTCACATATAGAAAATCTTCATTCGTTCTCGTTGTTGTTGCTGCCCTATGAAGACCGAACGTTTCCTTCCCCAGCCATGACTCAATCCTGAGGAAGAAGCAACACGGCACCAAAATGTTCGCGTCCCTGCTGCAGGCCCTGCTCTCTGAAACGTTTTGTGACGCAGTTTCATTCCGACGAAGTCGTGTGTGTCTGTGTTTTGTTGTGGTTAGTTGCATTGCAGTTACTGTTCTTGTTGCTGTGATGACTGCTGTTGTGGTATGTTGCTACCAGGCCCGGTATGTCCACCCTCGCGGCACTCGAGTGCACATGTGCTCCTGTGCGATGCTGCCAGTGGATGCGCAGCACAACCACTGGTTGTGCGACTCGTGCTGCCGAGAGGTTCTGTCTAATGAGGATCGACTACCGCAATGTGATCCACAGCTCCCTGCAATGCCGAGAACTCACGGCAGTTCGTGCTGGCAAGGTGATGGGTTTTTGCAGGATCTGTTTCTCCCAGGGAACAGGGATGCAGATGATGCTACGAAGGAAGGTGGGGACTCCGAGTCCCCATCTACTCCACGGGACCCAGTGTGCACTGACGAGTCTGCGACAGACCCATCTTCCCCGGAGACTATGAGAGGCCTGTCATAGGCTGGTGAAGGGGCCGGCTTTGAGACTTTTGGGCCGCACGGTTTTTGGATATAGGTTTTAGGCAGTCTCATTTCTGGAGCGGCAGATTCGGGCCGATGGAGAGGTTTCACACTTTCAAGCTTGTGCCATTCAGTGCCAAAAAGGATGAATGGTCTGTCCAAGAGGGGGTGTCACCAGTCCAATACGTATGGATATATGTCCATCCCACGTTGCACACTTCAAGTCTTTCAAGTTTAAAGTTTAGAGCCGCATGTTGTGATGGTGTGCAAGTCACCTCTCTGGCAGGCTACGCACTTTCAGTTTGCGTAGGAGTCGGAGTAGGAGTAAGAGTAGTCGTGGGCCAGATGGGTTAGCCGTCGTGGGGGTTGCATTTCTAGGCACGCGCCTGGCCACATTCGTCTACGTTTCGAAGCTCTTCTTTTTTCGCGCCCCCCTTAGGCTTTTTTTCCCACTTTGAAGGTCCTGGTGGGTGCTGGTTCAGCGTTTGTTGGCTCCCCTTTTGACAGTTTTTCCGCGCAAGCGTGTTTGAGACCAACATTTGAAAATGAGCCGCGACCTTTTCGATGAGATCTTTTGTCAAGAGTTGAATCACGACAGTCGTATCACCAATAGGTTCCCCGTGAGCTTTCTGAGGTTTTTTTCTCACACGGCCTGCAGTTAACGATTCGAAAGACCTGCGCTGGATGCTTTGGATCTGTTTCGAATTTGTTTGCAAGCTTGACGCCGTTTTGGTTGACAGTTGAACGTTTTGGTTTCCTTTCGTTGTCGTTTGTTGTACTTTTTCCATAAGGAGTTCAATGGTGGCAGTTTCGTTCATTTATTTTTCAGGTTTTTTGTAATTTGACAGTTTTTCGACGCACCCGTGTTTGCAAACAACATTTGGAAATGAGCTGCTACCTTAGATTTCGATGAGATCTTTTCAAAGCTCCCGCTGTCACACGGAAACGGAAACGCCAGTTTCTGTGTGTTGAGCGTACAGACGATTCAAGAAACGCAAACAGACGAAACATCCGTTAACTTTTTGAACGACTTGCACGTCGATGTTTTAGATCTGTTTAGAATTCGGTTTTGAGTGGAAGCACTCCGCTAAATACCACGTCCATTGGTTTTGCTTCTTTAGCATGGCTTAAGTTTGTGAATTCAAAGTTAGAAGTGCAAACCTCGTTTGGTTCGAAAGATTGAGCAAGATGGTGGGCAGCGGTGGACCCACGTGCCCGCGCTGCCCTCATGGGCGGGCACTGACCTCGCTGCGCAGCCAGTTCTTGACGGGCAACTGGAGTGTCCCTTGTTTGCACGCAATCGAGGACTGGAAGACAAGCTTCCACCGTGTGTTATACTTTGGGGTCAATCCTAGCTAAGGAGTGGCGCGACATCAAATGGGCTCAGCGCGGGCCAACGCCCTTCTGGTGCCTTTGTCTGGAGTGCCACGCGGCTGTTTGGGGGGCAGAGGACCGCTTTCCCAACCGATGGTCACGTCCCCTGGCCGTCCCTTGCCCACGACTCCCTGTGGGCGAGCTCCAGTTTTGACGGCAAGGTGAATGCCGCAGTTCCAGTCTGTGCTGTCCGTGATGGCGGATATCTTCATCTCACACGTGGCGATGTGGTTCTCAGGTACGGGTGCTGCAAACCGCCTGTGCAGGGTTCTTTGTGCTGCGCAGCGCCTAGCAGTGCTGCCACGGTGCCGACCACCCAGCGCCGTTGCCCTGCAGGACACCGGCTGCGCCGCAAGAAGCTGAAGGAGGACAGTGCCTGTCACATGTGTGGAGATGCCTTGGCTAAGAATGATGTGTTTTGGTCATGTGCTTTGGGCTGCGCATGGGGCTGCTGCCATGCCTGTGTGGTCCCTCCTGCTGCATTGTCCAGTGATTCTGCTATGGTCGCTGCTTGCGACGATGCTGTTGCTTCTTCAGACTCTTCTCGGTTGCCGATTTCGAGGGACTCTTTACAGCAAGTCCAGCATCAAGGTGCTCTTCTCGAGGCAGACTTGTTGGAGGAGGTGTCGACCCGTGCGGCATCAGCAAGCATGACACCATCACCATGGGGCGGCCGGGTGGCCTTTGTGTTGCCGATTGCTGGCCATGAATCCATGTCGCAAGTCTACGGCATGCTGGCCGCAGTGCGCACACGCCGCGAGATATCGCATGTTGTCTATGACAACGCATGCTGTTTGGCCTTATTCATCCGAGGCTTGCAACGACGCCGCCCATCTGGCATCCGGACCCAATGCTCGCAACTCTACTTTGTTTTGGATCGCTGGCATAAGCAAAACCATACTGCATGCTTGGATCCAACCAACCCTCGATACTTGCCAGAAGTTGACATTGATAGGCATCCCACTTTGGCCAACTACAACAGCAGCAACTCGGAGCAGTTCAATGCTTGGTTGGAACTTTTTGTGCCGATTACTCGGGCCATGCGGCCCGAGACGTATGATTGCTTCTTGATCTTGTTGGCCCGCCTCTGGAATGACTTTGTGATCCCGAAACGCGCTGCTAGCACTTTGCCTGCGCCATTGGACCGCCCCATGCTTTTGAAACGACCACGTAGCCATGTCTGAGCGTTCAACGTGCGTCTGTGCAAAAATGGGCCGTGTGCTTGTTCCCTTTGTAATATCAACGCGAGCATTTCGAAAGACCATGTTCAGCATTTGGTGCACTGTGCTTTCTGACTCTTTCACATCTGCCGCAGCTTTGCCACAGACACACTTTGCTGCTCGGTTTGCTTGCCTACCTGTGCGGCATGGAGCTAGCGGACTTCGCAGGGCCACGTCGCCGCTGGGTGGACCACCTTGTTGAGGAGGATGATTTGGCGGGTCTCACCGGCGATGGCAATTTGGCGGTGTTGCCCGTGCCGCAGACGCAGAGGAGTGGGCGTGCCGCTCGTGGGCGCCGTCGCCCTCCCCGTCCAGGTCGCCTTGAGCATGGCGCCGCGCGTCCTGCGCGTGTGCCGGATATCTTTGGCAATTGTCTGCGGCTCTGTCTTTGGCTGGTGGCGACGGGAAGCACCGATATTGCGACCCTGCAGAACCTGCAAGTGTACCTTCAACACAACATGCCTCCAGCATATCTTGCGCCGTGCTGGGTCTGGCAGTGGCTCTGGCTTCCGGTGTTTGTGTAAAGTGTCAAGTTCACCCTGACTTCGTCGCGCGTGTGAAAAAGAATGCTTTTTTGAACCTCTTGTCCAACGCATTCATGTTTGGGCTACGGGCTGGTCAGCCACTTCATTCCCCGAAATGTCCGTTGAGCCGCCGCCTGCGCTTCCTTGCCTCCACAGTGCGTCTTCTCGATGTCGGAGCAACAGTTCAAGAAAAAGATCGCAGGGACGAAAGTGGTCCCGGATTTCTTTGGGGAACTAGAGGCCGAAAACTTTCCCACTGCCTTGTTGCAACACCATTATCCTGACTACGTGAAGCGCTGGGAACTCATTGGTGCAACACAGTCGTGCCCTTGGATGTGGGTCATGTTTGCCGAGCTTTGCTTCGTATCCTTCCTGGCCCCAACAGCTGTGCTGAAGCCATTGCCTTCCATCTTCGTATATGGTGTGCTTTGGTTTTTCTTTGTTCACCCTGGCACCACATCAACTTCCAACTTGCTTCGCTTGTATGCAGATGCTCTGGAGATTGTCGACAGGATCGCATCCAGCGGCGAGAAGATTGGACGCAACAACGTGGCCGTGAGCAAGAAGACGGTGGGCCTGGTGCGCGTCGTGGCGCCCATGGCCAGACGAATCCTTTTCGTGGTGAGTTGAATTTGACCCTTTCCTCGGGTTCCTTGGAAGGGGAGGGCCGTGTCATGGCTCGTCCACAAAATCTTGGCCGCTCTGTGGGATACATGGCCGAAGGCAAACGGTTTTTCAAGTGGCTGTTGCAGGAAGGCACCGTGAATGAAAGCATCGCCACGGAGCTGTACGAGAGGAGCAAATGGAAACGGACTACCATCAATGAAGATCGTTCTTTTGAAGTCCTCTACCCATATTTTTCTGTCTGTGGTGCCCTGCATGTGCCTGATGTAGCTTCGCTTTTCTTGGACGGCGATCCTTTGGGCATCCGTGGACGGGCTACGTTTTTCTACAGCCGGCCAGCCTTCAACACTGCGAGCGAAATCAAAGAGGCCAATGCCGGCCTGGCGACGCATGGCGACTTGTGCTCCCAGGCACGTATGTTTTGAGTGAGCCCCCCGCATCCTGAACACATATCGAATTTACGGACTAAATCTCAATGTTCTGTTGGCTGCTGTTCTCTGGTTCTGGTTCTGTTTCTGTTTCGTGCCTAACATACAACATACACCACTGCCAACCCGCAGCTTCTTGGCGCGCAGGTTGCTGCGTTCATGTGGCCAGCGCACACGACTCATGACCCTGTCTGGTGCGGGACGGATCGCTTTCGTGCCATCAAAGGGTATTCCTTTCGTGAATACACTTTGTCACCGGATGGGACCAAAGTCTTTGAAGAAACCTTCAATGGACATGTCGCAGCCCAGAAAAAAAATCATTTGGTCAACCAGGAGCGGGCCAAGTATCTTGGAAAAGCGAAGACGAAGCATTTGCGACTAGCTCTTGCCCTCCATCTCTTCGAGCAAGTCTTCGCACGCCGCACGTCTGAGACATGGGCAACCTCCATTGCTTCGAAACATCTCGTAGTAGCCAATGCCTTGGGAGTCTACTTGGACATGGTCAGTGACAAACTGGCAGCCTTCTACGAAGGCACCATGGCAGCCACCTCCGATCCACCTACTTCCACGTTGCCGAAGCAAGCGCGTGACTCGGCCCGGCAACAACTGCAAGCTCTGTTGTCTTCGGTTTTTGGCTTTCTATGAGTCCACGGCTTGCTCCGCCGACTTGTCCATGGAATTGTGGAAGCTGTGCCAGATTGTGTTGACGTTAGACACTGTTTGGCTTGATAGTGCTGCTCTCGGCCGCCGAAGCTTGGTGAAAGAGTTGCTGAAAGATACACGAGACACACCATTGCACAAAATCGCCCGTGCTGCCAATCTCCTGCAGCATGTCGGCCTCATCGGTTTGGTTTTTGCAGGTGTCCACCATAGCTTTTTTTCCGGATAGTTGCATTGGATGCAACTTGTTGAATGGATCCCAGATCTCGTGTTCTGCACAGGCTTTTCGAGACATGTTCTGTGAAGATCTGCGAGCCATTTAAGCTCCCGCAGACATGTATTTGAAAGTAGCAGGAGGACGAGAAGCACGAGGACGCAGAGAATG
>Ga0126342_10002817_pt1 | contig 27811 bp, 22 predicted proteins | sample Cyp1metagenome_FD_92528 | JGI IMG/M metagenome (GOLD analysis project Ga0126342, IMG submission 92528) | Coral microbial communities from Lord Howe Island, Old Settlement Bay, Australia - Cyphastrea 1 metagenome | ecosystem: Host-associated > Invertebrates > Cnidaria > Coral ... | reverse complement strand
GTGTTTGCCGCTACATTTTCCTTCAAGGGCCCTTGAGCTACCCCAGGCCGCGACAACTTGGCAGGTGGAAAAACGACATACCGAGGTGCGAGTGAGACTTTGGGAGCTCATCTTGATTTCACAGCCATCATTCTGATACTGAAGATGTTGCTGGTTGCTGCCTCAACGTACATCATCGTACATCCAAGAGACAAAACTGTCTCAACTAACATGAAACCTGGAACTCGGAAAGCATTGATTCCGAAAATCAAATTGTTCCGTTGGAAGCATTTAGGACATACAAATATGATCATGTATGATCTAGATTCAGGATGTCCATCAAACGAATGGTGACGAATACCTTCAACCCCTGGGAGCCCATGGTTGTTCAGGAAGATCTTCCTCCATTGGAGAATCAAAGGACCCACAAATTGGTTGCATTTTCGTACTAATGTTACGACCCAGAATAATCCTTCAGTTTAAGGGTGGTACCAACTTTGGCACTTCATCACTTTTTTTTGGGGGACCCCCTCCAATGAGCCAGGCTTTCTGAGGACATTGAACCATGCATTGGTTTCGATGGTGCCTTCTGCAGGTAAGGGATCACTGGTATGGTGTATTGCGGCAACTTGGCTCTCCATCCAACCACACCTCGGAGGTCGAAAAATTGCCATTTGGGTGTGTCTCAAAAAAATGAGGGGGTTCATCCCGAAATCAGGTTTCAAAACCCCGCGTATTTTACTCGGAAAAGGATGATTTATTCCAAAATCTATTTGGGGACAGCCGGACTTTTTCAAACAAAGCCATTTAAAAGGAGGGGGAACCATCCCCAAGGGCTGATCATGTTGAAACCAGTCCTGGATCCCCAGGAGTGGTTTATGACATGAATAGAAAACCCATGGTTTTTCTTTCTGCCTATGAAAAATCTCTCATTCACCAGACAATTCGAATCACTATTACAAATGGCTTAGCTTTTGTCTTCGGTGGTTGATGATTTAGGGTAAATTATAATATACCCTAACATAGCCATGGAAAATCACCATTTTTAATAGGTAAACCATCTATAAATGGGTCATTTTCCATGGCTACGTTAAATAACCAGAGTGTATATTTTAATATTTCACTAACCTGAAATAAGGCTCCACGAACTTTCCAAAAAGCCCTGAAAACAGGCTATCTTGGGGATGATTTTCCCTTTATTTTCACCATGATTCCAGGGTTCGGGAGAACAGTGAGGTCGTGATGAAATTTACCCAGATGATTGCTTGACTAACCAGCGATTCGATGTTCGTCCCTAACGACCCAACCCAGGCGTTCGAATCGTCGAAGTTTCATTGGGAATCCCGCAGCTGAAATGTTTTTTGGTGCCTTTTATGGCTTCCCCGTAGCATCATCAACGTTGTGACATTGGCCTTTTCTCATCTCTCAAGTCAGGTCAGTCATTATTTCTGGTGAAGCAGCATTCTGATCTGCCCTTTCTCAATGGGAATTCCAGGATCCTAAATTGGAGGTACGTTAGTACCATATTTCAGGCCATATTTTCTGGGGATATTCCCTGAAATTTCGGCCTAAAAAATAGGCCTGACAATATAGTAGGTACCTCCAATCAATCGGATCCTGGAATGGCCATTGATACAATCATCCAACCGTACTGACTGTTGGATGTCCTGGACATGGTTTTCATGCTTGGTCTTCTAACAATATGATTGAAAACACTATGGCCATTTCAGTTGAAAGAAAGTTTCTGGTTCAGGGATTCCCAGTTCGTTGATTGTTCGTTGATAGGTCCAGAATCCCCGGTTCAACCACTCAGTGCAATCCTACGACCAACGACTCGGTTATCTGCGGTTATCTTACAATCTGAGCCCCCAAGATAGCCTTCAGTTGGTTTATAAACCCCATGAATACCATAGTTATCTATAGTTATATCTACCATAAACCATAGAATTCAGCCACTTATAAACCAACTGAACGCTATCTTGGGGGCCCCACAGTGTAGGCATCTTGCCTTTTTTTCAGGTGAAGAACCATCATTTCTGTGCAGCTTGTAGTGACCGGTCTGCAAGTTGGATCAGGATTTAGCTATAATAATATGATATATATCATATATATATATATCATATATATATATATATATATATATATCATATATATATATATATCATATATATATATAATTCATATCATATATATATATGGTATGTCGTATGATCCTTGAATCATCAATCAACTAGGGCATTTGATGTTTTTGATTTGTTGGTCAACATCCACTACTTTCAGCATCAACCGCCAGGGATCTTGAATTGAAAAACTGACTGATGAAACTTGATGAAACCCTTTCCCCTAAATGCCTTCTCAGAAAACCTGCTTAGGCATTGGATCATATTGTCTGGGTAAATTATAATAATTTACTAACCTGAATTAAGGCCATTTGGGGATGATTCCTCTTATTAACCATGATTCCAGTGAGGTCGCAGTGAGGTCGCTATAATTTACCCAGATATTGTTTGATATTGGATCAAATTAGATCTATTCATTTGGGGAGCCGATCTTTGTTTCTTTCCTATTAATGTCATGGGATGGAACTAATCATTCTGCCATTGAGCAGTGTTCAAAACAAAATCCTCTGTCATTCCATTATACACTAACATGGAAAGCCCAGTTTATAGGAATGAATAACATCTACACCTTCTATTATTATCATCCATTGGTTTATAGGAATTTCCAGTTCACGGATGATGACTGCTTGGTGGTATACCTACCCCTCTGAAAAATATGAAAGTCAGCTGGGATGATTAGTCCCAATATATGGAAAAATAAGAAATGTTTGGAACCACCAACCAGATGATAATCACCAACAGCAGAAGCCCCGGAAAACCATCAAACCAACAAGGCTTTTGAACACTGCTTTTGAAGAGCAGCTGTAAAATTCCATCTGTAAAAATGGTTGGTTCCCTATTGTAATGTGGCTAAAACAATTTCATAAACCATCCCCCAGTCATCACCATTTTTATAGGTGCTATGTTTACCCGTATGTTTACCATTCCCAGTCATGGGTGGTAAACTTGGCCTTGTTTTAACCACATCATCAACCATGGACATTCCCATGAAATCACCATGAAATCCCTATTTTTCTTGGCTAAATCACCATTTGTGTTGGTTAAATCACCATGAAATCACACATCAATCCCTTTCATTCCCGTTTCCCCATTGTCTGCACGGTGAATCTCTCAGAAAATCCCCGTGCGGATGTGCCGAAAAACTCTCTGCATCAACCAACAGAGCGCCTCGCCGTCAGAAGTTGGGGAGACTGGGGAGACTGACCACGCCACATTTCTTGGGGTCATAGCACCATATGATGGGGAAATGATGGGGAAATGGTGATTAAATGGTGGTTTAATGGGATTTGTCATGGTGATTAGTTGGAGGTTTAATCAACAAAAACCAGGGATGTTAGTAGATATACCATCTGGTTATGACTAACAGTTCGCCATGGAAAATCACCATGCTATTAAGTTCGGTAAACCATCTATTTCGATTAGGGCCATCTATACCATGGCTATGTTAAAGAGTTAAAGAACCAGAGGGTATATTGTGATCAGGATTCCCAATTTCATGGCTGACTGCACTCTTGGCTTGCTATTTATTGAAACGCTAAAGTCATGCCCAAGTCATGCCCAAGTCGTCATGCCTCCAAGCCTTTCTCCATTGGCACCGATTCGCCGATGGATGGACAAACATGTCCTCAATAAATCCCCCAAGTAGACACCACAGCAGAACACTGAGTAAGTAAGTGGATAAGAACCATATTATACCCCAGCTACACCCCTAGTTTTTTATGGAATATATGTGTATATATATATATCGTTTTTCCCGGTCATTCTATATGGAATATATTTATATATAATTATATATATATATGGCTTATACACCACTTACTAAGTGAAATGTTCAATAAACATCAGAGGTCCCTGGCGTCTTGCGAGGCACCACTTCTTGCGTCAACGCACCGGGCATCTATGAATGTTTTCTCTGCGGGCACGACGTTACGTGTTGCCATCATGAAAATTCTTCCCAACTTCCCATGTGTTGATGGTTAAAGCATCTTAAAACCTCTGTAAAATCCATATGTTGATGGCTAAAACATCTTAAAAACTCTGTAAAATGGCAAATGACTCTTAAATCCCATGAAAGTTGCGGAAATCCCCGGACACCGCCAGCTTCGGGAACAACCAACACCACTGGCGCCTCGCGACTCCAGCGCAGACGCTTCCTCCACCCGCGAATGCGAAATCGTCATACTCTTTTCCCCGTCGAAGTCGGATCTGGCGGCGATGAAATGCGATGAAATGCGGGGGGGTTCACCAACTATGAGGATGTCTTCACGGGCTGTTTGAATGGGAAGTATACCAACTATGGTTGGGATATATAATAGGAATAGTTATACCAATTATAGACATTATAAGAATTATACTATATAGGATTCATAATGTTTGAATGGGATACCAATCATTAATGGGATATAAAAACCGATGGAATGATGTCACCCCCAAGGAACACCAGAATAAAATGCCCGACATTAATAAGTTCCCGCCCGTTCTTCTTGGACTCCCTTGGAGAAAAAATCACAAGCGCAAGAAGTCGGGTCTTACTTCCCAAAAAATATCCACCTCTTAGCAACCTTCACTGCAGTTCACAAGCAGGGTAATTACCATTTTTTCATTTGGATTGATCAGTATGATTTGGGCAAAGAAGCCTCGAAGCCTCGACCCTCCACTGCCAAAAAAATGTCGTTCTAAGCAGATAGGTGGGAAAAACTCAGCACTAGGCCCACCGACACCAGAAACGTTTTTGGAATTTTGGAACTCGAAAAAAAAAAGAAAACTACAAAAAAAAACAACGAGATTTCAAGATTTGCGAGTTGTTTGCGGTTTTTTGACGGTGTTTTGCGTTTTGTTGCGGATTTGTTGCTGGGTTTTGCGGATTTTTTCCCTATAGTCGTTTAATGCGCTGCAAACATGTTTTGGCCTTTTTCTCACCAAACCCAAAAACATGCAATTAAAGTCCTAAAATCGAAGACCAAAGTGGTATCTAGGTGTTTTGGGTAAAATCAGTTGATATAGGTCAACTCCGAAAACACCGATATTTTCCTTGGATTTGGAAGGTTGAGGAGTATAATCTATAATTCTCAAATCCGAATTAAGCCCATTCTGGGGAGAAACAAAAATCACGCATTAACCATCAAATGTTTGGTTGATTTGCTCGATAGCAACCCCCAAAAAGATGCCAAGTTTTTTACTCGTAAACTTGCTTCACTTTCAGACATAGCCCCATTCCACTGGTTCAGAACCTCATTTTCCCCATTCAGATGGCCGTAAAAAAGGGAATAAATCCCACATATTCAGACACGCCCTTAAATATCAGATTGGTGATTACATATCCAAGTCATATCCCATTTTTAAAAAAAAAGACATATCCCATTAAAACATCCCATGAAGATATCCCGGTGGTAGAATCACCCTCAATTTTTTTTCTCCCTTCTCCCGGTTGTGCCAGGATGCCTGGGAGAGAAAATGCTCACGCTCTCCTGCAACGGAAGGCTATATGCTATTTTTTACAAAATCTATACGTATATATATATATACATACATACATATATATATATAATTATATATATAATTATGTATATATAATTACAGTATATATATATAATTACAGTGTATATATATATAATTACAGTATATATAATTATATATATAGTATATGTATATATATATATATGTTACTGTGTATAGAATATGTGTAGAATATGTATAGAATACGTATAGAGTACGTATAGAATATAATACTATACATTACTAATCATACTAACCATGTATAGAATATCATAGAATGATATGTATGTACAATGTACAGTATGTTTAAATATATATATATAATCGAATGCAATGCAATGAAATGCATGTCTGTATGTAGACAGATGTGCATTTTTTTCAGTGAATGGCGAAGAGTATAGCCTCATAGTATTGCCCGTTGGCAATAGCCCGGATGAGTTGAGCATGACCATCCGATGGACCATCCATCATCAAAACCGCCCCACAGAAGCCACCAGCTGCGGTCCTTTAAAAAATGAGGTGTTCTGCCCCTCAAAGATTTGCCATGGAAGTGGTGATTTTTATGGTGAAGAAATGAGGTGTTCATAAATTCAATGGCCTATGTAAGGGAATATCCCCACAAAATATGGCCTGAAATATGGTACTAACGTACCTCCATTTTAGGATCCTGAAATTCCCATTGATAAATTTTCGCTTGGGATTCTCCGACAAAACACGACACGATGGCAGACTGCGTCCTCTCCATCTCCAACAGCCAGGGATTCCGCCTGGCTCAGGGGGGTGGTGTTCGTTCTCCGAAAGCGTGATCTTTGAGGTGGCGTGGTGGGCACCGTGATAAACCCAGCCCTATAAGGATCTATAAGGATCTATAAGGATCTATAAGGATCTATAAGGATCTATAAGGATCTATAAGGATCTATAAGGATCTATGAGGATCTATGAGGATCTATAAGGCTATAATCCAGCTTTTGCCATGAGTTACTGATCTGAAGTTCCACTTCTGAACCATCGCAGTGGACTCCGGCAATTTCCTGCGACAAAGGTCCACCAACTGGACCATAGGAATCCCCACTGTCATCTACCAAACATAACTGGTTGGTGGTATACCTACCCCTCTGAAACATATGAAAATCAATGGGAAGGATGACATCCCATATATGAAATAGAAAATAAATAATGTTTGAAACCACCAACCAGATAACTTATACTTAATTATCAAGTGGAATTCGAAGTTTAGACATGCTGAGACCATCTTAGACCTCTACAAATGCTGTAAAAAAAACCCATTGAAAACCCATGGAAACTGGCATTCAACTCATTTAGGTCCACGCCGTGGTCCACGCCCCTTTCTTTTGCATGCGCGCGCATTGTCAGGAGAGCGTTTCTGGGAAAGCTGCGGACTCCCACGTGCCGGTTCCGTGGGACGGGCCCGGAAAAATGGCCATCCGAAAGATGGCCGGTGTCAAACCTGTGGCCCCCAGTGGGAAGATGTTCAAATTTGAATGTAGCAAGCCTGTTTTCAAAAAAGATTGGTTTCTTCAAAATTTCTCCGTTTCCGAAAATGTGAAGCCACTTGAAGCTGTACAAAAATCTATCTTTTTGGCTTACGATCATCTTGACATATCGATAGACATGTACCATCTGGTTATTTAACATAGCCATGGAAAATCCCTTATAAATGAAGGTTTCTAGCTGGGAAAATCATCTATAAATGGGCAATTTTCCATGGCTATGTTAGTCATAACCAGAGGGTACATATTTTTCGGTTGCCCCAAGGATGTCGTTGAGACCCAAACGGCCATCCTGAGCAAATTCATGGGTCATTGCTGGTTTGTTTCGATAGTTGATACATTTCACGATGCCCAAACAGACATTGGGTGATTGGAACAATCCCACAAAATGGATGGGTGACCCACCATCCATGGAAAACTAAATGATGCAACAAAAAAATGCCAAATTGAACAAATGGCTGTAATGTATACGTGATAAAGGATCGTCTTTGATCTCCATTTCGATGTTCATCTTGGTTCACAGGTTGCACCAGCTGTCCCTGGTGTCACCAGTGGGCGGCTCATCCCCGCCCACTGCTCATCTCGAGGGAATTTCGTGGTGTCAGATAGTCTCCATGGAGTTGCAAAGTGGCAAAATGATCATCTGCTTGGTGGTATACCTACCCCTCTGAAAAATATGAAAGTCAGTTGGGATGATTCTTCCCAACTGAATGGAAAAATAAAAAATGTTTGAAACCACCAACCAGTATCATAGTTTACTTCACTACCCTGACAAGTTGCCGAATTTTAGGGCCATTTCGGGATGATGCTCGAAATACTTTACTAAACACCATGGAATGGTCACGTCAGCAAAGGTAACAAACCATCGAACAATCTTGGAAGCATGTGTATATCATTGTATGTCATTGTTAATCTCCAATATCATTGGGGATCAAAAACAACAAGTTGAACCAAGAGTGCGCAACCAAACATCTTGCTGTTGTATCCCCATCAAATGCTACATTAGCCATCAAAAACAAAAACTATCTCATCTCATTAAACGGGTTAATTAGTAGTATTCCTATTCCGGGTTCTAATAATCCTCAATAAACCACTTTGTCTTTTGTATAGTCCCCTATGTTAACCCATCAACAGAGGTATATCTTTAATGGCTCACATGGTCTGATCCCTAGAGTTGCTGAGAGATGAGACTTCTGCGGATGCGGATTGCGATTCTGGGTCGCCCCATCTGTATCTCGGCCAAAGGTCGCGGTCGCTGTTTCATCAGCTCAGTCGAGGGTCACATGGTGATGTGTTGGGTCTCATCTACCCATGGCCAATCAGCCAGATACCCTGCAAAAAATTAAATTCTTAGCTGCTACGTAGATAATCCCGTTGATACCAAAAGACTAAAGGATTAGTTTCTACCCATCTAAGATTGACCTAAAACCATTGAAGAACTACTACATGTCCTGCTTGCGTTATGAAGAACCACGTCACATAAGAAGCGGTCAGCAAGCACAATAAAAAACAACCAGAGCCGCCCCTCGCGCAATTATGTGCACATATCTACCAGACAACTTACCCTCAGGTAAACTAACATAGATGTGGAAAAACCACCATTTCTAGATATTTCCACATGGATTCCACATCCGTTGTGTATCTGGGTTGCCGTGGGTGACCCGGGTGGGTTGCCGCCACGGCACTTCAGAGTTGGCCTAAAACGTCAGGCCGACCAGCGAAGGACCTTCTGTCGATGACATCTCGTCAGGGGGACCCGCGAACTGCCGCGAAAAAGAGCGAAGAGATGTTTTCAGAGATGGCGAAGTGAGTCAAAACCGACTGGTCCCCAAGATGGGACCCATCCAGCTGGTGCTGGATGGTTCATGATGTTTGGGGACCCCAATTCATGGTGGAGGACACTGGTTTTGACTCATCCCCCAAAGATTCCATTCATGGAATGATATCAGCGCAGGACGCTGTGACAGCAGGCCTCAGAGTGGAGGCGAATGCAGGCGAAGCTGAAAAGCTGGCGACGTCTCGGCGAAGATTTCGTGACTAAAATGTCATGGTGGAGGCATTGGTAGAATATTGAACAGTGTTATCTCAAAGCAGCAGTAGCAGCAAAAATAGATAAAAATAGTAGAATGGTTGAACTTTTGATAGACAACAAACCCAACACGTTTTACGTTCTGGACAATGTCACCCATAAAATTACAACTGCCAAAGCCGTTTTGAAGAAAAATCACGATCAGACAAAGACCTTGGAAACAGGTGGCTTATGAGATCTTTGACAAATTCTTATGAAAGTTCTTCATGTATATCTATACAAATATATGAGGGTTTCCTGAAATGGGGCTACCCCCAAATCAATCCAAATCATCCATTTTAATAGGATTCTCTATTAATTATAAACGATCATATTCAATAGGATTCTATTTTAATAGGATTCTCTACTAATTATTCTCTATTTTAATAGGATTCTCTATTATTTTAATAGGTATCCCCATTTATGGAAACCTCCATAGGGACTTCCTTGAAAATCTCTAGTAAGTCACAAAAAGGGGTTGCCCTGGGAAGGAGTGGGCAATCCGCGAATTGGGGAACTTCACGTCACGTGACGCAACATGTGAATAAAGGCAAGCTGAAAAAATGGTATAGCTTGAGGCAAAAAAAATGTGAAATCTAGTGAAAATAAAAATAAATAGAGGTAACATGATGTAACTTACTGCATCACCAGTCCACTCGTGCACGTTGTCGAGAAAATGACAAACGTACACATCTGTTATTAGCCACAAAACTCACCAGTGAGTTAAAACATCATTCTATTTTCCATGATACCATCTGGTTGTTTAACATAGCCATGGAAAATCCATGATAAATGGAGGTTTCTAGCTGGGAACATCATCTGTAAATGGGCCATTGTCCAGTTCGCTATGTGAAATAACCAGAGGGTGCATCAAAATGATATTCCCTGAAATCATGGGGTCAACAATCATTTCAGTAAGGTCGTTGAGAAGTTTATTCAGATAAACATTGGTGACCATAACCATACTACCCCAGGTTTAAAATCACATTTAGGATTTAGCATTTTTCACATCACGCGGATTTTACCTATTGTTTAGATTGTTTAGAATAATTAGGGCACTAAACCCATGTCGGTTTACTCGCTCGACCAAACTATTTTGATTGCATTGCTACTATGCATAATAATATCATACCATTAACTACCCTTCATCAGTGAATTTACTTAAGGTTTACATGTTTACCTAGGTCTTTAGACCAAGGTTTGGGTCAGCATCCTGCCGTGACTAAGGGTTGGCATCACGTAGCTCACTGACCTTTGCCAGATCCTCTTTCGAAAGGGTACCTGAGGAACCAGAAAAACCAGCAGTTTCACACAAGGTTTCCCAAAATCTTCAGAGATTTGGCCTTAAACAACCAACGATTAAAAATTTCCGGGGACAATTGGGACATGATTCACCGATGGATTATGGATGGATCAGGAATCCCCCAATGTTGGACACCCAGTCCCAATGATATTGAGGGACTACCTGGTGTCAGGTCTCCAATGCCAATAGCCATCCTGGAATCCAAAAATTGATATAGCCACGTGGTCGCCGATTGCGCAAGCATTAGGAGACTCTGGGCATTTTTTTTGAGGGGGCTGGGAGGCAAGGTATTCTGGAATGGTGCTTGAAGAATCAGCCACATGATTCAACAATAAGTTTTGTCTTAGACGAAAGGATAGGATGAACATAAAGAACCTTCACTTGTGAACCTGACTGGAATCTTGACAAGACGACAAGACATCTAAACGAACAGACTCGAAATTTGCTGAGTTTACCCTCTGGTAGTTTAACACTTTGCTATTGAATATCACCATTTTATAGCTGGGTAAATATTCAAAGTAAATGGACCATCAAATCCTAAAAGAAAAGCCTTAGTTCCTTCATTCCCATCATTTACGCCTTACGGTCAAGCGTACCCGCTGGTAATAAAAAACGTAGCTATGGTTAAAATGGCCCGATGAAATAGTTGATTTATCTCCAATAAAAGTGATGATTTTTCATAGTTATGTTAGTTTACCAGAGGGTAAAGCAATCCATTACCAGAGGGTTTTTCTTGAGTCTTCAACGATTAAAAATGGTGATTTTCCATCGTTTTTTCTATGCTTACCAGAGGCTAATCAGTCACCAACCTCAAGGAGCAGCCAAAAAAACGTGACTCGCGTGACTCGCGTGACTCGCGTGACTCGCCTGCGCGTGGGACGTTGACCTTAATGGTGATGTAATGATCACCTCGCTCCTGGACGGCTTGTAAGGGTCTGGGAAGCTCATCCCACGACTTGTAGGCAGGTTATGTATATATAATTATATATAATTATATATATAATTATATAATTATATATATATTATATATATTATATATATATTATATATAATATGATTATAATTATGATACATATACATATATATATATATATATCTCTCCCTGGTTATAAGGGGGATAAGTAGGGTTCATCCACTTATAACTAGGTAAGTGGGATGAGCCAGCCAGATTTCTGGTCCCTTCCCCCAGCCAGCTGAGTCCCGATGGGTCTAGAGGCCGGGGATGAAAAAAAGTCTCATCCGCTTCGTAAGCGCGAAGTTTTTCACGCAGCTCTGTTCATGATGAATCCACTTCAAATGATGACTGCTTGGTGGTTTCAACCCCTCTGAAAAATATATATAAATATTGGTCAATGGGAAGGATTATCCCATATATTATGGAAAATAAAAAATGTGTGAAACCACCAACCAGATTATTATCATTATTAAGAGAATAGATTAGATATGATGATGAATAGATTATCATGATTAAAATAGATCAATCTAATCTATTCATTAAAATGATGATGATTAGAATAGATTAGATTGGTTAGATATGATGAATCCTCATGATTGATGGCAAAATCTAATCATGAATACATCTAATACATCTGTTCGATTGATATTTTAGATATGATTAGATTAAATTGTATCCCCATGTTGAATGTTTGGATTTAACCGAATTTAACCCTTGACTTAATCTCGACCTCCCCATCTTTTGCGCCTATGCTTTGTCACGCTTTGTCCGGAAACACATGGTAAGTTCCTTTCAAAGAATCATGGGTTTTCGTCATTTTCCCAGTGCTAAACGCCGTTCGAAATCAAAACCATCGTAACTTCCCCCTTTCTTCAGGTATACCCTCTGGTAATTTAACATAGCCATGGAAAATGGCCCATTTATAGATGATTTTCCCAGCTAGAAACCTCCATTTATAAGGGATTTTCCATGGCTATGTTAGTCATAACCAGAGGGTATATTTGTCATCATTGTCCCAATTGTTTAGTCATTCGGGGTGAATCCCCCAGTGTTCACGTACCAGGCCGCGGCCCCGGGACCCCCAGTGTTCGGGCGCTCCGTGGGCTTCCCCAATTTGGGCACGCCCCGGCCACGGATGCGGAGACGCGTCTCTGGTTGGGTGCCTGGATGAAATCATGAAGACTCAACCCCTCTGGGAATGGATTGCTTTACCCTCTGGTTGTATCAACAGTTTGCTATGGAAAATATGGCTCAGTCGAAATAGTTGATTTACCCAGCTATAAAATGGTGATTTTCCAGTTCGTTATGTAACAGTTTACCAGAGGGTAAGGGAAATTTTACAGGAAAGCTTGAAAGCCCCAATCATTGATGGGAAAATCGATGGTTTCCTGTAGATGTTCCAGCAATCCATTGATGCTAATGACTAAGGGAAAATCTACAGGAAACCCATGGGTTTTTAACATCAATTAGAGGGGGTTCTTGGTCAAAATTTCTCTTAAACCAATCCAATGACCTCTGGGAATGACAAACCGTTTGCTATGGAAAATCTATGAACATCACCCTTTTTTTCATTGGTAAATCATCTCTGGTTGGTGGCGCAATAACCATCTTGAAAAATATGAGTTCGTCAATGGGAAGGATTATCCCATATATTACCCTCTGGTAAACTAACGTAACTATGGAAAATCACCATTTTTAATGAGTAAATCCACTATAAATGGCCATTTTCAATAGCTATGTTAGTTTACCAGAGGGTATAGAAAATAAAAAATGTTTGAAACCACCAACCAGATCTTTAAATGGCTAAACTAACGTAGATGTGGACCATTAAATCACCATTAATGGGTACCCATGACCAGAGGGTAACTTGATAATCCCCCAAATATTTATCACCAGGGTTTTAACCCCAGAAATTCGCTGGGATGAGCCTCCAAGTAGATTGGAAATCTGTTGTCGGAGATGACATCTGTGTTGCGTATCTAAACATTAACATCTATATATATATGGTGTAAATATATGTATAAATATATGTATAAATATATGGTATAAATCTATGGTTACCCCCAATATCTATCGATATCAACTAGTTATTTAATAAATATCCATAAATATTCATGAATATATATATATATAAACATAAATCCAACACTTGTTGGAGTTATGTAGAAACTCCACATGAAGCCCAACTGTGGGGCCCCGCATCCCATTTTGAGGTACCCAGTAAACTAAGATATATGAGGATTCCCAATCCATTTGGCAAAAAAAATAGACCCAATACCTAATCTAATATGTGCATATATGTATATATATATATATATACAATTTCTCCCATTTGAATCCAGTATCACCCATTATCTTAGAATCTTATGTCTTAAGTGACCCATTTTATATCATGGGAAGTACTGCTCGATAGTGGACTAACCTCTCCACTTTAAATGTCATGTTTTTACATCCCACTGTTTAATATCCAATTACCTGCGATGTTGGGGATTAAAGTCCCATATATATATATATATATCCCACTATGTCATCCATTATCTCAGACTCCAAAGTGATCATTAATTACCCTCTGGTAATTTAACATAGCTATTGAAAATGGCCATAGACATAGTGGATTTTCCCAGCTATAACATGGTGATTTTCCAGTTCGTTATGTGGCTGTTTACCAGAGGGTACTTATAAGATCTTTTCTCAGCATCCCATGACATATCCCATTATATATATCTGGTGGTTTCCCATATATATATATATGTTAATATTATTTATACACTTATCCCATATTATACATCCCATATTATGGTTATAGCATCCCATGAACTATCCCATGAAATATCTGGTGGTTTCCGATCTAATGGCTCTCCAAGTCATCCAAGGGGTTTTTTCGAAAAAATCCTCTTGGATTCCTTGGATGAGAACTGGGGTACCATGTTAGGAAACCAAAAAAAAAAACGCAGCGATGAATCCACTCTCTGCCATAAAATCTCCCCATTCTTTACCCTCTGGTAAACTGTTACATAACGAACTGGAAAATCACCATTTTCTAGCTGGGTATATCCACGATTTCAATGGCCATGTTCAATAGCTATGTAACAAATTACCAGAGGGTAGGTGATTTCAATGGTTCTCCGGAGACCCATCTGCACGCCTGCAGGGACTTTGATGTCAGCATCGCCATCGATGGTCTTCACCTGAAACCCCGCTTTAACAACGTGGCCGTGCTAAATGTTCCACCTAAATGTACATTGGATATCTATATAAATATGAATATGTTTGACATGTACCATATATATTTATACATATAGTAGATATCTAAATGTATCTAGATGTTCCTGATATCTTTTAAAGGATAGTTCTACTGGAGAATTGAAAGCTTGAGTGTCTTTTCATTTTGAGGTAAAGGAAGTCCTAAACATCACCCAACAAAAAAGGGAATGTTTCTCGTCGTTCCAAGGATCAGAAGGGGATGAAGCAAGTCGAGGACGAGAAAAGACATAGTTTTCAGAATCATTCTTGAAAATCAACTGATGAAAAATTCAAAATTCGGTTTTTTTCCATTCCGAAACTAGGAATAGCCAGACTTCGATTGCAATTTCTTCCTGGTCAAGGTCCGTTTCATGAAGCATTCAGGTTTCATAAGGCAGCGGCACGGGGATGAATCGGGCCAACTGCGCGACTTTGCCATATTACCAAACAACATAGAGTATATACATATACATATGTATATATATATGTATCTATCTATCTATCTATCTATCCATCCATCCATCCATCGATCTATCTGTCTGTCTATCTGTCTATCTGTCTATCTGTCTATCTGTCTATCTGTCTATCTATCTATCTATCTATCTATCTATCACATATAGACTATACATGGCATTCTATCTCTTGTATTCAGCACCAAATATCCCATCCACGACACCTTGATGGAGGTGCCAAGGATAGAGTCGAAGACCGAGATCTCGCTCTCGGTGTAGATGTCGAAATCTTCCCGCTGGAAGTCAGAAGAGGGCCTGGGAGAGGCCCTCGGGGGCATGATTAATTTATGGTAGGTTAATGATGGTTAATATACTGTTAATTTGATGGTTAATATTAATGGTTATTATATGGTTAATGATGGTTAATAATAATCTGGTTGGTGGTATACCTACCCCTCTGAAAAATATGAAAGTCAAATGGGATGATTATTCTCAATATATGGAAAAAGATTAAATGTTCCAAAGCACCAACCAGGTATATATTAATATATAAGACAACATAAGACAACATAATACATATACATTCTCAGTAGGCACCCCATTTCTGGTGGGTTAAACAATTAGGAAATAAGAAACATCTTCAGCAAACCCAGGAATACCCAGGAATCCGTAGATGTTTATTCATCGCAAGCCTGAAGCAGTTCCAGAACTAACCACACAAAATGAGGATAGAGCAATTAGTTTTGAGATATTGCGAGAATACGTTCATGGATATAATATAATGATAAAGCCTATTCTACGTAGTTATAATTGGGGCTTAATGGGATATGATGGGGATATATGTAAGCAACAATGTGATATTTGGCTTCGGCCAAACGGGGATGGACTACAACTTCAAACGCCTTGTTTGGTGCTATCATCTGCAGACGAGTCAAGCCCGTGCGGGGTTTTTCTTGGGGGACCTATGGGGGACCAAAGGATTGCCATGGATACCCAATGGACCCACGAAGGTTCATTGCTTCCCCTCTGCTTTTGCTGCCCTATCTTTTCGATCTGTTCGCGGATTCGCGGAGCGTTTGGCAATGAGTCAGCCATGTTCATTGCTTTTTTTGGGCCAGAGAATTGTATATACATCATTTGGAGGTGTCCTAAAATGGGGGTACCCCAAATCATCCAAGTCATTAGAACATTTTAGTATTGAAACCCATGGTTTTGGGGATTACCCATTTTGAGGAACCCGCATTAAAGTATCTTTGGGTGAGATGATAGAAAGAGGCTATCATTGCTGTGGAGGCACGTCACTTTGACGCCAATGTACAAGTCCCCGGCAGGGCCCTTTTTGGGTCCTGCCCAAAAAGGCAAAGCACAAGGGGCTACCTCGAGGGTCAGTCATCATTTCTAGATCATTTCCTGTCCAAAAATGAAAGTTTTTGAGCAACTTGTGGGTTGAAACTTAGTTGATACGAGGAAAAAAACACATTTGCTGGATCCTAAAATCTTGGTATCAGCGGAAATAAGTGCAAGATGCAACTGGATCGGGAAAAACCCACCAAAAAACCACCAACCATGGAGAAAATGACAACATGGAACAACTGCACCATCTTGACGACTTAGAAATGAACGGAACTGTCCAACTTGCATGCCATCTCCTTCACCCATTTTTCTTGGGTTCCCTGAGAATCAGCAAAAGTGCCTGAAACATTGCTGCACATTGGCAAAGTCCAAAACCACACTGGTGGTCTGAACTGGTATGAACGGTGGGTCATAAGAGTCATAAAAATCCTGCTGAAAGCTGGTAGTAAAACTCCTGAGAAGTCTGATCAATCACGATTCATAGCCCATAGCCATCCATAGCCCACCAATGCCCACTGCTGTGAAACCAAACCTCCTCTCCACTTTGGCTCCCCTCCGGGTCCTTTGTCTCCCTCCCCTCGCAGGCGCAATTGATTTCCTCAGTTCCCCAACAGGGCTGCTTGGGACCTGCCCAATTTGGAGCCCGCAAAAATGGATCTGGTATTGCCCTCAATTTTGGGTCTCAATGTTCCAATCCAATTGTGGATATTGTGGGGATCTCCAAACTTTTGGACCCCCCAAAGCATTAACTTCTCCTGCGCCAACTGTCTTCAGCCCTGTTCATTCCACTCTTACTGCGGCTTTGGATCCTTCAAGTTTAGATACCATCTGGTTATTTTACATAGCCATGGAAAATCCCTTATAAATGGAGGTTTCTAGCTGGGTAAATCAACTATAAATATTTTCCATGGCTATGTTAAATAACCAGAGGGTAGATCCTTCACGAAACAAACTGCGGCTCTGCCCATGGGAAGGATCACCCCAGAGCTGAAGATCTTTGGAACTTTTGACCAGATGTTAAAGCCCCAAACTATTCTCAACAGGTTACAATAGTTCCCAAGCCTCTTTTTGGTGAAGCCAGATTTAAAAAAAAAAACGATTCCTCTACTAACCATCAGTATCATCATTTTGGATAGAGTTTACCCCAATCCTGAGCATCATTTCCGACGTCGCAGTGAGGTCATTATCACACTTCTATCCCAAGTTTGGGATCAACCCTGCAAGTGATTTTAATCTCCATAAATAATTGATATAACCGGCAAAAACTAGGGCCCGTTGTAAAACCAATCATTTTATGGATATGCTTGGAGATTTTTCAGGAGATATACAATGTGGGGCCCCCTAGTTATAAGTTGGTTTATAACCCCATCTAACTATGGTTATAACTACCATAAACCCTAGTTATTGTAGTTATAAACCAAGTTAGCTATCTTGGGGGCCCCACATTGTATGATGGGATACACGCCCATTTTTTTCTGTTTCGCCAGGGCTCCATTGTTGCAGCCCGCTGGCACCTGGTGAGGGAAACTCCCCGGGATCCAGGCCGAACGAAAAGTGCTGTGTAATCCTGAGTTTTTTAACACCAATCAAAAGAAGAGCTAGTTAAATAACCATGAGTTTAACACCATTACAGTATCATGAGGTTGATTAATAATAAGATTGTTTAGTTTAGTTTAACACCATGACAGTATCACTGTGTTAATTAGTTTAACACCATTACAGTATCATCACAATTTAAAAAAAAAATCGTTTAATCCTGAGTTAAATTTCAAGAAGACCCAAGAACCCATAATCTTCCAGTTTGAACAAACAGTTGTTGGTTGCCAAATCTTCCTGATTTATTTGGAAAAGAATCCTGAGTTGTTGGTTGCCATAATCTTCCAGTTTGAGCTTTTCCAACCAACCAAAACGGTTCTTGGCTTCTCGGATGGTCAACATGGTCATGCCCACCAATTTGCTCAGGGGCATGGGACGCAACATGGTCAACCAATGAATCGTGAACCCGTTGCTATCCGATCCAGCCGCACGGAGTCCTGATATTGGACGTATAAACACTAACTATATAATACTATAAATACTATAAATACTATATATATATTACATACGATATATGAATATATATACACATATGAATATATATATATATATATATATATATATATGAATATATATATATATATATGAATCTGAATATATATATATATATGAATATATATATATGATTATATATGTATGAAATAAAGATGTTCCGTCCCGTAATATTAGGACATAGAGTACCACGTTCATAGAATCTACTATTATAAGCACATGATAGGTGCCAACTATACCTCATGTTGGTGGCGTAGTGCAACAATATAACAAGTATATCTTTGGAACAAAAGCACTATCACTATATAGCCATCCACAATCCGGAAAAAAAAAAACAAGAGTTTGGGTTGCTTCCCCATCTTCCCCTACCATGTCTGGCATGGAGGATCAAATCCTTGGAGCAGGTGGGGTCAATGTTTCGGGCCACCCATTTCCATCATATAATAGAGATGGGAAAGACATATTCATTTACCGGGGAAAAAAAAACGAGTAAAACGTGGCTTCAGAATTAAACACCATGCATTTGAGGGTCCAATGTTTAGTTAGCTTTACAACTAGCTTTATGACATCAGCCTCTAGGATGGAGGTTTTCCAAAACATGTATTGTGATTCTGATATGATTCAGATATGATTTGTTGTTATGATTTGTTATGTGTTGCAGTTGTTCTGATCTTGATGAGGCTCAAAAGTGTGAATTTTTTGTTGAATCAAAACCACAAAAAGCCTCAAGCTCCCAAAGCATATCAAAACCTATCCAAATCATATCCAAAACCATATCTAAACCACAACCCAAACCATATCAAAAACATGACAAAACCATATCGAACACATGACACCCGAAATTCAAGCCGCGTACCAAAATCACTTCTTAGAATCATGATTTTGGCTTCCTAGAAGGATTTTGACGTCATAAGACTAGCTTAACAAACCGCATTCTAGTTAGATGGCTACTAGCCACAAACAGCATTTCGAGCACCACCTTGAAGCGTAGAATCCATTAAAATCCCGAAAAATTGATGGGAGAATCCATTAAAATCCCTTAAGATCCATTTATTTCGGAAGCCCCCACCCGTTACGACCCGTTACGGGTTGTAGCACATCACCGCACCTTCACCGTCACTGTCTGCTGATTGGGCTTGGTGCCCTGGGAGGGTGAAACCCCACCCGACCGTGTCTTCTAAAGCAGTAAAAACGATGTTTAAAAGATAAATGAAGATATGTGAAGATAAATGAAGATAAACTATACTTTGCATGGTTTTTTAAGAAGCACTACGACATATGGATATAGAACAAACCATACAGGGGCATAATGAGATGCATCGCCAACGATGTGATGCTCGAGACCCAAATCCCGCTGATGTGCCCAAAGGTGCCCCAGAAAAAGGGAGGTGTCCAAACATGGCAGGTGGACTGGGGATATGTTCTGATATTATGAGATACAATGATGGGATGGATATATTGTATAACCAAAAATATGAATCAACAGCAATCAACATGTTTTTTGTACATCAGAAATGTGGTCTAGCCCAAGATTGTCATTTAAGTTCGGAAAATGATGGCAAACAATTGTCTAAAAGCACCAAGCATTTGAGGCGACACAGCTACACCAGCTATCTCTCCTCTACCGAACTGATGGTAGAACCCCCCCCTGCTATCACTATTCTTTGATTCTTTGCCCCTTGTTGTTGGCGAATGTTGAAATGATGAATCCTCTACTTTCGTCAAACTTGAGTCTAGATATCCCGACTGAACAACAGAACAATATAGACATAGAATGATCATCTAACTTGCTATCTGTAGTGGAAGATCAAGAATTCCAAGCTGCAAACATTTGGAACCCATCCACCAAGCCATTTGAGTTGGTTGGTACCCCTAAATCCGAAGCTTCACATCATCATTTTCCCCATGAAGATAGCCATAAATTAGGGGGCCGTCTCTGGTGCAGGCCCTGTTTCAAGACAAACCCAACGGTGTCTTGGTGAAGATCACTTACATCGCATGACCCCCGCTGTTGAGGATGAAAATCCCCCCATTTGTAAGGCAACCCCCATATAATGTGAGCGTCAAAAACATTCAAAAACCTGGGAACTGGCTCCACTAGTGTGTCGCACATAGCTATTCCAATTGTTTGTTCCATGTAATCAACAAAAATCCCGAAAAATAGATAAGTACCCTCTGGTAATTTAACATAGCTATTGAAAATCACCATTTATAGTGGATTTTCCAAATGAAAATGGTGATTTTCCATAGTTATGTTAGTTTACCAGAGGGTAGAACTTGTAGAACCCCAAGATTCCCAAGAAACATCATTTTTCACCAACGGATTTCAAACGACTGAAGGTCCGATCCGCCTTCCCTCGGCAGGAGGTGCAGAGAGATGAGGGATCGATGCCATCGCCGTTACAGGCCGGGCAGATCTGCGGCGGCGGGATGTTTTTTCGACGTTTTCCAAGAGAAATGGGGAAAAGTCATGGAAAAGTTGGGCAAAATTGGTGGAAAATGATGGAGGTATCAGAAATCGTCAACGTTTTTCGGCCATTTAAAATGGATCTGATTATCTAGAAAAAATGTGGATGCTTGTCAAAGCATCCAAATAGGGACTCAAAATGAGATGAGTTGTACCATGCAATCAAACCGTTGGGATTAAAAATGTGTCATTTTTGCCGGAACTATGATGACTTTTTCCCTATGGGTGATGTGTGGCCAATGGATGCCAATGGTCCAACTGCGATGGGGAACTAAGGCTCTGTGGGTTTACAAATTTATGACATTTTTTGGTACATAAGGCCATTGGATTATTTGGAGATGCCGGATGTCAACAATTTCGTGGTGAAATCATGTTTGGCATGTTTGGCATGTTTGGCAAATTGTTTCACGTAGAGTGCAGTCGGACAAAGACTTCTATGCTCCAGAAATAAAGAAAAAAGAAATGTTGGTAAAAAGTGAATATCCGAGTGAAAGCATCATTGATATTTGGCAGTGTGTCAAAACCAATAGTACACCTTCTGTTCACATCAAAATAGCTGGGTTAACATGGATAAGTTCATCCCACCAACAAAATGGTATTTTCATAGGTATTAACTAACATAACTATGGAAAATCACCATTTTTAATGGGAAAACTCACTATAAATGGCCATTTTCAATAGCTATGTTGACATAACCAGAGGGTACCAAAAGAAATGACACACTTAAAGCCTACCGTCTCATGGATACACTATACTTCACTACTTCACTGCGACTTCACCAGCCTTTCCATTACCCTGGGGTAAACGAACATCGATGTGGAAAACCTTCGTTTTTTTCCCGAAAATGATCCACAAATGGTGGGAAATCCACGTGTATCTAGTTTACAGAAGGGTAATATCACGTAATGTCCCTGTAATTGTTGCTTTCTTATACCGGCTTCAAATAGGCCTTTTGTCGGATCAATGATCCAAATGACTCTGACTCGACAATCTTCTGCACTTGAAAGGTGATGGTGGAATTGGCAGCCAAACATGTCAACAGTAGCCGCGTAACAGCCGGTTTGGCTGGGCATGTTGCCACACTGTAAAGATTGACCCATTCCCATTTGACTATGTTTCTCAAATATGTCCCATATATTTCCCTATATTTCCCATAAATTTCCAACCCATTGACACAGTTTTTAAAGACATGTGGGATCAGTCCAAAAATTGCCATTTGGAGTGGGGAAACCGCACTGATTTTCCAAACAACTGGATTTTGCACTACTCCCGGAATAGGACCAGGCAAAATCCACAGGTAAATCCCTATCTTTGATATCAAAAACACGTTTGCACACATACTTGTTTTCCTTCAAACCCAATGAAACACATATGGGGGCCCCTATCCTTTTCCCTCTTAAAATCTCAATTCTTACAGGTTCAAATCCCCATGTTTCAAACCTTTCCTTAGTTTTTTCAATTTTCCATCGAAAATCTCAGGTATGTTAGCTTAAATCTATCTGGTTGGTGGTTTCAACCCCTCTGAAAAATATTAGTCAATGGGAAGGATTATGAATGATTATGCCATATATTATGGAAAATAAAAAATGTTTGAAACCACCAACCAGCTATAGAAAACCCCAGGTTTTCTGAGCGAAATCCCCCATGTTTGGGGACCTACATCCGCTGGCCCTGGCCATTCGCTCTCTGCCTGCTGCGTCTGCATGACGCCGAATGGCGTTTGCATCACCTGCAGAACCTCAGGCCAATGGGATGACAAGGTGCCCTTTAGGAGATCCGATGTTTTGGGAAAGGTTCCAATATGTTTTGGGAAATATGGAAAAGGAGTTTGAGATATTATTTGGGTTTGATATATATATATATATATGTATATATATATATATATAGTTTTTAATGTGTTTTTTGGTGTTGTTGCCATAAGACTGTGGATATACCATGGATACCAACCAGACTTGCTTGGCTAATGTGTTTGTACCCACAAAGATTGGTTGGTCGACCAGACTCGATGGTTACCAAAGGTCCGAAGTTCTGCCCCCTGCGAGCTGGTAGTGACTGCAGGCACCAGCTAACCCTAGTTGTGGCTAGTTTGGACCCATCAAAATACCTGGTAGTAAGCAGGGACAGCCTCAAATGGCTTTCACCAAAAATGGGGCTTGTTCCTGGTGGTAAACCAGGTTGAACAGACACTGGATCGTTTATCTATTGGCAGCGAAAAAAATGTATATTGACTGCTGTATTTACCAACCGGTGGACATTTCGGACATCCATGCTGTGTACAATACATAAGATAACATAAGATAACATCCGTATCTGCCGTGTATGACCCAAAAAAATGGATAAATCAGATAAATCACCTTTGCTGCGCACAAAAAAGCTATAAGCCAATGACACAATGGATATGAACGGGACGACACCTCTGAATTACAAGGACGTGTGGAAGCTCACCATCATTTTTATTGGAGAAACAATCAAGAATCACATATGTGATCATCATGTTCAATGGGTAAAACATCATTTTTAATTTTGATCATCTATATATATATACAGTATTTCTATGGGCCATCTATACCATAGCTATGTTAAATAACCAGAGGGTATACATGGCGGTTTCTTAAAATGGGGAATCCCCAAGTCACCATGCGTTTCAATACTAAAATTGTCTAATAACTTAGATGATTTGGGGTACCCCAAACCCCCCGTAGCTATGGTATAGATGGCTCATTTATAGATGATTTACCATGATTTACCATGATTTACCATGATTTCATGATTTACCATGATTTACCATGATTTCATGATTTACCATGTTTTACCATGATTTACCATGATTTACCATGATTTACCATGATTTACCATGATTTACCATGATTTACCATGATTTACCATGTTTTACCATGATTTACCATGATTTACCATGATTTACCATGATTTACCATGATTTACCATGTTTTACCATGATTTACTATGATTTACCATGATTTACCGTGATTTAACATGATTTACCATGTTTTACCATGTTTTACCATGATTTACCATGTTTTACCATGTTTTACCATGATTTACCATGATTTACCATGATTTACCATGATTTACTATGATTTACCATGATTTACCGTGATTTACCATGATTTACCATGATTTACCATGATTTACCATGATTTACCATGATTTACCATGTTTTACCATGATTTACTATGATTTACCATGATTTACCGTGATTTACCATGATTTACCATGATTTACCATGATTTACCATGATTTACCATGATTTACCATGATTTACCATGATTTACCTCCTCAGATGCCGAATTTTTTTTCATAGCTACGTTGTTCAACCTTCGCTCGAGGAACTGTGCCGGTGCCATTGCACTTCCGGCACGTGGATGGGCCTCGAAAAGGATCGAAAAGGGTCAATGGAGATGTCGAGGTCACACATTCTATAGTAGATAATGATCATTATCATGATCTATCATTATTATTATACATGATCTATCATTGTCATTATCAATCAGTATCTATCATTATCTATCATTAACAACCAACCGGCTACCATTTCATTGTCAATTGTCATTCTCAATTATCGATAATTATCAATCATTATCAATCATTATCATTGTCAATCAATAATGATCTTTTCTTTTCTTCATAGCTGTGTGGCGAACACTTCAATCTGCCTATCTGCGCACTTCCCCATTCTGCCTTGAGGGTCACTTAGACCGAGCAAATATGGGATATCAACCATTTTGTTTCTGAATTATATGTGTTAATAGTAATTGATAATAATTGACATATGTGTTTATCAAAATCCGCTAATTGCAGCAATTTGTGAGGGTTCGTTCCCGTTGTTGCCGCCATCCATCACAATAAGCCACCACTCTGATACAAAGAGATTTTGATGCTTCCTATATGTTCCAAACATAATAATTATATAGTACGAGCCATCATTTCCAAACCTGAATCAACTGCGGTTGGCCAGTGATCGTTCTCCCATCCGCAAATCTTTCCATTTGGAATGGCTGGAAGTCATCAGCAACATACGGAGAATGGTATGTACCCTCAAGTTATGTCCATGTTAATGGTTGTGAACTTAAAATCTGCTTCAGGTTTCATGAAATTTGGGGGGTTCCCTACCCTCTGGTAAACTAACATAGCTATTGAAAATGACCATTTATAGTGAGTTTTCCCATTAAAAATTGTTATTTTCCATAGTTATGTTAGTTTACCAGAGGGTAATCACTTTCAGACCCGAACATCACCTGTGAATCTTTAGGAGTTACTAATGCTACAGCCAAACAAATTGAACCACCTCCTGACCACAGCCGCACCATCTTTAGCCGGGCCATCCATTCCAAATTTCGATTCCAAATTTCTCAAGTTGGGTAAATCCAAGGCGAAAAAAACCTTCTCAAGTTGGGCTTATTGTTGGCTATAGCCATTTTTGGATATTTTTGGAGGATCTGATTGACCCCCAAATTCTGTGCTAATGGTTTGGGCCATCCCAGATCCGCTAATGATACGCCATGAATCACAGCAAGTTTGATACCAGCTATGGCAATATGAAGGTGATACTTTGTCCAGATATGTTGAGTAGGGACTTTCACCTTTCAAAATTCTGTATGAAATTCGCTTCTTAATGGTAGTTGGTAGTAGTACCTATCAAGAACCAGCCTTCCTAGTTCAAAATTCGATGCTTCTGCAGTGTATGTCTGGTGGTTCGAATAAGTTATGCAGCTTCCAGCCTCTCACAACAGCTCTCATCCCAAATCTTTTGATTTGATGTCAATGGATTATGGTTTGGTAAGTTTGGTATACCAACTATCATCATTTACCTGTTGTTAAAGTGGGTTCTTCAAACCCCTCTATTTTCATCAACCAACCAATGGAAAAGGACATCTTTGGTAATTGACGAGCCGCATGAAATGCCCACGGCTATGGCTGGGTATATTCAATCTTGCCCCACTGGTGCCAGACGCCTGCATGTGCATCCTAGTTAGCAAGTGGTTTATAGCCCATATATACATAACCTATTATATACTCTAAGCCAGAATCTTCCTGAATATATAGATATATATGTATGTATGTATGTATGTATGTATGTATGTATACGTACATACATATATATATATATATATATGTATGTATACGTACATATGTATATATATATATATATATGTACACACATGTTAACAATTACCTATTATATAATCTAACTGGAGATATTCGGTCAAGCTATCTGGGGTACTTCAAGACGCTTCTTATCCATTTCTTAACGATGCCTGGAATGAACTCATTCCCAGCCTGCACCAGGCTTGGTGCCACTGCCCTCGCATGTATCACAAATCCTGGACCGTCGTGGAGCCGGAAACATCACTGGAGGCATTGAAAATAGCCCTGTTGATTGATTATTATGAGGTTATACTACCTAGTATATTGATGTATGTTGGGGATTGTTGTTACTATATAACCTTTTAGGAAAAACTCAAGGAACGGCTTTGGTGTCTCATTTATTATCATCTAGCTATTGCTTCTTCAATGACCGGAAGCCTCTATCAACGAACCCAGCCGTCATGGCCATTAAGACCCCTTTGGAAACCATGGGGAAATGTGGGGAAGTTCCACATTGAGTCAGGAATTTCCACGGGCGTTTAATACCATTTAGGGGGTGTTTTTCATATTGGGGGGATGGGATTTTCTACAGATCGTTTGTCTATTCAAAATCAGTTCACCATCAACTTCGGAGGGTACACCAACTGGGATGATATGTTCAACATCTGCGGGGGCCGGGTTGGGCATGCTGCCATCTCCCATCATGGTCCATCGGGTTGGAATGGAGGGCAGGTATACATCACCCTCGTGATAAGTTAATATAAATATAGGCAAAGCGATATCATTGGCGCATATGTACTATGGTTACCATGGTCAAAAGAGAGTATATGGATGTATATGGGGTATGGTCATTCATCCATATCCATCCCACAATTCAAATCCTTGTAATGGATGTGTAAATCCCTTTTAGTGGATGACTATTCCCCCTGGCACCCAGTCGTGACCATGGCATGATGAATCGCCACTTGACTTGGTGGCTGGTGACTTCACCAACCACTTTAGTGGTTGTCTCAAGATTTGGGTGTATTAGACCCTATATATATATACATATGATACCCTCTGGTAAACTAACATAACTATGGAAAATCACCATTTTTAATGGGTAAATCCACTATAAATCACCATTTTCAATAGCTATGTTAGTTTACCAGAGGGTATATGTGCTGGTCAGAAATCTCATGGTAACCATGATCATGTTCCCCAGACTTGCCATAAACGGCTGCAATTTTGGGCAAGTTCCATGGTTTTTGGCAGCCGGCAAATCCATCGATTTTGCCGGAACCCAAACATTTTTGTGGCAGATGAATCCCTTTCTGAAAATATAAAAAGCATGATAAAACCATGTGAAGATCATTAAACAATAAACAGTAATCCAGATGAATCCATGATAATCCCAATAAACAGTAAACATTAATATAAACATATTGGACATTCGTGTTTAAAAGCTGGATGATACAACCATGTGAAGATCCCGCAACAAGTTAGATGATATTATATATATATTATATAATACTATATATTATATATATTATATATATTATATAATACTATTTTTTGGCACTGACTCCAAGAAGCGAAAGATTCCGCTGCGGCCATCGCAGGTCACACTCAAATTCAGCCGAGGGCTGTGCTCGGCAGAAAAAATAATGGGCAAATAAGAAAACCAAAAGC
>Ga0126342_10002816_pt1 | contig 27822 bp, 24 predicted proteins | sample Cyp1metagenome_FD_92528 | JGI IMG/M metagenome (GOLD analysis project Ga0126342, IMG submission 92528) | Coral microbial communities from Lord Howe Island, Old Settlement Bay, Australia - Cyphastrea 1 metagenome | ecosystem: Host-associated > Invertebrates > Cnidaria > Coral ... | reverse complement strand
TACATACATAATCATACATACATAATCATACATACATAATCATACATACATAATCATACATACATAATCATACATACATAATCATACATACATACATACATACATACATACATACATACATAAATACATACATACATACATACATACATAATCATACATACATACACACATACACGCATACATACATACATGTATCCATCTTCATCTCACCACCTCCGCACAGCCACGAGCTCTCATCAGGAGGACATGTCTCAGTACTCCACGAAGATCGACGCGACGAAGATGCCCAGCGGTTGGCGAAAGAAGGCGGAGCGCGTGGCGACGGAGATCGAAGGCCAGGAAGGCGCGTCGGTTTCGGGGGCCTGGGGGGTGGGTAGATTTACCCAGAGACCTTGTGTGCAGTTGGGATGTTAGATTTATCCAGATATAATGTATTAAAATGTTATAAATGGGATAAGCCAATTAAATTATAGGGAAAATTGGACCAACAGCCAGTTATTGACCATGTTAGGATGTGTGGGATGATCCTGCAAGTTGACCAAGCTGGGAGATGATGGATCCTGTAGCCCTTCAATATGGTGGAAGCACTGGCCATGTCTGTCCGAGCTACATGAATCAACGTTGCTCCCAATGCCAACATGAAACTCCTGTACGATGTTGCTAAAGCTCGTGTCATGCTATCTTTTTAAGTTGCTTGATGTGACGTCCCCATTTTTGTCACGTTTTGTTGACACTATCCCAATAGGATGATGTTTGTACCAACCGCAGCCTTGCATCGCTGGAGGTGCCAGTCCTGCGGAAGAATCGGTGGATGCGCAGGATGAAGAAGACCTTTTCTCTGCAGTCCAGCGGAATGGCTCTGCCCAGAAAGTCCAGCGGAATGCGCCGCCATCTGCATTTTTTCTGCGTGGATGATCCATGGAAAGCAGAAGGTTTCTGTTGCAACAACCACTCTCTAGGACAAGAAAACAGATATAAATTATAAAGATATTATTTTCATCGTAGCTCCCCATCATGTCCCGCCATTCACAAGAAAACCACCCTTCATAGGGCGAAACGGTCAGCAGTGTGGTTTTCGATCTTCACCGCGGTGAAATTTGTACCATGGACAACCTGGTTGACACCGGCCGTTGAACTCGGCTTAAGCAAAGAGCTTGGCATGCGAGCATCAGGAGGCGCATTGGGAGTGCCATAGACGCTGTGATGAGATCGTTGCAAGACATGTCCAAATGATTTGATCGGGGAAACCAAAGCGCCTATGGCCGCCTGTGGATTCTCCCTTCTAAGTGGTGAATTTTGGGATCCCGAACTTTTGGGCATACTAGTGTGCAATGGAAGATCACAGAATTGATCGGATACGTGCCGGAAAGATAAATTGGTGCTGATCTTTCCAGTACTGCAGCCTTAGTGTTTTGCTTATATATTTTTTTTTTTTGGCGTTGTGGGATAGGCCTTGATGGGGGTGGCCTCTCATGGCCTGGGCAGATCAGGATCCAAAAATGGGTTTGGATCCACAAGATCCAGGCTGAAGGGAAGAGTCCCAGGATTCGAAACCAATCTGACCTATCACTTAGATCTTGGATTCACTCAACAAAAAACCACTGGTATCACTGGTTGACGATTTTTGGGTGCAGAAAAATGTAAAAATGGGATGCCCCAATTTTCTGTATCTGTTTTCAGCCCGTTTCTTGAGCTTCCCCCCGGAACCTGGAGGTCGTTGAGGGCTTGCCGACGTCCGCGAAAAATGGTACGGCGACCACCCTGGAGCCGAGCTCCAGTAGGGTTGGTCGGGGACTTGGAGTGCCGAAGAGACGAGTGCAGCAAATTTTCAGGATGATGATGATAGTGGCTTATTCATGTTATTTGATGGTTATTTGATGGTTAACAATGGTGTTATTAATGGTGTTATTAATGGATGATGATGATGATGATGATGAGGATAATTACTATGATTATTTAGTATGATTAATTACTGTTATTGCCTTTTTATTTTTCATTTTTTGTTAGATGATAGCAACACAGTGTAAGACATGTCCCCAAAAAATGGAAACCTATGCCACTAAACAAGAGCAGCTAGTTCACTCGTTGCAGAACCAATCAAGTTGAAGGCAAGATCTGGATATATCCTGCTTCCAAGATCCACCTGGGGTGCAGGTTGGTGTCCTTTTCCTGGCCCTCTTGGTTCAGCCCTCAAAGCCGCGTGTGTTTGACAGGTTGGCAAATCATGCAATGATTGGCCAATGAGGCAAGCATACAAGGATTGAATGATGAAGTATAGTGATACACCAAATAATATCATATTCACAATAATATCAATTACATAACAAACCTACCATTCGGGGCAAGGCTAATGGGAATGTAGGTAGCTGCTGGCAAGGCTAGGAGCTGAGATTCTTGGGACCTAGAAGATTCAATAAATATAGCAATTCATGAGTAATAACTTGATAGCGCCGATTGGTGTATACATATATATATATATATGATGTAACTATCAAAAATATAATAACATCATTCAATATCATTGCATATCAATTCTTTGGCTGGGTATATTACCTCATTGGTAGTGGTTGTGAAAATATCCACAGAGTATATGACTGAGTATACCATGATATACACACATATATCAATGTATATCCACGTATTTTTGTTGGTTGTGGCGATCAGTCTCCATAGAACTCTGGCGCTTGCCCGACCTTCGAGGCCTCTCAACTGTGGCACCCCACCTTCATCTCACCGGGACAGCCGGTGGGGCATCCGAGATGGTGACCCGGGGTGATCTGAATTGGATGGTAACAATCGAAGAGGTGTAGCAGGGATTCCGGTATTTTGCAGTACCTTTTATGGTTTCATAAAGTCTACTTTTATGAGTTTTTTTTTGGGTGAGCAGTCACTGCCAGTGTCAGTGTCAGCTGTCAGTGTCAGGGTTCATTGCTGCAGCCATTCATTGGGTCAACACATCCAGTGGTGAAGCTAATCCCAAGAAGAACAGCTGGGAACCAAGTGAAAAGTTAGTGTTGTAACCAATCCATCAGTGTCAGTGCAATATGGCATGATTTGAATGTGATAATCATATATTTTGCACTTGCAACATTGGCTCCAGTGTAGCTAGCCTGGCCAATTTGGGCACATGTGTCACAGGCCTGGCATTGGCATTTCAAAATTAAACCCAGCCGTCAGTGAATCTTGTCAACATGTGTGTATTTTTTCCTGGGCTGTTTATCAGCACATGCCAGGATTCCATTTTCAAGATGAAAAGGCCTGCAGCTGCAGCCCTCACTGTGCCAGACCCAGGTTGCAAAAGACAGGGCAGGTCAGGCAAAAAATCATGCAATGCATCAGATGGATCGCTTGATGATCCAGGAACTGCAAGCAGCCCCATCAGAGCCATCAGGAGAGCCAGGACAGTAATTAACTGCATTGTGCAGCATTGATGTGCCATGACCTTGCAAGCAGACCATGCCAAGCATTTTTGCAGGAAAAGGGAGAGCCACAGCAGAATGCTTGTTGGGCACCATGACTGTTTACTGGTTGCAGTCAAACTTTATGTATATATTGAAGGTTCCGTGATTGATCTCTTCATGTGACAGGTCTGACAGGTGGGTTGGATTAGATAGGTCACAGGTGGATGCATGATAGTATGCAAAGATTGCAGGCAGTGTGTCAGCAAACTTTGTACATTTTGGCGTCTTTCAATGCATCGTGCTGCAGGTTCTTAGTGGCTGCTGCAGCCTAATTTTTAATGGCTTTTGATGGATTGGTCAGCTCAGCGTCACTGTCAGGGTCAGAACATTGATGCTATCCTTCCTTCCCAGTCTTTCGGTTCCATTGTGCATGCATATTTGTTTTCTGTGTGGTGTATACTCATTGCCCAAAAGATAGACAAGTAAATCGCTCAAGTTCCTGCCAAATGAGCATGGACTGCAGACAACATGAATGTTTTTCTCAGCGCATCTAGGTTTTGGCAGGAAAATTTGATTTGAGATATGTGTGGTCAGCCCAGAGCATTGTATTTTTTCAAGTTTCAGTTTGCATGAGATCCATTGATTCGTGCGAGGTCTTCAGCTACGTCAATTCGTTTCGACTTCTCCGATTGATTTTGCGGCAGTCTGCGGACACCATCATCTTGAGTGGATTTGATGCCCAGGTCCGCGGAGTGGCCATTGTCATGTTGACATCAGGATTTCTCACTGCAACTTGGACATATTAAATTTATGGCAGTCCAAATGTTTCTCCAGCTTGATGGATTCGCATGATTCCAAACATTTATTTGGATCTCGACCAGCATTTAAGGCAGGCTTGAAAAAAGGCCACATGAATCAGGGTCTGAATACCCAACTTTCATAAGGGGGATTTGGGGCACTTTGTGATACATTTTTTGATAAACAAACGTGGGGGGACGAACATCCTGCTATACTGCGCCAACTATGTTGATTTGACTACCAATAGCCAGGGTATCAGGTTTGAGTCTGGGATGTTTTTGGGTTCAGCTCAGGTAAATCGAACATGACAATGCAGAAGCAGTTCCACTCTTCCTCTCCTGCAGCGAGAACTGGGGATTGCAGTTGTTGAGAGTTCAGCTTCAGCAATGTCTTGGATGCGTTTGAAAAAGGGAATGTTTTCTGATCTCCGTTGCTGTTTTTTGTTCGAACCATAAAATCCATAAATCATTTCTTGGCAAGCAGGTTTGGATTTGTAGCACCTGTCAGGACAGACATCATCAAAGCAACCGGAGCCCGATGTTGGTACCCATTCAACTACTGAAGGCTGTGCAATCTGGTGAATGGGGCTCACTTCCATTGGAGGGCTTCAAGCCCCTGCCCCCTGCCAGGTCACGATTTCAATATCATAATTTTCTTTGTGCCTTTTGTACTGACTGATAAGCAGGTGTTTGTATACAATATTTTGTTTTTTTTCATTGCCTTCTAATTTCCTAGGAATATTTGAAAATATAATATACTCCACCACTCTGGTCACGAAACTTGGGCGTGTTGTGTTCCGCAGGCCGCAGCCAATTCCAGAAGAACTAGATACCAGCCACCCAACAGCATCTGGGCCAGTGTCAGCTGCAGCGCCACCACCAACATCTAGTCCGGTATCAGCTGCTTCTATTGCACGATCACCTGCTTGCACTGATCCAAGGTCACTCGTGATGTATCTTGGTCTGAGCTTGTCATTGTCGCTTTTTGATTTGCTCCGACCTGCCAGGTAAGGGCCTCTAGATTTTACAAATTACCAAAGGTGCAACTCCTTCCTTCTTCCTCTCCTTCTCTTCTTCCTCGCCAGCTGCGGATGCTGTGGAGCGCGGTGTGCCCTGATGGGTTTGCTCAATATCTGTGTGAATATTCTGTTGGGCAAAGTGTTTAGTTAGCGTCACCAGTAGCAGCTTTCAGATATGCAGCATTTCGGTTGGAAAGCCAAAGACCGTGCAGTCAATGGCAGCCAGTGCCAGTTCCACACGTCAATTTTTTTTGCATTGTGTTTTAGTATTGATGAGTAGCAAGCAGCAGAGCACTTGAGATTGATAGATGTTACCTGATGGTCTGATGGCACGTTTTGTCTCAGGCTTCTTGTGCTGCATGCAGCTGTTTCGAATGGCATTTACAGAGCTGCCGCGTGTGAAAAAACAACTAGTCAACCAGTGCACAATTTTGCCACGCTCATGATGCCACATCTTGAACTGGCATTTGAAGAATTAGTGTCAATTTCAATGTCAATGTTTTGGTGACAAACTTATCGCACTCAACTTTCACAAAAACAGCAGCCAGTGTCAGTGTCAGTGTCAGTGACAAACACAAGGAATGACTAGACTTTTTCGAACGCAAAATAGGAATCCCCGTGCCATTCTAAAAATAAAGCGCGGAACAAAACATGTTTGGGTGGTATGTATTGTTGGTTTTTTCTATCTTTAAAAACCCACGGTCTGAGGCCCCACCTGCAGTTTGGAGCCTCAACGCTGGGAGTGATGGACACGCATTGGTGTAGAGGGGCAAGAACATCATATAGATTCACCAATGTAAGAGATCACTAAGAGGGGAACCAAGTCCATTGGCATTTTTTGGTGAAGTATCAGTGGCCCACGTGGATGCCGGTTGATACCCCATATGGGCTATTTCATCTGTGCAAGACAAACACCCCAGAATTTTTCAAAATTTGAACATCCTAAATCCTTGTTGTGCAATGTGGGTATTTATATGGTACGATCCAGTGCATTTCAATGATGCGGAATCGACAAGCCGGCGCGAAACGATCCGGAACCAACAAAATGGCTGAAGGATTAGAATTTAGTGATCGGATTCAACCTTGCATTTTGTGTTATCAAACTTGCGAAGCCGTCAAATCCCGAGCTAATTAGCCTGTGACTCCCAAAAATCAGGGGCAGAATCTTCGACCGGCACGAACAGCTGCAACACCTGCCGCTGCGCCAGACTCAGTGGTGATCGAAAGCATCCACTGCGATGGGGCATTTCCATGCATTTCCAGACATTTCCGTGCATTTCCACATTTTTTTTTGGATTCCCATTTCTATTTTTTTTTATTTTTTCCAACAAACGCTCTTTGAGCCGATCACCATGTTGCTGGAAGGCACCTTTTCGTATGCTAGTTCACAATCAAAGAGACCTTCAGTTGTATAATTCAATGGATTTTACATACAATATACATATAAAGTAATCTAATCCCATGGATTTTACGGATTTTGCACATATTTCCATGGATTCTTCCAGTTTTTCTTGCAGTTGGCATAGACCATTCAAAAAAAGATCTCACGGAATGGACACACTGTAACTTAACATGCCATTGGCCCAGAAAGGCATGTGACACCCCAGTCCCTCATGGCCATACCACCGTTTTTGGTTTCACTCCTTACCCATCTCATACCAATATTATATATATATAATATGTATTAATATCAATGGAAATTTCAGGATCCTAAATTGGAGGTACCTACCATATATAATGCCTATGTTAGGCCTATGTAAGGGAATATACCCACAAAATATGGCCTTATATGGTACAGTACCTCCATTTTAGGATCCTGGATTTCCCATTGATAATATGTACCTATGAAATCCCATGAATTGACCTAGGCATCAGCGCAGCAGCCGCAGCAGCTGACGGCCTGCAGCTCAGCTGGTAGCCAACTGATGTAACGGACTGCAGAAGGTTCTTGGAAACAGGTAGGATGGGATCGCACAAACACAACTGGTTTTCCCTGCTTATTTTTACGACAAAAACGAAAGCTTTGGTGGATTCCAGTGACTGTAAATTGACAGTAACTGGATTGTTCATGTTCCTGTGACAGCTGGTCCAATATGAGTCCAATATCCATTTCTGGTGTTTTCTCCCAGCTAAGATGGTCACACCCCCTGTCAATGGAGGTTGTGCCCCAAGATAAGGCCCCAATAGCCTGGATGACCATACTATCATGTCCCATGAAATGTTTGTCATCTGGCGATCGAGGCTTTCCCTTCGCTGGCTCTTTCGTTGCTGGCCTGTTCTGCAGCTCTGCGTTACGCGGCTCGGCCCTGAGTTGGGGATATATCCAACAATGGTGTTATGGAGATTCAAGCAGAATTATGGTTTGACCAAGAAAAACATACTTGATTGATGTTGATTAGGTCACAACCAACATCAGTCAACTATATTCACATCAGTCAACTAGAAATTAACTTTGGTTTAAACTAATGTTCAAGAAAATAGTTGATTATGTGTTTAAATGTCTCCAACTATAAATAACCAAAGAACCTGCTGAGGCGACTCGAAGGGCTGCTGCTGTGCAGGAGACTCAGAGGGACAGATGGCCTAGAAAAAAAAGACAGACATTTTGGCGAGTTTGGATCGCATTTTTACCATACAGATCTAGGGATGTATCCATGTTTGACCCCAAACCGAAGATTATTAGTTTGTCCAAAAAACTGATATCATATCAACTCAGATCAATGACATAGATTCATAGATCGCAGTAAATGTTTGGACTTGATTTTCGATAGTGGATTTAGATTACCCTCCAGTAAATTAACATAGACCCTGCCAGGGGTTGGAAGACTAGTTTCCACAAGAAAAATGGGTGATTTTCAGGGTCAAACTTCGGTCAAACTGTTAATTTACCAGAGGGTAGTAGTTCACGATTTTTCAGCAGGTCACGGAATTCACCTCCTTCAACTTTCGGCAGTTTTTTCCCTTTTCGCTTCTGGTACGGTCTTCAAGGTCCAAAGGTCGCAAAAGATTGGGATGGTACGGGATGGTTTGCTATGAAGATAAACCACATATTAGCCAATATATATATATATAATATACATAAATAGACCCAATGATAGTCTGGAATCATTTGGTATCCCTGAGCTTTATGATTGGGTCACATCCGGACCCAACTTGTCCAGGTCGAAAGACGCAGCACGTGCTCGATGTGTGCTGAATGCCATGGCTCCGCACACCACAGCCACCGTGAAGGACAGGGGGGCAGCTTGGCTCGTGAAGGACATGGGTACATTGGGATAACTCATGGGCCCCCGTAATGATAGTGAGGAACTGTTTGCATCCCGGAGCACTTGGGCTTTTTTTGAGGTCATTTTTTTGGGTGTTTCCCGAAAACGCAGGTAGCCTGTTTACCATTTTTCCCATGAAGAATCAACGATTTTGGATGAAGGAACTCTGACTCATTCAAATGTTGAATGGTCACATATGATAGCTGAATGACAAAATATGATTATAATTATATATGGTTGAATACCAAACTTGCATGATTCAACAATCCCGTCCGTCCTCCTGATATCAAAAATTCCCCAGCACATACTATTGGATCTACTCATTTTAGGGGACATAATATGGAGGAAATTCAAGCATCTTGCGGCGCCAGGACTGGCAAAGTGCTGAACCTCAAGCGAGACCTCCCAAGGATTGCGAGATCATCTTGGGAAGTTGTGGTTATGACTCAGTTAATTTGGGATGATGCTTTCGGTGCCAAATCTGTCTTAATCTCACATCAATTCCCCAAATAATGCATCATCTTTGAGATCTTTTCTTGAGTGTTTTTTAGATAATTTTATAGTAGTTAGTAGTTCTTCCATTAAGACTATGGAGATGTCAACAAGTTATTCCATTTTTCTAGTTTCTTCCATTTCAGCACTCACAAACTCCATGTTATTTCACCAAAAAAATGATACGGGCCCCGCCCGCTGAGACATGGCAGGAGCCCATGCTGATCTCCCTGGAGGCGGAGGTGGGGATTTTCATGTGATATTTCTGGGGAAAATCATCGATAAATGGGATTTGTTTCTTGGGATTTTAGTCATGTGAATTATATCCCATAGGATCCATGTATGGTATATATGCTAACATTTGGGGTATATTGATGGTAAATGTTACCATATATATATATATAGCATAAATGGATCCTATGGGTATAGAAGAAACACCCATTTATAGATGATATATATATATATATATATCACATGGGATAATTATAGTCATGGGATTTTCTCTGGGGATATATATATATATATATCATGGGATATTATTGGATATGTTGTGTGAAATCGAATAGATTTTTAGATGTGTTCACGGTATATTTATTAGGAAAGCCATCTACAAGTGGGCATATCATGGGAATATAATAACCAACCACATGGTATGGGAACATGATGATAGACCAATGGCCAATGGACTATTTCCAGTCAAACCCATACGGGAAAAATCCATTGGGTTTCCATTGGATTTCTGGCTGAGATAAAGTTTGCGACAGGTTATCTTTTGTTAGGTACTTGGCAAATGGAAGATTATGTCCAGTCATCTTCTTCATGAAATGTCTAACTATATCTAATCCCATTGAATCACATTCCAAGCCTCTCTTTTCTTGGGGATTCAGAACGATGTTCTTTGGCCGAGACCTCTCCAGATCCGTTTCGCCAGTTGAAGACCTCTGAAGACCTCACTGCTGAGTCGGCCTTTGGCTCAAGGACCGCCTCAGGGCGGACGTCCTCATCCCTTCTGATCATGAGTATGATGCATGAAAAATTGGGGTATACCGCCAAGAGAATGGGATAGAACATGATAGAACAGTGAAATCCTAGTAGTGAGAAATGGACTCTTTCCCACCATATTTGGGGATTTCTAAGTTGAATGGTTCACCCATTGACGAGAAGTTGCCGTTGCCCTGGATCTTCCCAAGCCAGGTCAGGTGAAGGTCGACGCAGACCAGCGGAGGAGGTGACTCTGGGCTGAAAGGTGTGCGGGTCGTTCCAAGCAAGCCATTTACCATCCTGGAACCAAGCATGGCAATGGACAATCCCCTATAAATGGAGGTTTCTAGCTGGGACCATCATCGAACTAAATGGAGGTTTCTAGCTGGGAAAATCATCGAACTAAATGGGTGATTTTCCAGCAAACCATGTTTGATTACCAGAGGGTACTGATCTTGCTTTGATTACCAGAGGGTACTGATCTTGCTGTGGGCGAGCGGATCCAAGTTTGGGTGAATCTGATTTTCTCGATCTATGATTTTGGTGAAATCTTTGGTGAACACCCGCAATGAACAGCAATTGTAAACATCTGAGTCTCATATGATTGAAATCCATTGAAGTAAATCCATTGAAATCCCACAATAGATCCCCATAATAATGCCCCAAATATATCCAAATATATATATATATATATGTGTATATATATATATTAATATATATTGACATATATATATATATATATTGACTCCATTGAACTCCCTATAAATCCCATAGGTTTCGATATATTTGGTGTGAAACTATGGACCAAACCACGACCTCAAGGCCCGTGGCCGGCGCCAGTGCGGCGCACGGCTGCTGCGCGCATGCTCCGCAGCACCGCAGTGGGGGAGCCAGGGACAGGGCACAAGGTGGTCCCCGTGTAACGTGTGTTCAAACTAGCTAGGGCTGAAAGTAACTGACATCTAGATGTATCTAGATAAATTCTAGGTATATCAAGTTGGTTTGTAATTAACAACTGTCTCCAAGTTGGTTTATAGCCAATATTTCACTAGAGTATATATGGTAGATAAAACTGCAGTTAAGGTGGTTTTGAAACCAACAAACATAACTGGGGGGCACGAACTTGTTCTGTTCAACGTCCCAGATGTACTTTTTTCGTTGATGAATTTTCAGAGGGGTCACCCTGGTCACCCCCGATGCCAAAACTGATTGGCTTCTGGAAACCCCCGTTTCCACCCGGGCATTGGCGATTGGTCCCTGTGGATGATGATCTGATCTGATCTGATCTGATATGTTCATAAAACAGACATATACGTAAGTACTCTTATAGTACTGTTTTTTCATCAGAATTGCGGATTGCAGCTTTTGGCTGGTTGGTCTGAAGAATTTCATGGGAAGTCCATTTGAGGATGGAGGATGGCGATTCCCCCCCCCCTGACGGCTAGGCATATGTTCAGTTTGGCTAAGGTCCTGGCCTGACGGCAAGTCGGCTGCCATGGACATGAGCAGAGTACGGAGCAAGGTGTCGAATGGATGCCGCAAGAAAGATGATGAAAGATGAACATCTCCACGGAAATACACAAGACACAAGACTACAGTCATTACCCTCTGGTGAACTAACATAGCAATGGAAAGATCCACCATTTTTCATGGGAAAATCCACTATTTCTATGGCCATTTTTTAATTGCTATGTTAGTTCACCAGAGGGTATTGAGTATTTGCAGTTTTCTTTTTTTTAATTGATACTGTACCTTCTTTTAATCCTTTATCCTTTTTTTGGTGGTTCTCCGTTGGTTTTCCCACGAGAGCTTCGACGTTGGCAACGGGCCGCAGATTCAAGTGGGCATCCGATGTACCTCCAGTGCACGAACTGGCAGCAATGGTCGTGAGGTGCAGTGTGGCCTCATAGGTTTTGCTTCCCGGCCAAATATGGACAGCATGGGGAATTCGCACTGATTCACCATGATTCACCATATTGGTGGTATATACAGTACATATATATATAATCATACATATAACAAATATATCATATATGTATATATATAGTCATATATGTATAATATTATATATATATATATATATGATATTATACATATATACTGTATATATATTATAAGTATATACATCTATTTATTATATACCTATCTCCACTTCAGTTCAGGTGTCCCAGACTTGGTCATTGGTTTCCAGGGAAAATCGACAGGAACACCGAATCTATTTGAATCTATTTGAGGCTAAAAACTTGTAAACACCGGATTAACCACCATATTTTGATTAAATCTATGTAACAACATGTAAAAAAATATGATTAAACACCATATTTTCCTATAGATTTCCTCTTAAATCAGTGCCATCTCCCGATAGGCAAAGACTCGCCCCGAGTGCGTGCCATGGCTCAGCTGGATTCGGATGTTTCCTGTTTTTCAAGCGCATGGCTGGCGCTGTGTTCCTTCCTAATCTGGGATGATTCCCAATTGAATCCAATTGATTAGTCGATATGGTCGCCTGATTGGTCCTCGCCTCGCCTTAAGGCTCCAATCGGATGTTGCGATGGACACAAGGCCCAGATGGAACTGGAAGTGGAGTAGATACGCTATTCTCAGAAGTACTTGACTTATATATATATATATATATTATATGTATTAAATTATATTGATACATTCGGTGCATGCATAAGTATACAATATATGTGTATACATCCATGTATGCAGATCGTGCCATTTACATGCTTGTACAGAACTAGTTTTGTAGCTTTGAATTGCCATGTGAGAGCTGCTGTTGGGGTGCGACCATGACAGGAAACCAGTACAGTAGATATACAAACACGCAAAAAAGGAACGCACACACAAATAAGTGCATGTATGACTGATGCAACTTTTATGTAACTTATATACCTTCACACATGATCCATAAGAATTCCAAACCTGCAGGTAGTGTCACAAACCCTTGTGGGAAGCAACTAATGTATACTAATGTCATCTTGGCCCCAGAGGTGCGAGTTGAATGTTGCTCGTTCACAAGAAGGTCTCGTGATCTCGTGCGGTGCTTAGTAACATTCACCACATGGGTGGTCAAAAGCCTGGTATCTTGGTGAATCCTCAAATAGCAACGGATGTTTATCCCCCAAATATGGGGAATTCATAGCTTTAACGATCCATCCCATACCCATATAGGATCCATGGTGCTGGTATATTAATGCTAACATGACTGGGGGTATATTGATGGGATCCATGTCACCATATATAGCAGCACCATGGATCCGTCATGGGATATGAATTTTGTCGTCATTCTTCTGTCGGATTTCTTTTGGAAAGATGAGAGTTTGTCACTTAAGTGAATTTACAGAAAAGAATGATGGCCTCTTCTCATGCACAGAGATGAACTTTCTTTGCTGCAGTGCATCTCTGCGGTTGAAAATGAGCCGCGGATGTTTTTTTCGCCACGGGATCTCACATCCAGCCAAACTGCAGATTCGGAACATCTTCAAATTGATTGCGAACTGCTGAGCGGCAGCAGTCAGATGCAGTCATGGTGGGCCTGTTTGGTAGAGCTGCGAATGGAAAACTGCTGAGCTGCTTGTGAAGCTTTCAGGATGAGGCGCAAATAATTTTTGGTTCATCATGTCTACTTTGCAATATAATATATATATATAAGCACATAATGTGATCAACTCAACCCAATTATATGATAAACCTTGTCGTAAAACCTGGGATGGATTATGGTTCTGGCTTACCACGTTTTTTTTTTTGTAGTATGTGTATAGAACAGACAGATGGACAGATCTGGGTCTTGGCGCTCTGTGCGATGAATGCGAATCAATGTTGTTCAAGTTTAGGAAAAAAAATGGGAAAGTACTTAAGGTCTATTAGTGGGCTAAGCTTCTCATGAATGAGAGATGAAGTTGCTGTATAGTCACCTCTTATATTGGAGGGGCACGTCAAAAAATGTTGGCGCTCTGAAACGCCTTAAAATCCTAAAACTTTGACCCAGTGACGTGTGGTGATCATTGGCAACTCTACCTTTTGCCTGGAGAAGAAGATGGCAGGAGTGCCGCTCATTTGCCTCCCATCAGTTTGCTGCATGGCTGTCCTTGCACTCGGTCCCCATAGAAGATCCAGGTTACTGTAAGGATAATATCTTGGTATCCGCAACCGCCACCAGTGAATTCTGGTTGTAGAGCTCGTTTGTTACGATGGATTCCCACTTTGGTGGAGATCCGTGAAGGTGTGGCTTGGATAGTCTTGCAGAAGCTGCAATGGGGGGGAGCATGGGCCAGATGGTATGAACTGCCACTCTTATCTTCAGGCAGCAAGCCCAAGGCTCGTGCTTGAAATGGATTAAACTTAAACTACTGGCAGCGCAGGGAACAAGTAGATAGATGAACGTGATGGAATGTCTATTTTGGAACATATAATATGTGGATCGCATGGATGTTCTATGAAACAGTTGATTCTCTACATGCGCATTGCATCGCATTACAATGTATATAGAAGAATTTATAAGATATGCAATCAGATTGTAATCACATCTTTACAGTTATAGTTATATATACAAATACACCTATACTTATGTAATTTACATATCACAGTCATTATACCACATATTATGGCATATGTATATAGTCCTCCTGGAATCGATGAATTTCCCATTGGGAAAAAAGTGTTCCTTTATCTATATATACACCAATTGTTGTGACCATTCATATAACATATCTGGTTGGTGGTTTGGAACATGGCTTTCATTTTCCCATATATTGGGAATGTCATCATCCCAACTGACGAAGTCCATCATTTTTCAGAGGGGTAGGGCTCGAAACCACCAACCAGATTATTATTAACCATCATTAACCATAAAATAACCATTAATATTGACCATTAATATGAATATTAACCATTAATATTTTATGGTTAATATTAACCATTAATAACCAATTGTCATAATCCCAACCAGATATACTCAGCCATTGGTCACAACGTGTCACCGGAAACATCTGTTGGATCCCGTGGAATCTCAGTCGGACTCGCCGCTCGCCGAGTCGCGTACGCCCGACGCGCGGTGGGCACTTGGAACGAGCCACGAACAAAGGTGGCCGGATTGAGACTGAGAGAAAAGCTAGAGATGGTGAAGTTATATGAAACCTGGATATGATATGTGTATTTATCTATATATATATCTATATATATATATACATACATGGATATAGATATATATATTTATACATATATTTTCTATGTTTATCTAAATAATTGTAAAACTACACTTTCAAGGTGATGATGAATCGGGCATGATGTCCTCCCGTCTGCTCTATAGTTGCGGGCGTAATAAAAAAGTAGTATCTGGACCAGTTGCCCTATGGGTGTGGCGTTGCCTTCTTGGTGTCGTCATGACACTGACAGCATTACTTGGAGGTTCAATTCCTGGTCCGATTTTAGCATTTTCATCTTTTTCATCTTTTTCATCTTCTTCATCTTTTTTTTTACATGCCATATTATTAATGCGTAAAGCAGATACGCAAAACTTAAGTTTACCATGCTAAGTGAGCTTCCATCGTTGTTTGTCCCAAGAACCACTGATCTTTGCCCCATTTCGAGGGCTTGGGCAGCATGTTGGAGGATGATGAAGGCAGCTTCCAGGAGAAGTGCCTTGTGATGGCAAACCTCATAAGTTGGGAGAACGTTATCCAAATATGGTCATATACCATGCCTAGAGGCTAATTGGATTCAATTGGATTCTGTTGCCTCACATATTTGGAAACTACATCGTCAGCATTCATGACCAATGTGGAATGATGATCTCATCCTTCGAACGTGCCTTCCTGTCCGCCTAATATGGTATTGACATCAGAATCACAGCGCGCACAAAAAGGCGATTGGGATGGGTTTGCCTGAAAATAGGATATACTGTAATGAATGTTAATGATTATTTGCCCAGTTTGTGAATGGACATTGAGAGGATACTCCATGTGTGGTTTAAATGCCTTTTGGTCCCATGTTCTGTTCTTGGAATCATGAATTTTCATGAACATCTTGGGAACCTGCCATTTTTTGGGCAGACAATGGACACTAGAAAACTTGAAGGAATCATTGTCTTGGTTTTAAGGGAAATTTTGCGGTTGAACCCCCTATTAGTGGTGACCATAGGGTTTCCGGTTAGGATTTCCCCTTTTGCCAAGCGATTTTTTCAGATGTTCCATGGTTCTCCGGAAGCTTTGGCTGGGCAGAAATCCCCCTGGAGCGATTGGTGTGACACTGATGGCTGCGGCGACCGTTTGGATCTCAGGAGATGTGGAGAGATATATAAATGGTGATTTAATGGTGATTTAATGGTGATTTAATGGTGATTAACCATGTTTAATATAGTGATTTAATGGTGATTAATCTGGGTAAATTATAACGACCTCACTGTTCTCCCTCACTGGAATCCTGTTAGTAAGGGGAATCATCCCCAAATGGCCGAACTATTCAGGTTAGTGAAATATTATAATTTACACAGAATAAATGGAGATTAAACTAACCATTTATGGGGTAGAATGGTGATATTAGAATTCAGGAGTGTAAGAGGTTTACTTAAACTGAGAAAATGATGGAAAACAAGGAAACACATGGAACAACAGCTCTGCAAAATGCAAGCGGCAAACAGTTCGCTTCTGGTAAGGCATTTGAAGCCAACCAGCACTGTCAATGGCTTCAAGCGGCACAGGCGAATTTGCATCGAATCAAATGTTGGAGGGGTATCAGCCAAGATTTGGGGATTCGAAGGATACATTACATAGGTGGATACACATATGGATGTGGGTCAAAATGGAAGACCTAGGGGACCACAGATGTTAGTCTAGTTTAGTATTCACCATCCAATTATTGGGGTACCTAATTTTGACCCATACCCATATAACAGCTTGATAGTAACTGAATAATCTCTCATAATGTCTCTTGGTTGCCTCAAAATTGGAAACCCTCAAAATCTCATGGGTCATCATCAATTTCACTAGAAAAAACAATTTTGGGATCTCCCGATTAAAAACAAACTCATACCCATAATGTTTGGTTGGTGATGTCGGAAGTACCTAAAAACTGATGTGTTCCCTCGAAGATGAAATTGGGATGTTGGCATCAGTCCAAGGTGTGAGCATATGTGTCACGATCAGAAGTAGGGCCGGGCCGATGAACTTTTACCTTAGGTCAAAAATGGTTCAAATACCATGATTTATGCCCACATTTACATCATTTGGGGCTTGGTCATGCCATGTCATGCCTCCATTAAGCTTTTATATAGCCAACTTGAGCAATCCCTGCCACTAGTTGGATCGTCAGGCGCGCTTGCAGCCCATCGGCCGGCGAGCGGTTCGAGCATGGATGCCCTGGGGAGGGGTCAAATATGGTCAAAAACTATGGTCAAAAATCCCATGGCTATTGAATACCCTCTGGTTATGTCAAAATAGCTATTGAAAATTAATGAAAATTACCATTTATAGTGGATTTTCCCATTGAAAATTGTGATTTTCCTAGTTATGTTAGTTTACCAGAGGGTATCCATAATTGTCCAAATACATAATTGATATAATTGTGTTCTATTGTCCATGCATACTTGGGTATTGAACATGACAAAATCTATGGGTATTGAATAGAACATAATGGAACATTTTTAAACGGTGGAAACCAGCCAACATTTTGAAGTGTTGGTGACTTGACCCATACGGGGCTGTGAAGAAATGCGGTTTGTAGGCATCAACTTCATAGAAATCATCAGCTTCATGCAAATAGCCGGTTGAGGGCACGGGCTACCCAAAGTTCGGCCAGAGAGAGAAGAGAAGAATTGGACGAACTTGAGGATTTTTATAAACGTGGTGGATTTAAAAAGTGGCCAACATTTTTGGTTGGAGACAATTTCCAGCCGAAATCAAGTTTTTGTTTTTTTCAAAATCCCATTCTGGTTGATCTGTGTCAATTTGTGTCCAGGTTTTTCATATACAAAGGGAACATACCCTTGGTCAGCCTCCAATTCTTAATGATTCTGATGACTATCGATTATGTATAATAATTCATGCCAATATTTTGGATCAAACATAACTTCCTGGTGCGTTAAAAACGTAGGGTGGCTGGATGGGTTGCTGGGGGTTGCTGGGATGATTGATACTTCGCCAGTGGATCACCCCTAAAAATCCCCTAAGACTCCCCCTGCCAGTCTGTCCACCTAGGCCTCTGCCCCGGCCGTGCCGACCGCGCGCCCGGCGATTTTTTTACCCGCCGTTGCTGCAACGGCCGCGGTGGAAGTTGCTGTGCCGTCGCCGCCGGTGGAGAGGCAGCCGTGGGCAAGCTGGGAAATCTCCGCACCTTTTATGGACGTTTGAATGGGAAAATCATCCAGATTGGTGTTTGATTCCCAGAGGGTAAAGCCAATAAAACAATGTAAGACACATTAAGACACTGTAAGACACTAGATTGGGGATAACCAGCAGCGAGCTGAACATTACATGATGGCTACATTAGTCACGTTATACCGGTTCTATCCCCATTATATACCTGTTATGTCCAATTAATGATTCATGAACGGTTGGTTTAATCGCGATTTATATCCATTTATAGATCGATATATTATACCTCATCAAATCCCATTAAACAACATTCAATCCCATTAAACAACATTCAATCCCATTAAACATTCATTCAAACATGATATTTCTGTTGGTCACATCCCTGCCGTGGGCCTCTTCAGGCCTCGCACACGCACCAGCAATGTCATGTTGCAGCGACCTTCGCCACCTAGCCAGGCACACTGCAGCTGGCAACCAGGGTTGGTGGTGATGCCTACCAATTTTCATACCAGTTATATATTACATTATATTACTACCATTGTGATAAATAATAAATGATGATGATGATGATGATGATGATGATGTGGTTACCCTCTGGTAATTTGTTACATAGCTATTGAAAATGGCCATAGAAATAGTGGATTTTCCCATTAAACATGGTGGATCTTTCCATAGCTATGTCAACGGATGGATGGCTCGCCAGGTCAGCGTGTTGGCCTGTGGAGTTGGTGGTCTGGAGGACGACTGAAAACACAGGGCTTCACCGGTTGTTTCGTGTTTTTGGCCGAGTTCATGGGAGTTTTTCTGGGGGAGAGGTTCATGGTACCCTCTGGTAAATTAACATAGACCCTGAACATGACCAATTTATTTTGTGGAAACTAGTCTTCCAATCCCTATCTGGCAGGGTCTATGTTAATTTACTGGAGGGTAAACATGGGTAGGCCATGAATATCAATGATTAATCATGGAATGTCAATGATTAACAGTGGTATTAATAGTAATTTGATAACAGTGATGAATGGTGATTTTTATAGGAAATGACCCGCCGGATTCATCATACGTGGCAAGCTGGAACATGCCCGACAAATGGAGGATCGAACCATAGCCATGTGTACCTGGAGGGTAAGCCTACCATTTGGGGATGGCTTTACACACCGTTCATGGTGAGTCCTGGGGGATGGTCTTTATATGTTCGGCCCTTGCCGCATGAATGACATAGAATGCCGTTTATAAGGATTAAGCAACAGAAAAAAAAAGGATTTTGACGGGTTTCATGGGGTATAATAAATGATTATATTATATTGTTCAATGGGGGTTAAACCAACTAGTATATAATGAGACATGATGGGGATTTTCATTGGCGACCCATGGACTTCAGGAGCTGTGCCGCCAACTGGATGACCGTACCGTTTGGGAGCCTGGCTTTGGCTTTAGCCGAGTAAGAGAAGGATTTATATAACTGGGTGTTTAACCACCAGCTGTGGATCAATAGCTCTAGAATTTTGAAAGGGATGAGAATCCATAGTGGTAACTAGCAGCTACTTTCACATGAACTGCATGGGCCCCAGGGTGTTGACCGAGTCTGATGATGAGATGATCAAGTCTACCAACAGCAATTAGCTGAGTTCTCCAGCAACTGACCGAATTCGCGGATCAAGTTGAGGGCAAAAACAATGGAGATAGATGGAGATAGCCAAAAATCTCAGCACGTGAGTGTGCATAGATTCTGTAGATGAGATACTCAAGGATTCCCTCAACATCCTGGTATGATTTGCCTCGGCTCAGGTCGCTTGGGCCTTGCTCCGCTTCCAAGTGGGTGGTGGCTCCTTCGCTGGGGACCTTGGCCTTGCAGAGACGACAAGCTGAGAAAATACAGCGGTTGACGTCGACAAGAAGATGAAGAAGAAGATTATATGATATGATATGATATGATATGTGATGATGATGATGATGATGATGATGATGATGATGACGAGGATGATGATGATGATGATGATGATGATGATGATTGCCCAAAAAATAACGGATTCCTCATGTTTTGATCGTTTTTTTTTCCTTCACATGTTCATGAGATCTTGTCCGTCCCAGGGGCTTCCAGCGCACGGCAGGTGCGCACCAAGATGGTTTTGATCCAGCTCAATGGGACCAGAACGCCAGCCTGCAGCCAAGTATAGCCGCCAGGGGAGGCGGGGTTTAATGTTTGGAAGCCTGACATTGTTTCACATTTTTCATGGGTCATTAAATGTCCCCATTGAACATCACCCAACCATTAGGTATATGGTCTATAATGGCTACTATAGGGTGATGTCCAATATACCCAAAATGGGACATTTACCAATCCCTGTTTTTCATGTGCAATTACAACGATTCCCAGGAATGGTTGGTAAACATGTTAGTCTAATATAGTCTGTTAAACTAAAACTGATCAGTTTTGTATTGGCACCCAATTCTTGGCCCACACCCATGTCCGTTTTCTTCTCAGTGTTGTCAACTATCCAAGTATTGCTATGATTTGCTGTTCCTTTCAGTAGATTGATATAAACTATAAACTACTTATGGTCTTATCACCTTCCCCCCGGTAATTTAACAAAACTATGTCCCATTTATACATGATTTAGCTATTAAGAAGTGCGATTTTCCGTAACCATGTCAAATCTTATACTTAAACACGGTGTTTTTCCATGGTTTTTCATTTTTTGATGATTTTCCGTCTCAACACAACATGTCTACCTATTTAAGCATGGTGAAATTCCAGAGGCTATCCCCTGTTGAACTCTTTCAGCAAAGCCCGCATAGTCAAGGCACTCCAGCGCGGTTTGTTGAATGCCAGAAGCAAGGAGGCACGGAGTCCTCTTCCATTGTGGCCAGGTGAATCAGGTGGATAACAGGGCGAGGTGACGAGGTGTATAGATTACGAAATGGTTCATGAAATGGTTCATACATTCCAAGCTGGTTGGTGGTCTGGAACATGGCTTTTGTTTTCCCCAATAGTTGGGATGATGATCCAATCTGACGAACTCATATTTTTCAGGGGGTAGGTCAACCACCAGTTAGCAAGATATTCGTTGAAATGTATTGAAATCTGTTTTTTCTGAGACTTTGAAGAGCCAACAGTTGGGGCCTTTTTTGTCGGGTCGCGATAGGCCCTGTGGTTGCCACAGGGCCAATGGTAATCGTCGTTTCTAAATTTGGCAACCGAACGTCCATTGATTGCTAGTTCATGAACTGGTTGGTGGTTTGGAACATTTTTTATTTTTTCCATAATTTATGGGATAATCCTTTCCATTGACTTTCATATTTTTCAAGATGGTTATTGCACCACCAACCAGTGACGGTTTTAATATTGTTCTGGTTGGTGGTTTGGAACACGGCTTTTATGACTTTCCATATATTGGGAACTATTGGGAATGTCATCATCCCAACTGACGAAGTCCATCATTTTTCAGAGGGGTAGGGCTCAACCACCAACCAGATTATTAACCATCATTAACCATAAAATAACCATTTTCATATCAACCATTACCAACCAATGGTTCAAACCACCAACCAGATATACATTGTTCATATCATCATTTTTGCTTCGCAGACCTGGCATATCCTGACCCCCAAAAAAATAGCACAGCCAGGTCCTACGAGAGCTCGGTGAGGTGAATGCCAGCCTCCAGGCTGCGGAAGATTCGAAGGGGTTTTGCCATTGGTAAATTGGTTTTTAATGGTTTACCCTCTGGTAAATTAACATAGACCCTGAAAATCACCAATTTTTAATGGAAACTAGTCTTCCAAACCCTATCTGCCAGGGTCTATGTTAATTTAGCAGAGGGTAAATATATATACCATCTGGTTATGACTAACAGTTCGCAATGGAAAATCACCATTTTATAGCTAGGTAAACCATCTATTTCGGCCATCTCTACCATGGCTATGTTAGTCATAAGCAGATGGTAAATGATGTGGGTTTTCCCATCATTTTGAGACGAAGCCATATTCTTATGGATGTGCCGAGTCGGTGATTTTGTTGCATTCTCCGGTGGCCAAATGCTCCAGAAATAGGGAATCTATAGGCCATGGCATATGTTTTATTTTTTGGGGCCATCCTTTCAGCAAATCGATGGATTCATGGCAATTTTTGGGGGTGCCGTGCTAAATCTTGGCTGTATAGAACTAGATTCAAAAGCAACATCCATGGCTTTGTGTCAAAATTGAAGGTCCTGGGGCGAATTTCAGGTCTAGGCCTCCGCTTTCTCCTCGTATCTCCTCGTTTCCGACGAACAAAAATGGCCCTTTCGCCGTAGTCGGAGGTGACCTCCGGAAAAGAGTTGACCTTGGATTACCTCTGCGAGGCTCCAATGATCAACTCTATGGGTGAGGCTGAAGCATGCGAATGCGGTCGTTTTCCAATGTTTTCCATATCTTGGGATTTCAACTGTAGTCTATTTACCGCCAGTTTCTCCGAAATGAGAATTTTGTGGACACAGGTCTGGGGCTGGTGGCTCCAAAATATAAAGGCACCAACTGGGGAAATTCTCCATTTTTTCGTGGTGCATTGAAACTTATGACTGTCTGAAACTTGGAGTACATCCTATAGAAATTATAAATGGTCAGGAAAATAGGGTAAAATCATGATTTTCTGGTAAACCCAATGCCATAGAACCTATACCATTTCTATCCATTTCTACCATTTGGGGATAGATAAATTGCACCATCCGATCATCATGGGGATGGATGAGATCTCCTCTGCCAGCGCCTGTTGCCGTTCTTCTCTACGGACCACATGGAGTATTCGCTTCAGGACGATGGGGTCCGTGGGTTGGAGCGGTAGTTTATACAATACACCAGGTAGATCTAGGTCACCAGGTCGTTTATAATCCCACACGGTCCCATGTAATCAATGAAAGTACGATATCTGGTTGGTGGTTTGGAACATGGCTGGATTATGACTTTCCATACCTTAAATGCAGCTTTCCAGGGACGGGGCGAGAAACCTTCGGTACTTGAGACAAAACTGGATGTGTCCCAAAATGGTCCTGTGAATGGAGAGAAACATGATGAACTAATAGTTTTTTTCCAGGAATGGGTATAATTATTTTGATGGTATTTTGTGTGGTTGCAACGCCCTGACATACGTCAATGGGATCGGGATCCCATACCGGCCCTACCGGGCGGCCAGTTGATGCGATGTCTAGGCGTTGAAGAGTGAATACGAGAACATGGTTCGGGAGCAGATCGGGATTTGGGCTGACATTTTGCTGCTTTGAAGATATGGTACTATCCCTCTGGATCCAAACACTGTCTGAGAAGGTACTTAAACCATCTTAAGCCTCCAAATGATAGTAAATTATACCCCAAACACTTCCTAAGAAGGTACTTGGATCCATAGGGTATAATGGTACCTCTAAAATCCAACGATTTGTCTTTACATTCCCTGTTAAAATGGCAAGTTTTGGGTAATATGACAGTTTCATACATTTTCATTTTGAGACAAATCGATTTTCACGTTCTGAGTCAATTTGGGTATCTAGAAATGAGATTGTTTGACACAGAAAGTAGCCAACGCTGGTGGGTCTCAGGATCTTGAACTTTGATGAATTTTGACGATTGGCTTGGACTATACCACTGCACCCTTTTGAATCCTAATTTGTTAGTTCCTTCACAATGGGTCCGGTTTGGTTGGCGGAAATGCCACCCGGGTGCAGCAGACTCGGTTCAACTTGCCGTGGCTGCCCTTTTTGTCAGCCGCGAGGGAGAGATGTTTCATCCCATGGACTGAGGATGAAGTCATCCGCTCAGTGGCTCTGCTATTTAAGCATTCGTTCCTTGCACCTGCGGACGGACATTTACGACCTATCTCAGCCGGACTCAGCGGATGGACACTGGTTGCTGGTTTCGAAGATTTCTTCACATCCCCAGTGGCTAATCGCCCAGCAAATTTAGATATCCCCAGCAAGGAACCTGTCAACATGAATAAATCCAACACTGTACTAAACCAAGGTTTTGCTCTGTTTTTCATATTACTCTAGGATACTCTAGGGGTAAATCAGCACAAACTCATTATCATTATACATGTCATATTTATTAAGGGAAAAAAACGCAACATTTTTTTTCATATTACCAAAGGGCTAGAAATTCTCACACCATTTTTCAGGCTATTGGCTCAAGCATCCCCCGAACCAGGACATCGCTATTTGGAGGAATTTTCGGAGGAGCTGATCCGCAGCAAGTTCAGCCGCAGCGTCGCGGAGCATCGGGACCAGGGCGTCCGTTGTAAGGAGATGGTGTTGGATTTTGCAGGCAACTGGTGGTTTTTTTGGCGAGTGTCTGAGAAAACTTGGTTTAAACAAGTTGAAACCATCGCGTTTGGAGTGAACATCTGAGCCAGAAGTTTTTTTTTGTCAGATTACTCAATCGGTTCGACCAAATGCGGGCATGAGTCAGAGCCCCAGTGCCCATCTCTAGCCCTAATGAGCATCCCCTAAATGAACACAATCGACCATTTGGGTGTTGTTTTTTTGTCATTCCTATAATCATGGGAACAAATTTGGTTCCAAGCTATTGCATTTTAGATGATTTTAGCGTGTTTTTTTTCCCAGCATTTTAAGTTCCAAACACTATTCATATATCCCGCCAGGGCAGAATGTTTCGATGGCCAACCAGTGGTTACACGAGTTCGTCTTCTGGGCTGCCAGTCTGGCGACATCGGAGACACGTCTCCAGCTTCTACCTGCGGAGTGGTTCCGAGGGTCGCAGGGGTCGAAGGTCCTGGAGGTCATTGATGCCTCCGTGGGAGTTCCGTGGGGCGCGAAGGAGCTGAACATGGCGATTGAATCCGATTGCGAAGATCCCCTATATGAATAAAATAGTTAAAATAGGCATTGACTTTGGAGCTAAATGGATGGCAAATTTTCAAGCCAGGTTTGATTATCAGATATTATCAGAGGGTATGTTTGTGATAGACTGATTTGATGTACCTTGTAGATGCTTCGAGGAGAGTGATGGCTTCGGCACTCACTTTGCGGATGGCTACCTTCAAGCCGTCGAGTCGGTGGACCGGAAGGCTTTATTTGAAAGTACAATGGCTGGGCAGAATCGACTGTTGCTTCGCTTCGATCCCAGATTGAACTCCAAACGAATCGCAGCCACTGGATCTCAGAGAATTTGGGCGATTCTACAAGATCTGGCAAAGAATGGCGAGTTCTCCTACGTGACAGAGCGGCGGCAGATTTTTGTGCTGGTCCGAAGTAGTGTGGGAGAAGAGGTGGCGGAAGCCCTCTGTGTGTTGCTGGAATGCCAGTGCAGCATCCTTCGACTGGTGGATTTGCCGCAGGATCAAGGTCTGATAGAAGAGATGCTGATAGCAAGGTACCAAACGATCATAGACGTCAACCAAGCGGTGCTGATCCTGCCTTTCGACCTTTATGATTTCAAGAGTCAACTGCAGTATCAAGGCACTTTGTTGGATCACCCGCATTGGGAGGCCTTTGCACTGATGCTGGCCCACTTCATTGCGAGATCCGCTCAGAGCTTAGTCATTCACTTTTTCCTGCATGCACAATACCTGGATGTGGGCGATGATGTGGCCCTGATCTCCTGCGAGGGTCCAGCTGATCAAGCGTCAGCGCAGCGGTGCTTGGATCCAGTGATGATCCATGCGATCCAATACACTTCAGAGAATTTCCTGGAGGCTGGTCATGCCTCAAGGCGCTATTATGGATTGCTTTGGCATCACAATTCTGTGTACCAATCTTGGGAAGTTGAGGACTTTGCCAGTAAGGATTTCTGGGGATGTTTGACTTGTTTAGCTGCTAAAAAAGGCAGCTCCCTACAGATTCAGCCCATGGTGGCATACATGCACGTGCATGAGAGGCCGGCAATCGATTCGGTCAATTTATGGCATCATCTGCTGGAGAAAAGAATGCCGCCATCCCTGATTGGAGTGAACCTCCTTGTTTCCATGCCTGGCTCTGGCCAGTCATATGTTCGCTTCATGCTTGAACTAATGACAGGAAGACCAACCCTAGGAGTTGCTGGGTTAGTGGTTTCGTTGGTAGTTTTGTTAATATTTTCTTCTTGAATATTCCACCAAAAAAGTGGGAACAGAATGGGCTGCCATGATTTCCAATGTTTTTTCGACTGGTTCTTCTTTCATTGATAAAATTTCAGGGGTGGCTGAACCCGAGGTTGAGACATACTACAGCACCAAGGGACGGAGTCTGGGCGACTGCTTTCCAGAGATGGGCGTGAACCGATCTGCCGAGCCGATTTTGTGGGTGGCGCATTCGTTCTTCGAAGCCAAGAAGTTTCCTGGACCCTGGACGGTACGAAAATGGGCACATATTGATACAGCAGGTTCACACAAAAAACAAAAACACCATGAACATGAGGTACAGGGCTCAAAATGGGGAAACTCCAAATATAATGGTTCATCTCATTGTTCAGCCTTTTTTCTGGTTATTTTCGGGTATCCCCAGTTTTGAGACAAACCAGTAAATCTGAATGATCATTCAGCTACCAAGCGCTTCTCAACATCAATGTAGCTATATATGGGGCATGGTTGCATCAATCGCCCTTCAGGTATAAACAAACACTCTGAAATCTAAAGAAGTTTCTGTTTTGGGTGTAGGAACCCCAATACAAGGATGGTATAGATGCCGTTGACCTCATTTCCAAGTTGAACCAGCCATTCCGGCCTCGGTTTTAAAGCGAGGCTGGTCCAAGTGCCCTTGTTGAAGTCCTTGGTGCTGATCCTTCGCAACTATGCGAGTTTGTGGTTGCGATTGAAGTTCTCCCCCTTGGATACCTTGGATGACGAGTTGAGGCACTTTGTTGAAGAGTATTTAGCCGTCCTTCCGGAGCAGGGGGATGAAGTCATCATTTATCATGAGGACTTGAGGGCTGCTGAAGGGACCTTACCCCAAGATCTCTTGACCCTGTGGGACATTTCAAACCTGCAACACGATGACGCTTCGCGGGCAGCGCGGATCGGAGACTTGCGGAAGATCGCGCAGAGTTGCAACGAGTCTGATGAGACATGTGAAAGTGCAGCGTGCAGACCCTTGCCGGATATGCCGTATGTGTTTGGAGTCTTTCTATCTTTCTATCCTTTGCAGTATCCTTGTTCGTTTTGAGAGATTTTGAGATTCTTGATATTTCTTGATTGGCACATGGCGGTTTCCTAAACAGGGGGACCATGGGGGACCCCACAGTCATCGCTTTCCCCATTGCACACGATCAGTTTTAAGCCGAATCCTGCCGCACGAAGCCCTTGGAGGAGTTATATAATGTATTATAATGTTATATAGGGGGCTCTTAAAACTTTTAAAATGGAGGCACCCAATCATCATCGTAATCATCCAAGTTTTTGGAAGCAACGGTTTTCAAAACACCAACTCATTGAGGGATTTTCCACCATTCATTTCATGGTCATGATTGAATCTCGACTTACCGGGTGCATGTCTCAGACATGTTCAAGCTTTAAGAAGAGGGTTTTCAACATGCAATCCCTTTTGGCGGTCAGGAAACATCAAGGTGGTCTATGGAAAATCTACGCATCCGCAGCG
>Ga0126342_10002815_pt1 | contig 27824 bp, 24 predicted proteins | sample Cyp1metagenome_FD_92528 | JGI IMG/M metagenome (GOLD analysis project Ga0126342, IMG submission 92528) | Coral microbial communities from Lord Howe Island, Old Settlement Bay, Australia - Cyphastrea 1 metagenome | ecosystem: Host-associated > Invertebrates > Cnidaria > Coral ... | reverse complement strand
TAACCATTAATAGGGGCTAGTCATCCAATGGTTCATAGGGATTTATAATAACCATTATAAGGATCCTTATTATGGATGGGATGACCATCAACCATATAGTGAGTATTGACCATGGCTCATATCTAGATATCTACAGTAGATGGCTATTTTATGGTGATAATCAGTGATACGGGTTCCAGTATCATGGGAATTTCTGACGGGATTTTTGGGTACCCAATCTATATTGTGGGTGATATAATGGGAATGCATGGGAACATAAACATATTGGGGAACCTCTATCTAGATATCTAGATATCTAGATATTGGGATATATTGGGAACATTGGGAGATATTATGGGTGATATGATGGTAATGGATTTTTTTTTTAAGGGTGATATCATCTACTATAGGATACCTATTAATGACTTTTAGGTATCCAGTATATTCTAGTATTGGGGATATCTAGTAGATAGCTATTTTCTAGTGATATCATGGGAATATCATGGGGATAACCATGGATTTGTGGGTACTGAATTGTCAGACAGAGCCATATTGAAACATATTGTCCTCACTCCAACTAACGTAGACTCTAGACCCTGCCACAAGTTGGAGGTTGGAAGTACCCCTTCCTCTTGGGATGAGGGGGGGGTGGTATCTCTGTACTATTTTTTGTTGTTGCATTTACATAGTCTCTGGCAAAAATGGCGTACATTTACATCGTGAAACATGGGTATTTTTATTAGGCCTTGGTAGTTTCAAATGCTCGCGGATGTACGGACTTCCTTCGGAGTACTATGGAAGATGGCTGCCCAAATTTTTGGATTGAGGCAATCAAACAGCTGTTTTTACTGGCTGTCCCCTGATTTCTGCCTCAACTGAGCCTGAAGTATGGGATGAGATTTCCAATGGACGTCCCCTATCAAAGCTGGATATGAATTTCAATCAGTATTTCCAGAAGTGATTAGGGTTTTGCATGACTCTGCAGTTTCAAACGTTCGCGATATTTGTTGATCCGGATTTGGAAGGCTCAGGTGGACTGTAATTGAGAGGGTGGCCTCACAAACAACGAAACCGCACGAATAGATTCTGGAAGCTTACATCTAGCAGGTAGCAAATTGACACATCTACACTTGGTCATAATTTCTCTAAAATGAAGCTAATGTACGCCATAAAACCATATTTTGGGGGTAAATCCCTGTACATGGTCCTTCCATAGGCTTTATTTATGGATATTTATGGTAGGTACAGTAGCTTCAATAAATCGCTACCTTTAAAACATTGCCAAAATTAAGGCTTCGACCATCTCCACAGATGTTCATCGAAATGCGCAGGATCAGTTTAAAGGAGAAGCTGGAGAGCTAGATCTCTTAATAGACTACTACAGATCCTCGGTTTATCTCGGAGGAGCCATCAGCTGGCTGGAGCTGAATCATGGTGAAACAAAGTCAGCACTAGTTGTGAAAGGTGTGGCTCGATTTCTTTCATAGCCATGGAAATCCATCACCATGGATCTTTGTTGGGGCAAATCGTCCGCAAATTCAAACGACTTTTCGGGAGTGAATCAACCAATTCAGCCAGATCCGTGTGCTGGAAACATCTGGAAACTGGAAAGGAGCTGACATGAGCTGACCAAACAACAAAAGTCCCCAAACGAGTTAAACGAGAACCATTTGACGGCCCCGGCCCTTGGTGCCCGGGTGCGGGCTGGTGATGGGTTCTGTGGTACCCAATTTCCGACATCGACGGCTTGATCCCTGTGTTTTTTAACCACCATTGATTTCCGGGGAGATAGGGCATCCGCCAAGTCGTGAAGTAGCAAAACTTCGCTTCACGACTTGGCCCAGCACTGTTGCTTCACAAATCTTCACAATAAGTTTCTGGTGGAAAAGCCACTTGCGTGCAACTTCTCATTTTGTAGTGACCTAAGTCTTGGATACAGATCTGGACTGGTGATTCACTCGCCCGTTTTACTCTTGGCAGTTTTATTTTGTCTGTGCGACAGTGGAATCCCCCTGAAGTTCTAAGTGGATGGCTGACACGGTTATCTGAAACATCTACTCAACGGTTGTCCAAAGTTGCCGCACCTCACTTTTCCTCCCTTTTTCACATTAACCGCACGACCTTGAATAGCTTGGCGAACAGGATCTTCACCAACGAGCAACGTGTGGGGAAGTAAGTCCCCTCTACCCGCCCAAGGTGTCCTGAATCACCTATGTGCCATCGGCAACTTTGAGACGCTGACTAGCGATGGGGGCGAGAGGGGCTTCGAGAAGGGTAGGTTTCCCGTTTCAGGTTGCACAGTTTGATGCAAGTGATCTGGAAAGTTGGGAAATTGGACCTTTAAAGTTTGATGGGAAATGATGGGAAATCAAATCGGACTTTTCAAGGGATATCATGAGACTTCACCTCCAACCGTGATGCGTATCAGAAGTTCAGAAGTAATGAGCAAGAAACCACCATCATTTTGGGGGTGCCGGTGGGTCTTGAATCTTGAAATCTCGACCACCCATCTCCCTAATGAGTTCACTCATCATCACCAGATATCACCAGTAGATCTTTGCTTCCCCACTCATCTTCACAACCTGCAGCACTCCGTCCATGGAACTTCCAGCGACCATGAGGAAGATGTATCTCCCTCCCTATCTGGATGAGAACAAGGATGTGTTTCTTGATGAAACTGCGGCACCCGATGGCGGGAGGTGAATTTTTCATGGCCGGGTGTGGGGATGTTTTTTGGGTGTGTAGCTCCAAAAATTGGGGAACCCCTAAGCCTAAATGGCTGATTGTATGAGGGACACCAAGAGTTGGGTGTTTTCCATTTTGTCATACTTTCCATTTTACTTAACATACTTTACTGGTTGGTGGTTTGGAACATTTTTTTATTTTTCCATAGATTGGGAATAATAATCCCAACTGACTAATATGTTTCAGAGGGGTTGAACCCACCAACCAGTTTACATCAAGTTGTGCCAGTGATTGATCGTCGATCAGCCCCAGATTGCCTTATTTTGTGGCACTGGATGCACTCCAGTGATCAGCTGAATTGCTCCATGGTGACAACAGCGGAGCTGTAATGAGCTGCAGATATGGCAACCAGAAGCTGTATGAGAAGAAGATGGCCGACTTCCTTGACATCGGTCCTGGTTCCAAGGTGGCTGACATTGGCTGCGGCCGAGGCAGGGATACTTGGAGCCATAAAGCTTGGCACAGTTCCAGAGAAAAACGGACAGCTAAGAAAGGCCAGGTATCCTCAGAATCCTAAGATTGATTGTGTGATTTTAAGTGGCCGTGCACAGTTTTTCACTACCAGTTTAACCAGCTGAGCTGTGTTCACCAATAGATGTGACAAGTTTGACATCCCAAACCAATTGTCGTGCGAATACAACCCAGGATTCTGAAATCATGCGGAACAAGAAGACTCTTGAGATTTTTGCCCCTTTTCAAATACTGTGCTAGTTGAGGCATCCAGTAATCAGGCTTGCTGTAGCTGTAGATATTGTCCAAAAAATATCAAAAAACCATAGCCTCGTTCACACTGACCATTCACAGGGGCCCATACCTCCACAGGACGCGTTGCTCACCATGTCTCCTCCTACACGGGCGCGTGACGTGGCAGTGTTTGGTGCCGTATGGTGCCGTATGGGTCGTTCATATCCAAGGCATGACCTCAACCGACAAGGGTGTTACCAACAGAAGATGGGGTATGTACTCTGTACAATGTACAACGAATGAAACACTAGATGACTCAAAATCATGACTCTCAGGCAAAAAGATGGGAGCGGCACACACACACACACTAGAGGAGATGGTGCAAATGATTCCTCGCGGGAAAACCATCAAGAATCCAAAAAGCACCCACAAGATTCCACAAGACAGAATTTGCTGATATGGAGGTTTCCTAAAATAGGGGTACCCCCAGTTCTCATCCATTTTAGTGGGATTTTCCATGAAATAAACCATCCAGCGAGCTATTGGGGTACCCCCATTCCAGGATCCACCACCCGGTTCTATGCGAGGCATGTGACCGGCTTAAACATCGACAAGGAACAGATCCGACAGGAGCGAAGACGAGCGAAGATTCGAATGGATGCTAGACATGTTTCGTGAATCTCAAAGCACATCCACAACTTTGTCCGAAATTTTCGGAAGTGTATACATTGTCCAAATATCATCAATTATCTATAGAACATTATAGAACTACAGTATAACATAGTAACATAGTATAACCACCTCCAAATAAAGAGGTGATTTTAGATGACTTTAGATGACTCTGGTCATTGGAGTGAATATTTTTTCAACTTCCTGGAAGATTCTGATGATTGTGCGGTGCAGGGTAGTACGGTAGGTAAGATATGTAGGTAAGATCTACACGCACATGATATAGGTGTGAAACAACTATATAATTTGATAATGTCATGGATATATTGTCTGGTTGGTGGTTTGGAACATTTTTTATTTTTCCATAGATTGGGAATTTCATCATCCCAACTGACGAACTCATATTTTTCCTTGGGATAGGTCAACCACCAACCAGTTGTCATATGGAAAATCACCATTTTTAATGCGTAAATCAACTATAAATAACCATTTTCAATATGATAATTCAGCATTCCCATAGTCTTTTGAATTCGGATTCCTATTGTGACTCCTGAGTGGCCCGGGCCCAGAGCCAGGCAGTGGACTACGCCAAACAGACAGGGCTCGGGTCACAGTTGGACTTCAAGGTGGTACGGAAATGTTGGTCATGGTCATTGTACTACTCTCTGGTAAACCTACAAAAAGGTATTGAAAATTGTCATTTATAGTGAGTTTTCCGATTCAAAATTGGTGATTCTCCATAGTTATGTTAGTTTACCAGAGGGTACATAGAACCCCCGCGAACATGCAGTTGAGTGTCATTTCTTCCCTTCCTGCGACCGGTTGTCCGGATTTTAACGGGTTGATTTCTGCTGGTTTAGGACCAGCCACACTTGGTCCGTTGCCAGGTTGCCAACTATAATGATCCCTTGCCGTTCCCCAACAACAGTTTGGATGCAGCCTACTACGTCCAGGCCTTGACTCTGGCGGGGCTAGAATCGATGTGAGCAGTAGCGACTTACAAGTCGACACAATCTGCAATGGTTTTGGATGAATCCATGTTAGCCGCTAGCCCTTGAATATCGTTGAGTCAAAAATGGTTGGCTTCCCGGAGTTCCAAGAACTCCACTGGTGAGCCAGAAATAGCCGGAACTAATTTGCACATTGGCGTTCTTGAAAAGCTTAAACACTTGAGTTTGTCTCACATGGGGTCCCGAGCAACTTGGGCCATTTCCGGACACTTGGCAACTTGGCAGGTTTTGAGCTACTCCACCAATCTCGAGGTCTGGCATGGTGGAGCCCAGTTTCCCCGTTGGCTACCCGTTACCAATTTAGTAACTGTTCAACATGGAATCCCAAAATCTCAGAGAGATTTTTGCAATGACAACATCAGCGTCTGCTTTCGATTTCCAGTAGGTTTTGGTCAAACGGGCTGCTATGGGGCTGCTTATTCTCACCCGAAAAACATCGAAAAACACCATCGGATGGAAGCTACATGGGTCATCGAGGTTCTGCTAGTGCAACTCTGGTGATCGTAAGTCCTCATAGCATGGGTTATCCTATACAAACTTTGAGTATGATTACCAATACCATTTATCTAACAATTACTAAATTACTATCCACTTACTAACCAGTTAGTTCAAAGATTTTCCCATCACCTCCATTGACTTCGAACATTTCCCTATTGGAACCTCCGTTTATATATATATAGGTGATATTAAGTATATATATATGATACCTACTGGGAAAATATATATGATATCACTTCAAACCATTATATATATCATTTATATATGTATATTATAAATGATTTTCCCAGCAATAAACCTCCATTTATTCGTGATAAAGGGGTCGAGCAGCTGGGCCCAACCTGGAGCTCCAGGCCTTCTTCAAGGAGGTCTTCCGAGTGGTGAAGCCTGGAGGAAGGGTGGCATTTGAAGACTACGTCTTAGGTGCGCCGCCAGGTCTTCAGGGAGATGGTGCCGGAAATAAATGGTGGGGATATCGCCTCTAAAGATTGGGATTTGGGGCATTTTTTTGGCAAAATGGGGACTGATTGATTTATGTTGCGGTTTAAGCTCGCAGGTTAACTGTTGGGGTGAGCAGATATATCGAACTAGTCTTTAGTTAGATGGGTTTAGAAACCGACTTATAACTTGTGTGGCACCACCTTGTAGCTGTGTGGGTTGGAGGGTGATCCTATCTTCCAGACCTGAATTCGAAAGCCACACTGGCGCACCCAGTCCAGGTTCTCAATGAAAGCCTACAACAAAGAGTCACAGGTCACAGGTTATATATTATTAAGTTAATGTTATATATAATATTATATAATAGTATCCTGAAATTGGGCCCCTAGAGCCCATTGGCTTGCTTGGATGTGGTTGTTGAATGTTTCACGTTTCATCAATATGACAGCATCATTGTTAGGGGGACTACCCCTTTTTATGGGGCAGAGTGACTGGGCTTACTCTTGTTGTGGAAATGGGTTTGTCTGAAAATAGGGTATATTCCCAATTATAGCCATTTAATAGGGATAATGATCATTAACCATTGGGTTTAGGGGTACACTATTTTCAGACACACCCAAATCATTATCATTTGCTCAGAGATACACCCAATTTGTCGCTTGACTTTGCAGGTCTTTTTGGATTTTTCTTTTCACGTCATAGCTTCGTGAAAACGCTTCACGGATACATTCTGGCCCGCCAGCCACAGGGTTACGAATTTAGATTCTAGATACTTTTAGCACGAAATCAGGAAGTGGTTGAAGCTTCATTAGGTGAGCCAATGGCGACTGCTTCAGGTACACCAGATAGGTTCAACATCCTCACCAAGATCCAAATCGGTCCATGGTTTCTCCACTTGATCTAGCCAGTTTCCCCCCCAGTTCGCTGGATGCATGGAATCCATGGGCAGGTTCCAACTACAGCGCTAGCAATCCCCACCACATGGAGTTGAAGAACTTGTACAAACCAGTTCTGGGAGGCAACCATTGGAACCCGGCCTGGGGTCACATATGGGAACATGTTTGTAAGCTGGTGCCAATAGGATCGGTTCTAGGGGAGCAGAATTGCCTTGGACCAATAGTGCAAAAGACTGGAGTGAGGCTTTGTGCATGCCCATACCCATTGCGTTTTTGCCTTGATTGAGAGTGATCCAATTTCAACAATAAATGCAGAGGATGCTGATCACTCGAAACTGTCTGGAAGGGTCTAACTTTCCAAGCTTCTGGTTCTTTGAGCTGGAAATTAAGGTCATACAATGTGACAAATGTGACAATGAAATGGTTGGTTTCTGGTCCAAGTAACCTCCAGCAATCGAACACGGCCATGGAAAATCACAATGTTTGTCCGCAACTCATCAACTCATCAACTCATCTATAAATGGGCCATTTTCCATAGCAAACTCTTCAATCACCAAAGGTAAATTCAAAGCCTACATGGCTTTCTTCAGGCTTTCTCCATACGCCGGGGCCTTTTTCAAACTGTGCACCAGCATTCTGAATGGGGAGGAAGGAACCCAAGGTCTTCCGCCATGAGTTACGCGCCCAGGATTTTTTTTAAAGTCATATTTTTACATATTTTCACATATTTTTACTATCCTATCCAGTGATATTCATACATTTCAATGATTGCCTGATTGTTGTTGTCGGTTGTAATCATCTTGTATTCACATGTCGCAAGTGTTGCATACGATTCCCAAGCTGGAGAACTCTGCTGGTAATCCTATCCTCCTAACCTCACACCACCATTTTGTGGTGCCAAATATGTGTAAATTCCATAGCCATGGTTTCTGGATGTTTCTGGGGGGTGTTTAATATTCGGGAGCAGGAATGATTACTTGCATTGAGTGGCCTGTAAACTAACATAGGTGTGGAACACCTACCATTTGTAGATATTTTAAGCGGGAAACCATGTGTTTTCCACATGTTTTTGTATGTTTACCCCAGAGTATTCATCAAATTTCTGCATGGATTTCCCCCTTGGGGAAATCCCCACATCTGTAGGCGTTGAGACCAGCTTGCCAGACACCTTCAAGGTGCGGCAAGCCGGGGGGACTGTCAGCATTCCAGGCTGAAACCACCAGACTTTTGATTTAATAATATTTAATATATATATATATATATTAATATATATAAAAATTATTGAAAATTTTTGTATGTATGTATATATATATATCAATTTAATAGATTTTTGTATGTATATTCAATGTACATACAGTGAACAGTGAATGATAATTTATGTATGTATATGGGTATATAATGGTGAATATGTATGGTATATATATAAATATAATAATATACATATGTATATATATATATATATATTTGTACACATACATTATAAACCACACATAGTTTTTTCTCGAGCATCCATGGGCATTGTGGGTGCAAAAAACACATTAAAGAGACAGACCTTTTTTCCCAGTTTTTTCACAAATGTTAGTCGCAAGCGACTAGAAATACAAGTTCGTGTGGCAATTTTCAGGATCCTGATGGGTCAAAGATTCACCAGATTTCACCAGGCAGCAGTGGAGGCTGCAGGCTTCCAAGTGGTCTACCACAAGGACGATAGCATTTTTGGACGCCGCTGAGCTGCGCCAATGGACTGGTCAGACTGAACAAAAAAGACACACCAGAATTGGGTACCAGTGGCCACTGGCCCAGAATGTTTGGTGAAAGCGACTCAAAATGTGGTACATGTTCATGGATGTGTGATGATGTGTGAGTGTTTGACCTGTTTCTGAGTGGCATGCGTTAATATGAAGAATTCATATGTTTCAGGCGGGGGAAAGCCGCCAATGGACCAATTGCAGATGCAATTCCCTACTTAAACATCATGACTGTTAGGATGACTGCGATGAGCTACCTTCAACGGGAACCCTGATTTTTTTTAAAACAATACAACTATAGATATAGAAACACAGAAAAACCAGATTCTTGTCAACATGTACCTACCATTCATCAACTAATTAGTTAACATATGCTAATATAGAATAGATGAATAGATTGATACCCAGCTAATTAAAATCCCAGTTACTGGCTATTTATCATTGGGCATTATATATCTACCATTCGAGACCCGAGGTCAGGCGCCATTGCTTCGGCAAGAGAAGGACTTCTGGTTGCCGCTGACGTCCATTGTAGCCTGACCTTTTTTGGGACCATGAAGGTTTTGGACCATTTTGGACCGCCAGATCTGCCAAGGGAGAGGGAGAGATAGGACAGATAGGATTTTTGCCGGTTAGATTCTTTTTTTTTTTTGCAAGGATTTTCAGTCAAAGGGATACGCGGTTTTCTCAGAAACTCTGTGGCACAATCCACAGCACAAAATGGTGACCTGGGTCGATCCCAAAGCTGACACCTGAAAGCTGCGGTTTGGGATGATAGACGATTGTTATAGCGAAGCGTGAGGTGGGGTTCCTGCATTCCATCGGCTTGGTGCCTGAGGCTGGGCTTGCGCCTCAAACATTTTCGGGGATACCGTGGGAATCTTCGGGAAGATGTTTGCAGTTCTTCTCCAATTTGTGTTGGTCACTTTTAAGGACACCAATGGTGAAGAGATTACCCTCTGGTTATTTAACATTGCCATGGAAAATCCCTTATAAATGGAGGTTTATAGCTGGGAAAATCATCTATAAATGGGCCATCTATACCATGGCTATGTCAAATAACAAGAGGGTAATTGCAATTTTCAAGCAGAAAACCAGTGATGAAATGGTGATACCAAAACCGCTTTTCTTTTCACAGAAAGGATTGGGGCATGGCTCCAGTGCAGCAAAACCCATCTTGATGCAAACAAGTTGAAGCCATGGCCATGGATGTTTTTTTTCCCCAAACTAACATGGCAATATTGCCCCGCCCATATGTTTTTTGTTTTTTGTTTTTCCCCAAAGCTAACATTTTCAAGATGATCAACGTTGATTCTTTTTTGAGATGGGCGGCTCAACTGCTAAGCAGATGTATGTTTTTGTGCGTTTTCTTCAGCATCAGGATCTTAAACAGTCGTTCAGTTGATGCAATAGAGGCTCCGACGAAAAACAAGAAGATGATGACTACAGTCTAAACATTTTCAATAATTACATTTGCCAAATATACCCTCTGGTAATTTAACATAACTATGGAAAATCACAATTTTCAATGGGAAAATCCACTATAAATGGTGATTTTCAATAGCTATGTTAAATTACCAGAGGGTAGTTCCCATATAATTTCACATATTGTCTACGTCAGCTTCCAGCGGTCCATTCGGACTGCAACACAATCCACATTTGATATCCAAGTGTGGTGCCAATGGTTAAGGGACATTGTCATTGCAGCTCTTTTCATGGCAAATTATCAGAGCCCTAAGTGAAACAACTTAAACACGTCATGTGTATGATTTACCCTCTGGTAAATAAACATAGACCCTGAAAATAGCCAATTCTTAATGGAAACTAGTCTTCCAACCCCTATCTGCCAGGGTCTATGTTAACTTACCAGAGGGTACTGATGAAAAACAGACAAAAAAACAGATCTCAGATCTAGCCAGCTATAGCCAGCTTAAGCCTTCCTCAAGTTCTGTCATCAGAGTTTCATCGCCAGATCTACTTCAAAGTGATGCAGCGGATGACCGCTGGCACCGATGCCCTGATCGAGTCCGATGAACTGGGGATCGTGTCGTGTGGTGCCTGGGAGAAACAGCTTGATCCAACAGCCAGGATCCCGCGTCGTCACCATCACCATGGGCCAAGTTCATCAACCTCGTCATTAAAGTCATGGTCCACGACTGGATGATAACTCTGGTTTCCTATAGAATAATATAGAATAATATAGAATAATATAGAATAATATAGAATAATATAGAATAATATAGAATAATATAGAATAATATAGAATAATATAGAATAATATAGAATATGAATATCCAGTGGAGCGGTGAATTTGGGGATGTCCGTGGTATTCATGGTCCCAACACAAGCCATCGGTAGCTGGGACTAGATATGAATGATGTGATACGATCCATTGGTGATATGATAGGATATCATGGGATGTACGAGAATGTAACGGGATTAAACAAACATTTTTTTGGGATATCATGTTATACAAATGGAATGGGATATTAATGGGATATACTGCAGCAAACATCAGCAAAGATATGAGAAAACGCTTGGAAAACCCAAGGAACATGATCTAATCATGGTGGGCGTTCGATTTTTTTTGGGGGGATCACCAACTTCTAGGACCAAAGGTTCTGGCAATTTGTGGACCAAGTAGCCCATTACCTGGTTGAATTTTTGTTTATTTATATAGAAGTCCAAATGAGACTGGATCCAGTCCGACACTTCACCTCGATGTTTCTTTTTGGTTTGAGATTTCCTGGTTCATGCTGGAATGGATGTTTCCTTCTGGTTTCGTTTAACGGTGGCATAATTTGTTTATTTGAGAAATGCACAGGAAATTCATGCAAAGGAATGGAAGTACCATGAGTTGAGACACTGGACTTGCAGCAACTTACTTTCAAAACCATCAACAAGGACGTAGGGTTTTCATCGTGTGCTTCGATATACCCTCCGATAGTCAAACGCGGCAATTGGAAACGCCCTATAAATGGAGACTTTCCATTGCCATGCTTGTTTACTAGAGATTTCCTTTTTATGTCCCGTTACAAGTCATTGTGTGGGAATATCAGACATGTGGAGGTTTCCATAAATGGGGATACCCCAATAGCTGGATGGTTTATTTCATGGAAAATCCCAAGAAAAAATGGATGATAACTGGGGGTACCCCCATGACTTAGGAAACCTCCATGCAACCAGTGGTGCACACGAGTTTTTCTACCGGGTGAGACTTTTTGGAAGCTCAGGCTATGTCACCTTTGCCGTGAAGCCCAAAAGAAATCGAGTGGCTGGACTTCTGCAGAGTTGGGACCGTGATAATCAATGGATTGGTTTACAGTAAGGTAAACTTGTAAAATCTTAACCGGAAACCAGGGATTTTCCCATGAAGATCATGGGATTTTCCTGTAAAATGTCCCTTAAAGCAATCCATTGACATTTGGGATGTGCTGAGTTGCACAAAGGGTTTGACCCCTAAACATATACAACACAATGGGTTTCGCAGAGACTTGACCATGGAAAGGCTCCTCCCAAATTTTGTGGAGAGTCTTTGCAAGACCCCCAACATTCTGCAAAGCTAAATTTTGCTTTGCCAGAGTTTCCGGACATACTGCAGATGAGGAAGGTGTATCTCTGAGTCTCAAATAATGTGGTAAACCGGTAAACCCAACAATAAACCATCCCCAACCCCTTGCCATTTTATGGCTTGTCTTTAGCCATCCTCTTAAATGGATTTAAATGGTAGGTTTCTGGCAGGTTTCCCACAATCCGAAATCTTCCTGCCTGGGACCCCTGGACCCCTGGACCGGGACTGAGGATGAACTCAGCCATGTACAGAGCTGACTGACAGCTGTTTGTTGTTTTTGATCTTTTACAGTCACCCTGAAAGTGTACATCCCAGAACATCGGTGCTTGGCGTTGGAATGCGTTGGAATCGTTAGGCCGATTTATCATCCATCATCATCAATACCCTCTGGTAAATTAACAGTTTGCTATTGAAAATGACCATTTATAGTGGAGTTTCCCATTGAAAATGGTGATTTTCCATAGTTATGTTAGTTTACCAGAGGGTATATCATTTTTATCCAACACGAGTTCCTTTTGGTGCACAGAAAAATTCGTTGAAACGGCCTGATGCTGCAGTGGCGCTGGAGAAAAGAAGCGATCTGGTGCCCTAGCGGCTGCTTCTTTTGCAGAGCACCAATTTTGAATCGTCTGGGAGCATATATATGGCTTTTGATTTTGCTTGCCTGATTTGGCGACATTTATTATGTTCGCTGCAAGACAAATTCGATCTGTTTCGATCTGGGAAAACCCAGTGGGGGCAGGTCCCACATGTTGAACGACTTGTGAGTTATCGTCGATACGTACATCCAAGGTAATTGGGAGCAGTCTCCAGGATGCAACCCCTGAAATTGAACCAATGTGGCCCGGGATACTGTAGTTTGTATCGTGGCAGTATCATATTGTATTGCAAGATATGGCAGACAATTACGATTCTTGGTTTGGTTTGATTTCGGTACGTTCAGTTCTGGCGGGTATCTTTGGATTTGCTACCACCAGTGAATGAAATTCTTTGTGGTTCCAGTAGTGATGGGAAGCCATGTAGGCAAAGTGCTGCTGCAGCACTGTTTACAACATGTTCACCCAATATGTTCAGCACTGTTTTCCCATATTTCTGGTGACTCACAAGTTGCACGGCTCACATCGGCTCACATCGCTGAGCCACGGTGGGAGAAATGTCCCATTCTGCTCCCAAGGGGCCTGGTGTAAAACACACCTTCGGGGGGAAGCGAAGCGCAGCCCAGGTGGTGAGGAAAATGGGATCTGGTTCATGTTTCTCACCTTTGGCAGTTGACGCCAGTTTACCACAGTGTGTACTAGTTATATATGGTTGTATTATGTATACAATACGTATACATGTTGCATACATATATACATATATTATACAGTATATTACATGATATATATATATATATAATTATACATATGACATATTGTATAATATAATAATATAATACATATAAATCTATAAATTATGTATACATATATACATGTATGTATCACATTGATACAACAAATAACACATAGAACATATACACACGTTTATTGCAGGTGTCCCTGTGGCCCCTGTCATCAGTGTGGAATTCGCGATGCTTCGCAGGTTGGCTTGCGCGACCTCCACCAATCGGGCTGCAGCGCTGAATGTTGGGACTACAGCCTGGGACAACCAACAAAGATGGGCGTTGAACTGGTTGAAGCACAACCTGGGGAGATATGGGGGTTTCCTAACATGGGGCTACCCCAATAGCTGGCTGCTTTATTTCATGGAAATCCCAACAATGGATGAGAACTGGGGGTACCCATGGCTACCCCTATGTTAGGAACGACCATATGGGGATGGAAGAAACCTTGGATGGTTGAAACCATAATGGGATGTTGCTTGCACCGCAATAATCGGTGCAACATTTCGCAACCACCCGAAACGGGGAGAACGGACCAATTTTCCGGATCCGGTGGCTTCAAGGCATAACCGTTGTTGGATATTGGGGGATGAAGATCCACAAATGACAGCTATACTGCTTGGTGCTTTGGAAGATGTTTTATGTTTTCCATAATATGTAGGTTTTTTTCCTTCCCATTGACGAACTCATATTTTTTAGAGGGGTAGGTATATCACCAACCAGTATACTTATTCTTCATTTGATCTACCCTCTTGTTATTTAACATAGCCATGCTATAGATGGCCCTATTCGAAATAGATGATTTTTTCCCAGCGACAGAAACCTCCATTTATGGGATTTTCCATGGCGAACTGTTAGTCATAACCAGCTCATCAGCTTCAGGTCATGGCCGATGAACACATCGCGGCCTCCAGTGCGGCAGTCGGGAGACTTGCTATCCGTCAACGTCGGGCGAGAGCTCCCAAGGGCTTCAGTTCTTTCAAGGGTCCCAAGGGCTACCCTCTGGTTATGTCAAAATAGCTATTGAAAATTGCCATTTATAGTGGATTTTCCCATTGAACATGGTGATTTTCCATAGTTATGTTAGTTTACCAGAGGGTATCTTTTGACCCCAAGAACCTGAAACTATCTTTAGTTACTATAGAACTGAACCCCCAGGTTTGGCTTGAATCCAACAGGTGATAAGAATGGTTAAAACAAACACCGGAGCACCAGAAATCCGATGAAACCTCATACAACATGGCCCACCTTTTTTTTTTTTAAATGTCTCCCATGGATTCTCATAAACATGATCAAATACCTATGGATCAACATGTCGAGGGGTCTCCCCGGCTATGGGCGCCTGAAAAAAGGCCTTAGTTCTGGCCTTCGCAGCTGCTGGGGAGAGGAACAACTGTTGGGAAGGTGCATGTCCACAGATGGGGAGGCAGTCTCTCTACCGCTTTGGTCGTGGGTCAAAGAGGAATTTCATCGCCATGGGATCGCCACCATATCAGCCGGAAGCGATGGTTGCTTGTAGATTCCCATAGTTGGATTTGGTCAAACCATGGAAAACATATGAAACATATGAAAACATCATTGAACTCCTCCAATGTAAATAACCATAGTACTTGTATGTACTTGTATAATTTGTATAGTCATAAACGCATTGTTGTTGGTTAATCATGGTTAATCAATAAATCACCCTGTTTGTTGATTTCGCCTCAGAGCTATTTGTCAGTGAAACCTCCATGGATTGTTAAAGCTCCAAAACATGTGCTTTCCCCCCAAAATCACCATAGTTTTCTAGATGTTTAGGTTGAATCCCTTGTAAATCCCTATAGAAATGCACATCGATTTCCTACCCAACAAAAACCTCGGTGCTCCTGGCAGGCCTGGACGCGGGAAAGGCCTTGTGGCCGCAGCTCTCACCGCTGCTGCGGCGCGCCAAGAGCGCGCCTGGAGACGCAGCCTGGGAGCCGAGGAAGCGGCTGGGACCTGTTTTGGAAGGTCGACTTTGGGGAAACAATCCTCAATTTTGATGAATTTTGATGATCCAGGATTTTTGGCCCCGAAGATATTGTTCAGTTGCCTTACAAGTGGCTGAATTCTATGGTTTATGGTGCAATATCTTCAACTAGAGTTAATGGGGGTTATAAATCAACTTATCACTGGAGGGCACCATCCTGTATGAATTTAGTATAAGTGCTTGTGAAAATGATCGGATTGTTGGCGAAACTTATTGAAGATTTTAGATACTGGTAGCCATGTATAATCTTGTATAGTATGTATAGCTGGGAAAATCATCTAGAAAACTATGGATATATCCTGGACTACACATATAAAACAATGTGGAAAACCCATGGTTTTCAGAAAATGACCTACAAATGGTGGGTTTTCCCCCAAAGAGATAGAAAAGGTTAGGGTTAGCACTATTGAAGGATTGGATTCATTGGGTTTTACCAACTTCTATCTCTTTTGGGAGGTACTTCATTGCTTTAGCAATAAATGTTGGGAACGAGACCAGTCTAAATCAGTTTCGAACGGCGGGGGGTGGTCACCCCATGGATTGGTGATTGGTAAGGATCATTGATGGCAATGTAATGTGGTAAAACCCAAACTTTAACCCATCCCTATTATGATTTGTAAAGGATATCCCGAAATGGAAGGTTCATGTTTTTATAGGTTTACCACATTTTACCACATGACATTTGCTGTTGGCAACATCACCCCTTGGTTAGAAAGTTGTACCCCGGCGACGACTTTCTGCCGAGCCTTCGAGCCAAAGCTGAGGACGAATTCCTCACGCAATTTCAAGAGCTGGTTCAGGCAGATCCCAGAGGATTCATGACAAAGTTCGGGGAGTCTGGATGTTCAGTGGCATGAAAGGGTCCCAACTGCAATGATTCACCAATGTGCCAGATTCAAATTGGAGGCATGTATCAATTTGAGGCAAGTTACTGGATGGTTTTTAATCGTCATCCTTTTCTTCATCCAAGCGTCCTTTGATGCTCCCACCCAATTGCAGGCCCGGCCATACCTATCGCCACCACGATGCGACAAAGTTCTCAAAAACATATTGATTCCTCAATACTGATCCGCAACTATAGGAAGCGCAGGCAGGCTGGATGTGTGGTTCACAATCAGTACAAAATTTACATCCCAAAAAAAAACATATAATTAGTTTAGTTCATTGTATAGATTTTGATGGTTGAATGTGATTTGATAATGAATCCCAGTTTGGTTGGGCTTCATACCCCAGTGCTGCCAGCTTCAGCTGCGCCGCCAGGTTTTTCCCAAAAGCGCCTGGATGTCGGGCAAGGCCGAGAGCTTGCTGCGGGAGATCTTGGAGGCCCTGGTGGAGACTCCATGGGGCAAAGTGACCATCTCCATCCAAGTCACGATCATCACAGTTTTTATGGCCTGGATTCCAACCATCCCCAAATTCTAGGTTTATGGCATTGGGTTTCCCAAGTATCGTTGTTTTCTGATGTTGTTTTAATCAGGAACATGATGATAAATCAGTGGATTTTGGCATATTTTGGGCAATTTTCAAGGGAAACCATGTGGCTGAAACATCTAGTGTCAGTATTATTGGGTTTGTCATTGGGTTGTGACGGTTTATGGTGAGTTGTCAATGGTTGCGATGGGTTATTCCTGGGTTCTTAACTATCCAAGACCCACGATTGAACCGTGCAAGAATGGCTATGGGATGGGGTCATGTTTAACATCATCTTGGGGTTGAAGGTGCAACCACAAAGCTTTGGGCCATTCTTAGTATTGATTATTCACCCATACTTGTACCATAGTAAAACATATTCTTTGGGGGTTGAATGATCTGAAATAGGCACGGGCCAAACTTGAAGCCACCGATCACAGCTGACGAAAGCCTCAGCTACCAGGCTCTGGCCACCCCACGGGCTGCTTTTGCAGGACATGCCCTAAAATCTTGGAAGGCACCGTGGAACTGTGAGGTTGCTGTCGAATGTGGGCGGATTCCTTGCCATCTCAGGTATGAAAATAGAGGTCAACGGACCACATGTTTGGATCGAATGGGCTATGATCCGGATAGCATAGCTACTAATTAACCTGACTACTGCAACTATGTACAACATTGTACAACCCCACTTCACGGTGTCAGATGCTTCCAATTCCTATGGAATTGTTGCGCCCAAAAAAGATCCCAAATGGCTTTCCTAGGAAGTGGGGAAGCCTTTTGAGTTCTGCCAGATGGAGACGCCTGCCTTGCTGCGAGGCCTACTTTGCTGTTTGTCGGGCCTCTGGCATTCCCGTTGGAAGCTCCCAGGACAGAGTCAAGCCAGCACCGAGCATGCGACCCCATGGGGGCAGCAACCAGTTGTGTCCAAGTCCCTCTCAATCGGTGTAGCTTCGGAGCAATCAAAACAGATGCTAATGGCTAAAAAAGATCGAAGCATCATTTCTGAAGAGGGCTTGGGACAACCTCGGCAAACGCCCAGTGACCACAGCGCCAACGAGGGTACAAGGTGAATCATCAATATTGTGGGCTCCCAAAATGTCAAACCATGTCAAACCAAAATGGGGAAGGTTGACATATGTTGAAACATGTTGAAACTATATGACATTCTAGGGGAAGCCCCCCCAAACTTGATCGTTCATAAATTCATAGTGTTAGCTGATCATTTTCCATACCGGCCGGATCTGCCTGAGGTTGAGAGTTGTTGTAGGTGGCATCCCCTGCTGCTGTACTTGGGGCAGCCCATTGGGACGGACTCCGTTTTGCCGGAGGCGCGTGGGGGAACGGAGGTTCGGATTCTGTGTGTGGTGAAGGCAATCTGTGGCATGAAGCCCATTGGCTTGGGGATTTAGCCGCTGAAAGCAGTGCAATGATATGCAATGATACACCGAATCACTGAATCTGTGATAAATTAAGCACGGTGCTTCTCATTTTTCAGCAACACAAAGTTGGTTGGGAAGATACCGAAGCCGAAAAATTCCACACCGACTGTGGATTCCACCACCTTCCGGGCAGGTCTTTGTGCCCCGGCCGGTGCTGGCCGCCCTGTGTGGTGCCGTGGGGCAAGAGTTGCCCTTGATGTCTTTGGAGGTCAGGGATCGGGGATAGCGAGACTCGTTGACTCAGTGGTTTATAGATCTTTATGGGAAATATAACATGTAACATAATATAACGAACTAATCTGGTTGGTGGTTTGGAACATGGCTTTTATGACTTTCCATATATTGGGAATTTCATCATCCCAACTGACGCACTCATATTTTTCAGAGGGGTAGGTATACCACCAAGCAGTAAGTAATGAGGTTACATCAAACATTCGCGGGATACCCGCATTAAATGTTGAGACTTCAGGCTGACACAGTAATAGACGCAACGCCCACCATTTGTCCCACAACTTACATGGGGTGGGGTGGGGTGGGGTGGGGTGGGGTGGGGATGTTAAGGTTCCTTCAACCGCGTTCCTTCGACCTTGCGCACGATGTTAATGCTACAGATGTTGATGCTACGCTCACATAGTGTGGGGTGGGGTGACCTGGGAGTGCGTGTAAGTCACCACGTCCCACATTGTATGTTGTTGCTGCTGCTGCTGATGATGATGGTGATGGTTATGGTTATGATGATGATGATGATGATCCCATCGAACTCTTCCAGACGCGGGGCAAATGGTGGGAGTTGATCGTAATTATACTAATAAAATCTATAACAATTTTCCCAACATGGGAATGCAGAGATTCGTTTTATAACAACATATCGGGTCCCAACTTTGGGACAGTCGAATTATGATATCATATGTTGTATATGTTATCAATGGGTGCAATTCCCAACCAATGATCCAGACATGTTGGGAGTTGCGTCTTCAACACCACCTGACCAGTAGGATCTCCCTAACTTCAGGTAGATAGTTCAGGTAGATAGGATCACGCCTGAACAAAGACCCTTAAAGTTGATTTACAAAATTCATGCTAGGTTCATCCAACCATAAAATTCAGAGGCGCCCCGTACACCGGGGGCAGGTGCAGATGGAACTGGTGCAACTTCTGTCAGATGGCGTGCCGCCAATTGAGGCCTGTTCTCCAACCTGGGATGATGATCGCGTTTCTGGATGTTTCATGTTTGGGTGAGAAATGATGACTCACTGAAATGCAGCAGAAGAATCCAAACTCATCAATCTGTCTACCACATGCTACCACTGAGTAAAAACATGTAAAAACCGCCTTCCGAGTGCTGAAGATCCTCTTTCAGTTGCCTCCGGTTTTGGTCCCTGAACAGTTATGAGCTTCTTGGGCGATGTTGACTGGCATGACAGTAACGTTGAAAACAGGTTCGTTTGATTTCGTTTGTTGAAACTGAAGAACAACCTGTTTGATTTCGCTGAAAGTTGACTGTCAGTCTGAACCCATGGGATCAACCCAATGGAGGTTTCCTAAAGGTCCTAAAATATGGGTACCCCAATTCATCCATTTGAACCCAATTTTCCATTATAAACAATCCATAAACCATCCACTTTTAAAATTTAGGATATATTTTGGGGGTAACCCCATTTACCATCTGGTTATTTAACATAGCCATGGAAAATCACTATTTTTAGTAGGTAAACCATCTATTTCTATGGGCCATCTATACCATGGCTATGTTAAATAACCAGAGGGTAAGAACCCCCCCAGCTTATCACAGAAAGCACCCAGCACTTCTCATCACTTCTCGAGGCCTTGGATGTGCCATCCGCCGTGTCCAGCAGCAGTGGGGGCACCGAATGAGTCGATGAAACAAATCCGGTGGATCGAATGGGGTATCCATGTTGAGTATCCATTTTCAGGGGAACAATATGGACAAATATGGGGAAAACACCATCCATATTTTGCGCCCATTTATTTGGAATGATCTTATAATCTGATATTTTTCCCATAATAAATGATATAAATGGGCTTATGATCAGTGCCCATTGTTGGGAACTGTTGAACCATATGGCTGCCGGCTGCCATCGGATTTCTCAGGTTGCAAGTCCTCCTGGAGGTGAGACGCAGGGCCGGATGGGCGGCCGGATGGGATCACCACATGGAGCATGAGTTTCTAATGGTTTAACCATAATTTTCTAAATGTGTCCCATGATTTTATAGAAACATATTCTATCATATAGAAACCATGGTTTTTACATGTTTCATATGTTTCTAGAAATATGATTATATGAATTTATATTCCTATGATTTCCCATGAAAATATGAAAGGATATGGTCATGAATCCATTTCATAGGGATTGACATACCGACCCACAAAAAGTGGTCTACCGCTCGAAATTTATATGTCATAATATATCACATATGTTCAACCAAAATTTTGTGTGCTTTCGCTGACATGGCAACGAGACATGGTCCTTGTTGTATGGCTTCTGATTCTAGAAAATTAGAGTTGAACGCTGCACATTTGAAACGAAACACGACATACCCTCCATATCCAGTCGAACTTCCAACACGTTGTCGATGTTGTCCTTCGCTTGAATCTTTGCCATGTATACTTTAACATCCCTTGATGCCAACAGATCCGTCAGATGGGGTTGAAAACACGACGCCTAGGTCCTGGCTGCAGATGTTGCAGCCACTGCTGAAATCACAGGAGCACCTGGGGGGAAGATTCGAAAATGGGAGCTCGAGCTCCAAATTACCAATTAAATAGGGAACATATCTGAACATATGCGGAAATGATGATTACTGTAACCATCAAAAATTGGGGTAATTACTGGAAGTACTCTTTTTTAGACAAAGCCAATGTAGGTAATTAATTGTATGTCAACATCTGACCCCAAATCCCATGGATGACTAAAACATCATTATTTTCTTCACCATGTTTTGATTTGATGGCGATATATAGCCGTCACACCTATTTTGAGGCAGGGAACCCATATCGATCCATATTCGGGATGCCTGAGGCACAGGCACTATCACGGCAGTCTGCCTGGCTAGAACACCTAACAAACTACCGTATCTCATGGTGGGGACATGACAAGTCTTGTACGAAGAACTTGGGGATAAGACCGACATTGCCTATGCCGCCTATGCCTATGTAGCACCTAGATGGAAAATGCGCCATCCCTTTGGTTGCAAAGATGCTTTGCTCCACCATAATCTTTTGTGGTTCCCAATTCCACCACCACTTTCGGAGATGAACTTTTGGTAACTAGCAAGACTTGGTGAAACTTGATTATATGTATAGAGGCCTGAACGGCGTATATTGCTAGACTCGGTTTTCTCAAGGACCTTGCCAAGAAGGCTCTGGACCTGTTGACAACACAGATTCGCCTGGAGACCAAATGGAAAGGAACGGATGGGTAATGGGAACCCGCGCCATGTAGACATCGCAAACGCCCAGTGTTAAGAATCGAGCGATATCAAGCGAGCATTTGTTTGATTGTTAAAAGGGTACATACCCGACATGTGCTTGGTGTATAAAAACAAATATAAAAACCACTCAACCCAATCTGCAGCCTAATGTTTTTTTTTGTTCAGGAAACTCAATACAGTATGGATATCATTGATGATAAAAATACATAAAGTCACAAGGACGTTCATGAGAACTCCAATCATAATACTACTTGAAATTTGGGAGCTACTGTGCAAACTTCCACCTGTGGCTAAAGTAAGGGATTCAGGTTCCTTCAACTCAATGACCTAGGTAAATTCTGCCTATAGCTCCAGTCTCATTGCTAAAGGACCGTGAGGAAGTTCCGATGAAGTGTGTTCTTCTATAGACGGTTGGCTCACCAACAAGATAGGTTTGTCCAAAACTGCAGTGTAATGGTATAACCAGACCATGATGACCATGGCAATTCTAATGCATAAAATATATGAAAATATGGGAACATGATCATGAAATATCATGAAGTGTCATGAAACAGTAGATTTAGGGGTGACCTATTTTCAATCTGCACATCGAGGCCGGCTCTTCTTGGTGTTGCTGCGATCTGCGGGTGCTTCACATCACTTTTCCGAGGAGGGGATTCACTGGTGGACTCCAACTAGAGGTTTCCTGAGTCATGGGGGGTACCACCAAATCATCCAAAATTTGACGATTTTAATATTGAAACCATTTGAAACCATTTGAAACCTATGGTTTTGGGGAGCCCCCCATTTTAAGAAACCTCCAACTCATCAAAGATTTGGTCATTGTGCGCGGAAATATCCACTGATTGTATGCAGAATCCACAGACAATCCGTCAGATCAATCGACAACCCAGTGATTGATCCATGGATTGACCCATAGTGTAATGGATCAGCTACCTTATGGGTATCAAAATGGATTGCCTACTAGGTATCTCAGACATATATAATATTATATAATCATATATATATATATATATAGTAAATATATATATATATATATTATATGGGTAAATTATAACGACCTCATTGCGACCTCACTGGAATCATGGTTAATAAGGGAAATGATCAACACATGGTCTGAATTCAGGTTAGTTAAATATTATAAGTTACCCATATATAATATATAGCTACCCTCAAGACATGTTGCGGCAAGCGTCAAGACGTGGTAGCTGTGTTGTGTCAGGCGCTCGAAGCTCTGAGCGTGCTGCTGATGTGTGAAGATGGGCCATGGTCCTTGGAGGCCTCTGTGCTCGTGGTCATGATATGATATGATCAACAGGGATTTTCCCATGTGATGAGAGTGGTTGTGGTTAAATTGATGATGGTGATGATGATGCGGACGACGACGACGATGATGTTGATGATATTGTTGATGGTCATGACGACGGAGAATTTGCAAGCCCTAGTGATTCTGTTCATAGTCCTGCCTTCAGGACAAAGAACTGCAAGATTGCGTGGCCAGTTTGACTGGCGGCGCAGGACAGGTGCCATATTGAGCATGGGATCTTGAAGGTTTTGTCTTGTATGTTATTCTCTAGATGCTTCATATTTTACTTGGACATGATTTAGTGGAATATCCTTGTCCAGATGCACTCGAAGACCCTGTACACCTGCCAGTGCTGCACTATGCCAAGAGTAGTTTCAAACATGATTTCACTTGCAACGTGTTTAAACCTTAAATGTAGGGGGAACATCGATGGATTTCTGAAAATGATTCAAGCAAAATTTCGATGTCCCAACATGTTGGGTAACCGGTAAACATGGCTGGCTTGTTCAAAGTCTGGGAAACTTCAGGACGGGTGGATTTATCCGACTGGCCAGAGGAGGCAGCACCGCACTACCGCCCACAAATAGCAATGTTATAGGAAGATTATCATAATCCATTCGAATTGGGGGTAGCCTATTTAAAGACAAAGCCATTGATTGCACATATGACTGTTTGGTGGTGACTGGAACATGGCTTTTATATGACTTTCTATATATTGGGAATTTCATGGAATTTCATCATCCCAACTGACTTTCACTCCATCATTTTTCAGAGGGGTAGGTATACCACCAACCAGATTAGCTTGCTGGTAATTCTGATGGGAGGCGATACTGGGACCGCAGACCATCAGCGATCCTTCGAAATGTTATTTTTTTCGGTTAGATAAGTTAGATATAACATGATATAACGAAGGTGTATGATATTGCAAACCACCTGGCAATAGTCTTTGTTGAGCAGTGTTGATTGATGATTTGAAGTGATCAATCATTTTACACGATACGTTGCACACTTTGCAGGATTTAAACAGAAAGGAAGCGGACAGACTCTAAATTTTAAGTAAATTTAATGGAAGTTGTCACCAGAGTCGCCGACATTCAGAAACTATCATCGCCACTTAGTTGGGTAAATGTTGGGTTGATATTAGGGAATGGCTTGGCATGACCGGGTCGGCTGAAGATGACTAGGACTGGCTGTGACGTTGGTATCACTCTGCAAACGCGGGATCCGCCTGCAGCCGCGGAGCGTCATGAGAACCGGGCGCTGGTTGCTTCATGTATTTTCCGGACCTTTCCATGACTGGGACACCTGACAAGTATATACAAGTATGATATTTCCGGACACCTGACGAGTATTATGGATATTTCGGATTTTTCACCAGTGTCACAGATTCTCAATTTCCGGTCACTGATATTTCGGATGAAATTACCCTCTGGTTACTTAACATAGCTATGGAAAATGGTTCATTTACAAATGATTTTGATGATTCACCTATTAAAAATGGTGATTCTCCATCTTACCCTCTGGTAAACTAACATAGCTGTTGAAAATCACCATTTTTATCGATTTTTAGTGGGTAAATCAACTACTAAATGGCCATTTTCAATAGCTATGTTAAATTACCAGAGGGTAATTTCCGAGTTCTCAATGTGGATGTTCACCACATTTTGAGCACCGCCATGGATTCATCGCGATGCTGCACAGGTGAGGGTAGACAGATATGTTCACCGTGAAAGTCTGGTTCTACTTTAAGCAGATATGGAATCACCCTGACAAAGCCCAACTATTTTATTGAAAGATACTGTAAGTATTATTATTATTTATTATTGTATTATTATTATTATTTATTATTACACTATCTCATATAATTATATATATAATTCCCATATAATCCCGATATAATTACCATATGACCACCATATAACCACCATATAATCACCATATAATCACCATATAATCACCATACAATCACCATATATATATAATCGCCAAATAATTACCATATAATCACCAGATAATCGCCATAATGTTATACATTACTCATTCCAAAGCACTTGACTGGAACATCCAAGTGCTACATCCAGGCTTTTCCAGCTGCCTGCCCTGCTGCCAGGCAGTGGGCGAGTGGGCGAAAGATGTGGTGGATGTAAAGTATAAAAGTGGTATAACCCGATATGATCCTTTGATATATATATATAAAGGAGAGTTTGTTTTTTGTTCACCATTGAAGTGGGTTGAAATTAGAGGTCTAGACTGAACCCAAGAGGCATCTGCGGACAGGGAGAGAAGAGATAGAAGAGCTGGTTCAGAGAATAAGTTGCTCAGAAAAGAAGAAGCAGAAGAAGAAGAAGAAGAGGAAGAAGAAGAAGAAACACAAGAAGACAAAAAAAAGAAGAAAAACAAGAAACAATAAGAATAACTAAGAAGAAGAAGAAGAAGAAGAAGAGGAAACAGGAGAAGAAAGAACGAAGAAGAAAAAGAAGACGAAGAAGAAGAATAAGAAGACAAAGAAGAAGAAACATGAGAATAAGAAACATAAGAAGAAGAGGAAACAGAAGAACAAGCAACAAAGGAAGGAAAAGAAGACGAAGAAACATAAACAGAAGAAGAAGAAGTGGCACCGGAAGCAGTTGAAAGAAGACTTGGCTCAGAGAAGCATAACTCAGAGAAGAAATATACCAGAGTAGCTGAGAGACAACGCAGAGCTCAGTAGCTCTCTGACTTGAGAAAAGAGTTGGATAGAATTGGCTCAATTAAGTTCAATTAAGAAGTAGCATAGATAAGACTTGGCTTAGAGAAGTAGCCAAGAGAAGAGCTCACTCAGCCGGTCCTGCCTCATGAGTCACAAACACTTTCAGTGGCCACCAATGATTTGGCGGGGTACCATCTGTGATGAAGTGGGGATTCTTGTGTTCCATGTTTGACTGTTTCTATCTGTTTCTCTTGTCAGATCCTGTGACCCACTTCTCTCCTCCCCCTCCCTCTTTCTACATCTCTCCCAGCAGAAACATGAGTCTCCTGCAGTGGCAGGACTCTGCAAGATACAATCAAGACGTGTATCTTACCTCCTCAGGGGGAACAATCCCACCATCCTCAATATTGGTCATGGTAAATGTGCTTGCACAAGTCTATGCACACCCACACATGTAATGTCTTCCTGTGAATTGTTGAATTTGCAAAGGACATGAACCAAATCGCCTATATCATAGCAATTGCTTCTAGCAGTAGAATTGCCCAAACACTGTGTCGGTTTGCGAGCTTTCATCACGGCATTTCTGATATGGTACATTAGAGTCTAGAAAATCCGACCCTGCCGGTGCTTCAGTAGGCTATTGGCCATGCATTTTGTGACTATTGGTTGCCACTGTTGCGCACGTTTCATACATGTGTGTGGTGGGTGGGTTGGTGCAGCTGGGGGGAAGAATCATGTTGACTCATGCTTGCAAGCGCGTTTGATCCTAAAGTACGGGTGTGGTGGGGTGGTTGGGGTGGCTGGGGTGGGTGCAGGGGATAGTAAAGTAACCCTCACTTGCACTTTCACACATCATTGACGCTGCGCTTTTGCACATCCTTGGATATGATGTGAGGATGGGGCGGGGTGTGGCGTAAACATGCTCACTCACGCTTGCACACTGACTGGTGCTACGCCAAGCAATGTTCTTCTAGATTCTACATGCATCATTGATGCTAGGCTGGATAAAGCACCGACACATCAATTATATCAGTATGAACTGGTGATACTTCAGGAAAAAAAACATCTGAAAAACCATCCGCAATGTAACTGATTTTCTTGGGAAACAGCAAGTGAGTTGAAGGCGGCTGAAACCAAAAAACAGACAACTGTGCCGAGCAGGTGTTGCTGGGTCACAACTGAATCTGTATCCGACGATGCTTGGCAAAGGGGTGAACTCAACTTTTCCCCCAAAAATGGAAGCGTGGCACCTAGAGCAGTGCCCATGCGCAGACCATGAAATCAAAAGTATAACTGTGTGTACTATGCATTTGGAATTAGCGTAGTAGGGCGAATGAAGCACCTATAGTTCAGCAGAAAGCACACACACACACACCAACAAATCCATCATTGCGAGGCAAAGTTGGAACCAGTAACACCTTTTCAGTGTTTTCACATACTGATGTTCACTATGTTTTTTTTTTTTTTCGAATCTGAATCTTACATGTCTATACATGTCTTATATTCTCTTATTCTGAACCCGAAATTGACTGAGAACTTTTTTAGGGTCCTAAATTTCACCTGGCGCCCAGGGCAGCCTTCGTCCATTCTGCTGCGACGTTGTGTACTGCCACCTGGCATGAAAAAAGCGGTGACTTTGTTGACTTTGGGCTGATGAATTCTAGTGGCAGATATCTGAGTGATCCAAATATATCCACATATTATATATATAATATAAATATATATATATATAATATAAATATATATATATATAATATAAATATATATATATATATATATATGTCGAAGCATGCCACTTATCCAGCTTGGGGTTGACATGACATTTGTCTGTTCGCAGGGACCTTTGTGCCATTCGAGCTAGAAAAGAGCCCATTTGCACCTTCAGGTGAAGGGTCGTTCCTCC
>Ga0126342_10002814_pt1 | contig 27826 bp, 23 predicted proteins | sample Cyp1metagenome_FD_92528 | JGI IMG/M metagenome (GOLD analysis project Ga0126342, IMG submission 92528) | Coral microbial communities from Lord Howe Island, Old Settlement Bay, Australia - Cyphastrea 1 metagenome | ecosystem: Host-associated > Invertebrates > Cnidaria > Coral ... | reverse complement strand
GTTGGGACTTCTGATCAGAGATAAACTCAATTTGGAGCATTTTTGTGGTGCTCCGTTTGTGCTGTCCAGTTGTGGTCACTGTTACAAGGAAGGGGAACATCCGAATATATATATATATATATACGTGTGTGTGTTTTTGTACTTGCTAAGGCTTTAAGGTATCAAATTACAAACAAATAGCCCACAACGACCTACCTACGCATTCATGTCTAATATGCTCAGTGAAGATTGATGTAAATCCAATAAGATTTACGCTCCCCAATCAAAATCCGTATTTGAAATGTGTCGGTAAACATCATTCCCAGTTGGTAGGTTTATGGCCTTGGGTGGATCCCACATCAGCTCCACAAATCCGTAGGTCGACAAGCTCTTCGCCAAGATGGATACGAACAAAGACCAGAGGCCAGTATGGTCATGCAATAGCCATAGGGTTTAGATAGTGATATACATTGAATGATGATAGCCATTAATTTCAAAGCGCCATATGTCGGTTCATTTTCTTGTCCATAGGTGGTGGCTGGGAATTCTGGGGGAACATGGCCCGCGCCAAAGCGTGGTGTTTAACTGGGTGTGGGCCCAGAGTGATCAGAGTTTCAGTGCCCGGCCCCTGAGTCCCAGCGATAGGATACAACCCAGCGAGTTTGTCGGGCGCTCAATGGCACTGCGGGGATGATTGACATTGAGCATGTCAAGTGCAACATGTCAACATCTGAAAAAAACATTTGCCCAAGCCCAAGGCCAGTGCGAGGCATGTTGGTGCATCCAGTAGGAACCTATGAGCTTAATTATAATTCATCTGAATTCACATGCAGGTAGATCATGGATCACGATTACCCCTAGGCCCTAGTCAATGCCAGTTATGCCACTGTAATATAGTGTTCTCCGATGATGTTTTCACTATCATTATTTCTGGCCCCCAAATGATCATTTGGTGTGATTTTTACATTATATACATATGCAGTTGAAAACGTACATATGTAACTATATTGGTATTAATAGCTTCATTGTCGTGAATTCATGTTCAAATACCTTTTTCTCATCCGTGGCAACCACTCGCCTCCGTCAGACAGGCAGCACTCGCAGACAGACCCGATGGCCAATTGATGAATACTATATATATATATATATATAATCCCTTCCCCCTAATACTAAACGTCCCCCAATAATAAACTCCTCAGGTAGTTTTTATTATTAGGGGTGTATTTATTGTTAGGGAACCTTATTAATAAATTTAAAACCTTAATAATAAAAACATTTTTTGATTTCAAAATCAATGAGATTTCCTTATATAACGCAATTAAAATAGTGGCAAAAATTGGATTTCGAAGCGGACCCTATAATTAAATCTAAAACTTTAATAAAAAAAACTATTTTTTCGATTTCAAAATCAATTAAGTTTCCTTTTATAACGCAATTAAAATATTGCCAAAAATTGGATTTCGAAGCGGACCCTATTAATAAATTCAAAACCTTAATTATAAAACCTAGTTTTTCCGATTTCAAAATCACTTATGAAATTTCCTTTTATAACGCAATTAAAATATTGCCAAAAATTGGATTTCGAAGCGGGCCCTAATAATAAATTAACATCCTTAATATAAAAAACTAAAAAATCGGACGGACCCTAATAATAAACACCCCGGGGTAGAGTAGTTATTATTAACAGGGGGGGAAACCCATAAATGGTATCTGGTAGTTTTTTTAAAATTGTTTTCTAAAGGGGATCAATTAAAAATCAATTGGCCAACCTGAAATTTTCCAAAGTGGGAGATGGACCCTAGTTTTTAGTATTTGGGGGACGTTTAGTAATAGGGGAAAGGATTATATATGCATGCTATCCATGATTACATACTACACACATATACAAATCATATATTTACTACATAATGGACAGCAGCAGAAAACACAGATGCACTGGTCATTTTCTTGACCCTTTCCCACATCTTTAGCTACCTCTTCCGGTGCAAATCCCACCTTTTTCTGGCAACCTCCTGATTGATCAATTGGGATTATTCACGCTTCAGCCATGATTCCTCAAAAGCCGAAAGCTTGTAGTTTTCCTTTAAAGGAATCCATTGAATCCCAGTCAACCCCACCAGAAAATCCCATCAAATCCTAAGCTGGACTGGGACTGGAAGCCATTTTCCCTTGAAACCTCCACTCTTCACAGCTTGAGGTGGACTTCATCTTCAGTTTCGCCGACCTGGGAGATGCCGCAGTGGCTCGTTGACAGTGGGGACTCGGGATGGTGATGGGATGGCATTTTCAGGAACTACTGTAGGAGGGTCTTTATCTACATGAATTTTGGAGGGGTGACTCATTATTGTTTTTTAATGTATTGATATGTGTTCAGCGCCCCCACATATGTATAGCGATGGGGAGAGAGAGAGAGAGAGAGAAAAAAACATATATATATATATATATATTATATACATTTATTATAGGTAACTATAGTGACCTCACCGCGGACCTCACTGGAATCATGCTTGGTAAGGGGAATCATCCCCAGATGGCCTGATCTCAGGTTAGTGAATCATTATAGTTTACCTTGATGTATACATGTCGTATAGATATATGCATATTTAAATATGTATATATATATGTATATATAATATACAGCTATTACTATCTATAGATATACATGGTGAGGCTCCGTTTCCGATAGCAAAGTGGGCGCACATAACGTGGTTAAATCCAACTAATAGCAACGGAATGATGTAACATGACCCCCAATAGGGGCTATATATTATGGATGTATGCATTTACTATGGTTAACCCAGTCAACCCTTTAACTTTGTTCTTTTTAATAAGTAAGCCATCGTTAAATATCAGCTTTGCCACTTTGCATACATAGCTAGATACCTACATACTTCCATACCTCCATACCTCCATGCCTACATCCATCCATCCATCCCTCCATCTATCCATTCATCCATCCATCCATCCATCCATCCATCCATCATACATACATACATACATACATACATACATACATACATACATACATACATACATACATACATAAATACATACATACATACATACATACATACATACACATATACATATACATACACATATACATATACATACACATATACATTTACATATACACATACATTTACATTTACATATACATATACATATATATATATAATAATAATAATAATGTTTGTTTTGTTCTGCACCAGCCATCTTTGTTGTACTATATTTGATGATTTTTCATGAATGCATATGGTTGCAAACATCTCGTTGCAGGAGATGAAGATGAGGGAAGCCACAGCGTCGATGGACCAACACAGCGAGGAGGATGCAAAGTACAGGCAGCTACGCGGCGGTGTTCACTGTGAACACATGAGCAATGTTGAAAACCCCTGTTAGTTGATTATTCAAAATTATAGGGGGTTGTACTAACCAATATAGTGGAAAATATTATGGATTATTACAATCCATGAGCAGGCAACCTATTCTCAACCGACCCAGGGCAAGCGGCTCTTCACCGCTCCAAAATTCAGAGCCCGATCTGAGGCGTGCTTTGGTGCATCCTTTGGAAATTCGTTGGGTAGGAGGGATCTAAGGAGCTATGGGTCTCTAGATATCCTATGAAAATTGACAAGATGGAAAAAACATGGAAAGTACAAAAAAGGAGTTATATAATGTTTCGTGCTGACTAGTGTGTACCCCTCCTCCAGCAATAGCTATACTCTCTTTAAAATTGGGTGTCCAAAAATTCCTCCCCTGAAAAAATACGATCCAGCAATTTAAGTAAAGATTTCAATTGGCGACAATTGAAATCTAATTAAAACTGTTTTTTTTCCCAATAAACTTGTGATATTTTTAGTACATGTAGTACATGTAGGACTTGTAGTACTTGTAGTATTTGTAGTACTTGCAGTGAGTGCGGTTCAGCATGTTGATTGCTGACCTTTTCCATTTTAAGTTTTCTTCTTAATTCCTAATGAAACATGTAATAAGAGAAAGAGAAAGAGACAGAGAAAGAGAAAAGAGAAAAGAGAGAGAGAAAAGAGAGAAATATAAAGAGAAAGATAAAGAGAAAGAGAAAAAAAGGGGGGAACGAGAGAAAGAGAAAGAGAGAGAAAGAGAGAGAGAGAGAGGACGAGGAAGAGGAAGTGTTCTTTAATAAGGGTTTAATAAGCGATCTGATTGTTTTTGGACAGGTGTGGACTTTGAATTTGGCAATTGCTTGTGTAAAAGGTTTTTCTTTCTTCTCTTGGCTCCAGGATCAGCTCTGCGAAAAAGTGCTGCAATTGTGAACCTTGAGAACAAACCTACTAAAGTGAACTGGACCCTCTCATGACCCAATGCCTTGGAAATGTGTGGAAAAACTGTTCTTTAATAAGGGTTTAATAAGCGAGCTGATTCTTTTGGGAACGGCAGACAGGCACTATTTGCTCCCAAAAAAAAATGATTGGTCCTCCTAGATTTCTTGCAACAATAGCGAGCCTGCTGAACAATGCATGGGTTCAGAATAGTTTGCATTTTTTTGGGCACAACAGCGAACCTCGCAACTAATCAGGATACAACATTACTAATTTACAACCACATGAGAAGCAACCAGTTCTGATTTTCCAGGAAGATCTCCAATTGACAACTGTCTTTCAGGGGGTTGAAACAAAAAGTGACACAGATGATACAGTAACCATGGTTAAAGTCATAGTTGCCCGTTTCGAATTAGAGAAAACTTTATTGAACAAAAAATATGACAGATCAGTGCAGATGGAAGGCTCAAAAAGATCGACACGACCATGTCGACCTTTACCTTGGACATTGGAGGCACTTTGGGGCAGGTCTGGCCAAGGCATCCGAGCAACCATGAGTTTGACCATGGGGGGCTTACCAAAAACCAGGTTCGGGTTCCAAACCAACATGATCTTGGAGGGGTTACCTATTTTTTGGACCAACCTATATAATAAATGATATATATAAATGAAGGAAATGAAGGTTTTTCCTTGCTTGCATCCTTAGTACTCTAAAGTTTTGTCGAGTTCCACAGAAAACTGACAAACAAAGCTCATGTTTCACTGGTTCTTGGAATTAACACATGTGTACTGCCTTTCCCTCCCTATATGGATGATGAATGTGCATTGGTGATGAATGTGCGTTGGTGATGAATCTGCGTTGGCCAATGACTGACCTTTTCAGTGCCTGTTGCCCCATGTTTGTTGGCATCTCCATGATATCCCGCAACCCTTGCCTTGGCCGTTGCTTGGCTTGGGGTGGCGATGGGTTACCACCAAGCAGCTGCTGTCTCTGTTGAGATGTCGCAGGAGAGGAGCCTGATTTGCCAGATCTTCTGTCGAGTCTCAGGGCCATGAACGCACAGGCCTTGCGTGAGGCCTGACAGCGGTGGGGTTCTTGATGTTTTTGTATGTTTTTGTTTCAATTTGTGATCTATTTATATCTATTTATTGTCTATCCATCCACATGTATCCATCAATCCATCCATCCATCCATCCATCCATCCATCCATCCACAGTATACCTATAAATAGATATGAATAGGCTATCTCTCTATTTTTCCTCCTTTAATTATAATATATATATGCTGATATATGCTGTATTTTTGTGTAGGCACACATAGCGTAAAATCAAACCTCTCTATATAAACATATGTCAGCATGCATGTGTTCAGATATCAAGGTACCTCTCACGTTTGTGATCTCATGTTGATGCGCATATGGATGAACCCAATTCAGTTGGTCGACGGATGTCGATGGTCACATGTGACGTCAATTGCTTTACGTCTATCCCTGTAAGAATCCTACGGTTTTTATCCTCTAGACGTCCCTTGTTCAATGATCAGTTGCTACATCCCAGCAGTATGAAACCTGCAACGGCAGCGCCCATGATGGCACTAGGTCTTCCAAAGGACTGACGTCAGCAAACGAGGATTTTTGCAATTGAATGACATCAGGAGCCTTGGTTACCGAGCCTGGTTGCTTTTCAAGGATCTGGTTACATAAGGTATGTTTCAGGTATGTTCTGTTTCTCTCACACAGACATGGAATGAAACGGATAGAATCAAGGAAAAGTTATAAGTTATATATATATATACAAGAAAAAGCGGCAGCTTTCCATTGAAACACCAGCCCTCGACACGCTGGACTGTTTTGTTCTTGCATGATTTGCAGGAGAGTGCTTTTTCCAAGCAACGTGCAATCTGAGAGTGACAACTTGGCAGTGGTGTGGCTTCGACTCAACTGGATTTGGAACTCATGGAGACCAGGGAAGGATTGCAATGAGTTTATTGTAGTTTATTTGCGAAGATTTGTTGAGAGAAAAAAGATCTTGTGGGGATTCGTGTTGAGCAAAATTCTTACCAAGTGGTTAAGGTTCAAACAAACAAAAACACAGAATAAAACAAAAAATAGCTTTAGAACATGTGATTGCGTGACCCCACATTTTGATAGCTGATATACACCCCGGACAGCGCACAAGAACCTTATTTGCATGCACTGCGAGTACGGGACACACGTGTCAAGAGGAAGTTCCAGTCTGAAATGTCCAAGTCACCACAGGTTTGGGCAGCCAATCCATGCACATGATAAACTACGTAAGACAGCTGCATGGTTTGTGGTGGTTGCTGATAGAACAGTTTCCGGCGCTGTACCCGGTTCGCCGGTTCGACCCAGGAAGGTTTTCGCACAAATGGACAAGAACAGTGATGGAAAGGTCCACTGCGGAGAGTTTGTATCTTGGCTCTGGATGGACCATGATGGACCATGATATCCAGACTGGATTGGCGGCAGGGCTTACGGGATACAGCTTTCGATGCCTCCAAATCACCTCAAAATTGACATGAATTTGCACGACCTATCCATCTCTCTGCAGACTCCGATTATGATCTATATATTTATCTATATCCTACCATGCCAAATTTGCACCAACGCATGCAATACAAAAAACTTAAATATATATATAGGTATATGAATATACATGTATACAGATCTTTACCCAAACTTGTCGGATTTAATCTCACTGTTCATTATTGTTCAATACATGTTCAATACTTGTTCCCATGCCAGTGACTGACGAAGGTGTCGTACATCTTAGAAGGAAAACGTTGCTTGGATAATATTTCAGCAGGAGGGACGCGAGTTGATTTCATCACATCATTATACCGCTGTGTTATGTGTTGTTCCGTGTTGGTTGCATCTATTCTGTCAGAGGAAAATTCATTAAATGCACCCAAACTTACACTCAGTTACACTAACCAGTGCTTGTCAAACTATTCATTATTGATTCGTTCATTGAAGTGAGTATAACAACTTCTTTTCACGCACATGAACTCGAGGTGGTTGAAAGGCAGATCATGAATCTGCGGTTCTGTTATATTCCGTCAACATCCCATGGAGGGAGCGGGATCACATGATTCACCAAGATGGCGATCGAGAGAGTTAGGGGGCGAGAGATGCAACACGTATCATGCAGTATTCAACAAATTTATGTATTGTTATAAACTATAAACTGTATTAAACTGTCTTGATCCGTTTTGGATGTGCACACATACACACATATAACATGATATAACATCATATAACATCATATAACATCATATAACATTTATAATCATCTATATATATAGTTATATACAGTACATATATAAACAATGTTCAGATACCACTGTAATACCATGATCCACGGGATATCATGTAAGCCCCGTTGCTAGGCCGCGTCTCCCGCACGGCCAGCGCGGCGGACAAGCGCCAAATGGCCACCGCCTTCGCCAAGGGCGATGCCAATGCGGATGGACGGATCAGTATGGAGGTCCCGGACAAGTCTGGTATATCAAATTACCCTCTGGTAAACATACAAAAAACTATGGACAATCACCATTTTTAATGGGTAAATCATTTTTTTGGCAATTTTCAATAGCTATGTCTATGTTAAATTACTAGAGGGTATTGATGGTGGAAAATTATATTTAATATATATATCATATGTTTATATATCTGTTTAATCACATATGTATTTGTAGATATATGTATATAGAATATGTTACATTGAATATAATATATATATATATATGTTACATTGATATCATGGTGGTGGTACCGGCATTATATTTATTTATATATGTGTTTTATTTTTTATTTTTTATGTTCATTTGTTCATGTTTGGGTACATCATATGTTGACATCTACGTACACTTAGATGGACCAAGGACTTAGTCAACTGATTAGAAACCATTTGCGAGAGATGACGCGGTTGAAGATGAGCCACGAAAAACGGGGCAACAATGGACCCACAAAATGGATCATTCCATTCATTTGGAAAACCCAAATTGCAGCCTTTATGAACAACCATGCCTTTTTTTGTTCAATGATTCACGAGTATTGCCAAGTCGGGGATATAGGTTAAAGCTTTAATTGCTTCCTTCAGTAGGTGCCATTTACAATCGTAATTTCTCATCCTTTAGGGCACCATCCTGATTAAGCAAGCAGGTTCTTTTTGCCCTGGGTTAATACTAAGGGGGAACAGGAAGATCACCAGCAATGGATGTTGTGCACACAGTAACATCATGGCCATGATCACTGGCCTTGCAAAGCCGCAGCTAGACGAAGCAATGACATTTCCCCAAATTTTTCGTGGAATCTTCAATAAATAAACAGTATGACACATGTCTATGTGTACATGTATATATATATGTATTCATATACACATATATATATATATATATATTACATTTATGTAAACATTTTTATACGTATATACATATACATATATATATATATATATGTATATACGTATATAAATGTTTGTATACATATGTATAAATATTAATATATATATACATATGCAGATATACATACCAACGGATATGGATACACATATGCATACATATACGTATATGTATACACATATGCATACATACATATGATATTTAAAATACACACATGCATCACCTTCTACTTCACTGTACCTACACTTACCACTTTTGAAGAATGAAGCTTTCTTTGCTTTTCAGTTTCAAGTATTTTCCATGTTCATCCTTATTGTGAATGATAATCCCAACCGTTTTATTGTTGAGCGGTGGCTCAGCCATCGGTCACTTTACACTCTGGTAATCGATCATGGATCGACACATTCATTTTTAGATGGTTGTACTACCAAAGATAGGGATTTCCTACCCGCCTAGCCATTCGCATTTGATTGCCAAAGAGTATGACCCAATTTGGTGAAACAAAAAACACTAGTTCAATTTTTGTGAAACTGACCAATGTCATTCAATACCAAATGTTCAGATATTTGGACGACAAATCCTCCATTCATCACAAGGCTGTTCCAACCTTCTATTTGGCAAATGATAGCCACACATGGGTTTTATTGTAATTTTAGCTCTCTACCAATTGTCACCTCAAACGCTGTTGCTAAGCTGCATTTCTTGAGATTTGTGGCAATAGTAATTTTAAACCTTTTCTGAATCTTATTGGGGGTACTATCGGCATTAGATGACACATACATAGCTATGGGAAACGACCACTTTGTAGATGATCTACCGGTCTACCCATCAAACATAGCTACTTTCCATAGTTATGTTAATTACCAGGGTGTAAATCCCATTCTGTTCCCATCAATTGCTGATTGCACCCTTATGTTTGATGGTCAATCCTCATACTCGCATTTCTATGGAAACGAAAACAACAAGTTTACCATAAGCAAATCTAGGTTTTGCTGATTTTTCTCTTTCCATGGCGATGGCATGCCTCGTTTTCCGCAGGAGTTTGAGCGGCTCTTCGGTGCGCAGACGGACTTTGACCGCGAGATGTTGCGCAACGTTTTTGAGTCGGTGGATCAAAACCAGGTGCGGCTGGAGATTTTCACCCGAAATGGTGAACTCAACTGAAGCATTGGGTGTGAGAATGGGGGATGCCACAATATCCACGGATGGCAGTTTTAATTTAATGAGGACAATTAACACTGCACCCACGAAAGTGATAGAATGTCTAGCAACATGGCAGACCCCTCGGTGACGTTCACATTATGTTGAATTTATGAATCGAACATACCAACATTATACCCCCTTGTTGCATATACATTGTTGGATTCGATCTTTACCATTCATCCCTTCCCTCGTGTGTATTAAACTAAACACCCCCAGTGTATGATCCCAAAAACGTGGGTTTTTCTATACCCCAAAATCATCATGGTTTCTTGGGGGTGTTTGATATGATTGGGGTAATGAATTACCAGAGCGTATGACAATTCAACAGTCGAAAAATGTTGAATCTATTAAGATGGTGGTTTTCCTTGGCAAAATGCTTAGTTTACCAGACGGTAAATTCCATTGTAGTTGGTTAGTTCAAAACCACTATATGGGTGCAAGTCAAATTATAAGGTCCGGAACAAGGTCCGGGACCACACCCGTTCCATACCCCCGTTCCATACCCCCGTTCCATACCCCCGTTCCATACCCCCGTTCCATACCTGTTTGAAGGATCCGTTCCATACCTTTGTTCCATACCTTTGGTCCATACGTCATGATATATATATATATACATATATATATACATACACAATAAGTATATATTTGAACATGTGCAGTCTGATTTTACATGTGTACGCACATACTTGGGCGCACATACATACATGAGTGCGAACATGCAAGAATACGTTTACTATGGCCAAGCCCTGTGATTGTGTTGGCAAGTCTGTGCCTGCAGCACCTACAGCTGCTACCAACTTTGTTGTGTGATGGTAGGGGTGTGCTTGGCTGTTGCCAGCTGGCAGTCTAAGAATTGCTTGCTGCGCTACTCTCGCTCCAAACTGCCAGTTTTATCCAATTTTGATAAAGATGTGCTGCGTGGTGGCAGAGCTGTGCTGGAGTGGGCCGTTTCGTTCCAGCCCGTTCCATACCTGTTCCAGACCCGGACCACCCATGTACCACCCCTGACCCACTTCCGGGTGAACAAATGGCAGGTTCTCACATGTACATAGACTGCTCCTAAGCCATCCTTTGTGCGTGGCTTATGGGAGCCTAGAGTCTTGCTACACAATCTACCCCATAGGGACCTCTGAGTTTTAAGAGTAGGAGGTGGGACCTGCGTGACAGGTCTGAAGCTGAGTTAAACTATCATGTGGTATATGTTTATATTCCCGTTATATGATAAACTATTATTCCCATTGGTTTATGATTCCAGATGCCATATGAATCCACTATTCTTGAATGGTATATTCCCCATGGCAATCCCACTAATATCCGATTGAATGGTACCCTAGGGTTAACTGACACATAGATGTGGAACATCAACCATTTGTCGATGATTTTCCTAGGGAAACCAATGAGGTTTTCCACATCTACGTTAGTTTACCCTAAGGTACCATAGTATTTTACGTTGATCCCGTGGAGTTTGCCAAGGATGGTGCTGTGTCAATCGTGGAGCTGGCGGAAGTCTATGGAAAGGCGCTCGTCCACTCGGGGGTTCTAAAATCAGGGCTTGATATTGTATGACACTGTACTTAATCATATATATATGAGTATATGAATATATGTGTGTGTATAAATAAATAAATATACATATATATATATCGTATTTGCAAGACTACATACAAATAATGTGTGTACATATATATATATATATACACGCATTCGAAAAATTTGTGTTGCCACTTACGTGAATTGTTTGGGTTGCAACTAGCCATATAGATCCATATGCATCCAGGCAAATACGTCCTTTTGACAACTCCCAGAGATCCGATCAAGTCCATCTGATAAATCCCATATCAAACATTGTCAAACCATCAAATACTTTGAGAGCCATATAATTCCAACATACACAAGATCCCTCGCTCAAGCTGTTTTCCTGTGGATCCTTAAGTGATGTGCAAAAGCTGAAGTCCAGCTTCGACAGGAAAGTCTCTACAATTCCATATTAAAATTCAAAAATTGTCCATTTACATCCTTGTACATCCCAGTTTTCAATGAAAAATGTCATGATAAATTTCATAATTAGAGTGTTTTAGAAATCCTATGAAATCCTCGTTGCGATCTGTTGTTAATCCCATCTGTTGCGATCCCCGAGGAGCTGATCCAGGAGGCCAAGGGCATCACGGTGTCGGGCGCAATGGATGGAGGTGCCGCGGTGCTCGGTGAAAATATGGCATGGTTTTGACTAAAAATGGGGTATGGCCTGTACATGATTCTAAATGACCATTTTAATGATATATATATATATTCATATATGTATAATGATTGTAACAATTAATAGCAATAGTAATAGTCATAGTCGTCATAGTCATAATAATAACGATCATATAATCCTTTGGAATTGGGGATGCGCTATTTTTAGACAAATCCATATAGAATATACTGTAACACTTGCGGAGCTATTGGAGGATTAACCATCAATAATTGGGAAGACACAGAGATGTGGTGTATAATTGAACTTGATGGCCCATAGTCCCATAGGTTGATCACTTGCGTTTAGATTTCGTAAAATGATTTGGAGGTTTCCAAAGTCATGGGCACCCCAATAGCTGGATGGCTGGATGGAAAATCCAGGAAACAAAACAAAAGAGGATGATTTGGGGGAAAGTTAGGAAACCTCCGTGTATTCTATAGAATCACATCCCCCGATCATATTAACCATCTCCATTCGATGAACCCAAATAAGTGTAAATCCCGTAAGAAACCATGGTTAACACCTCCGATTTATGGTGTTTTTGTTGGTGCTGTTTTAACATTACTAACATCGATTATATATATATATATATATGCATGTGTAATGTACAGCCACTTCAAGAAGTGACCCTTTGATATGTTGGTTCCCAAAATAGTTAACTTAAGCAATGGGATCCAGCATCCCCAGTGACTTACCATTTTGATGGGTAGTATAAACCATCAGAATATGGGTGGTTTATGACATTGCTTTACTCACATTACATGGGGATATATTGCAGGATTAACCATCAACAATTGGGATTTAGTGACATTTATTCGGCTTCATACATATATATGTATATGTATATATATATATATATTTATGTATGTATATATATATACAGAGAGAGAGAGAGGGAGAGAGAGAGAGAGAAAGAGAGAGCGAGCGCTGGATGAAGAATATTGACCTCACACTGTGATGTCACGTTTGTAGATGGGGAGCTGTCCATCATTCCAGTGAATAAGTGTTCTCCAGCCAGTAATTATATACACAAATGGATATGATTGGCCATGTATTGATTTCAAGTAGTAGATATTCCAAGTATAACGAGGATATATATATACATATATATAACCACAATTTGATGGAATTGATGCTCAATAGGTTTTGGGTTGTGTAGGTAGTTAGCTTCATTGATGGTTAGTAGTGAATATTTGTTGCTAATTCACCAAAAGCGGATATACCTCACTGCGACATCACTGGGGTGTCGGGAATTGGATTGGGATAACTATTTCCCTTTGTGGACCGCATTTTAGTTGGGTGAATTACTTAAATTTGTCAATATATATATATATAATATATATGTGTATGTGTGTATACATGTACATATGTCATAATAAAGAACTATTTCCATCGAATTGCCAATTTACAGCTATAGATATGCGTCTCTATTTGTGTATATATATATATATATGTTCGTTTATATTTATATATATATATACACGCATGGAAAATAAAGACTGTCAGTATATACAGGAAACCCAGTATGAATGAATAATTGGAGTACTGTAGGCATTACTTCCCCAAACAAAGTTCAGAACAAGTTTTATTGACCACAGTGTTTATCAAAAAAATGTGATGTGATGAAACCCAGAATCTAGAAATGTCCATGTTCATTATTCTCCAATCCCTTTTTTGGGCTGTTCCATGCTCCTGTTCCCTAGGGGAAAATTATGATGCCAGCCAAACAGCTGCAGAGTGTAAACCCTCAATATTCACTGTTTTTTCTTGATTGATATGCTGTCTGAACTAGATACCTGGTATAGGGTCCAAGCGAATTACCAAGAGTTTCCAGGCAGGATTTTACATTGGAAACCGCATCATGTTGTTTTTGGTGCACCCTAAACATAAATGGAGGAGGTTTCCTAAAATGATGGATCCCCAAAACCATGGGCTTCAATACTAAAATCGTCTCATGGTTTGGGGGTACTGTACCTCTATTTTAGGAAACCTGCGACTCTCCAAGAAAACCCTGCAGGCGATGAGGCCTCGAGCGATGGAGACTGACCATGGCCCGTCCTTTTGCTGATATTCTGATGGCAAAGAGCTTGAGTTATCGGTGGTGATCGATTTCTGTGTGGTCGAAATGAATGGTCCGAGGACCCACATTTGGTTCATCGATTTTGTTGTTATCATGCTCAACAGTCCTAAGTTTTCAAATGCATCCAAGTTTGACACGTGCCCATTTGTGTGGAACGCGAGTCTCGCCAAACCTGTTTTAAGAGATGTCTCCAAGAGAACCATCTCTGCTAATGAGACTGGTTGCTGCCACCGAGCAGAAAACCATGAGTGTTGTAAAAAGGGGCGCGTTTCCAACAATCCTTGGACCGCAATAACTGAGAAACCCTGGTTTAGTAATAATGAATGGATTTGTTCCTTCGGGGATTGCAACTATGGGGGTGTATTGTTCCGTGAGGACAGGTTATTCCCCCAATTGATGGCTTGTCATTTTGTTGGGTAGGTTTGGAGACATACCCTTTCGGAATCAAATATGGCAACGGAATATCACGATTGGGAATTTACGTGAACGTTCATGAATACCAGAGAATGTCCATGGAAAGTCGCGAAACTGCCTATTTGCCGTCAGTTTTTGTTTCCATCTCCATTTTTGTTGCTAAATTAAAGTATATACCTCTTCTGTTGTTTCAATGCATTTTTTTGTCGGTTGAATTTTAATGAAATGCACTTGTTTGAGTTGTTTTTTTTTCCTCGTCACGCATGATTATCCGCCAATCAGTTCCTCACTGGGTCACACAGGAGCTCTTGGATATATGGTCATCGTGCATCCCCGGCAAGAAGCCCTTACTGTACCATTTTCTACTTCTACTTCTGGAATCCGATGTTCAGGAACATTCCAGTAATATCCGTATGAACATGTACACCCTGCATCATATATATATATACATGACATGACATGACATGACATGATATGACATGACATGACATGACATGACACTCGTTACATTACGTACGTACGTACATACGCACATACCTACATACCTACGTATACCTACATACCTGCGTATACCTACATACGTACTGTAGGTATGTGCCTACATACCTACATCCCTGCATCCGTACATTCCTCCATCCCTCCATCCATCCATCCATCCATCCATCCATATACATGGGACATGTTTCATGGCGCTGTTCTATGCCCAGGTTAGATCCATTGAATCTCAGAGGAATTCTCCTGGGTTCCCGGTGTTTAGTTCCAAGAGTTCCAAGCGCCCGCACCACCAATGGCCTGAAATTTGCGCTCTGCGCGATGTGAGCTGGGCCATGAAAGTTGTGAAACCCAGATTGGATTACAGGGCCTGGGCACTTCTTTGGGTGAAGAGTATAGTCTAATAGTTTTTTTTTGTTGTACCATACAAAAGAATGAATATGTCATAGTTCACAATTCATAACCAGATGAACGTTGGCTTTTTGGTTGCTGGGTTTTTGAGATCCATCAACAAGACAAGCCCGGCCCACGTTTAGGGTACCCAGTTTTCAGCGATATCCACGCAGTGGGGAACCCAGATCACTTGGTCCTTCTTGTGTAATTACAACCTTTGGCTACAAAGACCTAGATTGCCTCAGCAGGTTCTTCATGCAAATATATCAAAATGCCACAGCAACTGAGTTTATCATGATGGATGCCCTCTAAAACTGTGATTGTTTCAACTTCACAAGGTATCTATGTAAACTTTGGATCATTGCCTAATCTGTCATTCTTTATCGGCCATTTCCAGTCAAATCGGGCGAAATCTGTAGGAAATTCCGGGTCGCTTACAGCTAGTGACACCTTGTGGTGCATGTCACACCGACTCACAGCCAGTAAGCAACACCAAAATAGATGGCGGTGGAAGCCTGGAAAATATGTAATATTATGTAATATTATGTAATATGTCTATATATATATATGTCTTATCTTCCCAAGATCTGCCGTGATTCCAACCCTCCCAAATTTGGTTGAAAGAAGCAAAAGACAGGACTGGTGCCCAAATAATCGCCATTGATTGGTAAAAGAAATTCGATCATAAAATATGTATAAACCATCAATATAAACCATCACTACGATCAAACCACCATTATATACATACCACTAAATCATCAATTAAAAACCCATGAAATCACCCATTACTGCAATGTCATCATTTCCATTTTAGCAACGCAGCCAGTTGAGGCGTCCAGAGAAGCTTGGAGTAGAACCACTTGAGTCTGCCTGGGAAAAAACCTCAAAGTCTAATGGTTTATCACAATGTTCAATAAAGTGTAGTTATTTTTTGGGTATATCCAAGAGGTATATCCTATTGTTACAATTTTCCAGATATGTATAATATATATATGTATATATATATATATTGTAATGCCTTGTGTGCGTGTGTGCATTATTATTGTCCTTACCAAAATTGTTATTTGGGCGTATATTCCATTTTCATACACACCCACTTTGTGATTTGGAAAAGTCACGAATGAACCCATACCCATCCATACCTCGTTGACAAATCTAGTTTCATGTTTGATAGGACTTGATTGAAATGTGGGGTTTGCTGCTGCGTTTGCCGCTTATTGTAAAACTGTGTATGACTGGGATGTAAGTGGGGTATACCTTTGGTAACTGTCTTGAAGAATCATCCCAGCATGGGCTCTTGAACCCAAGCAACAATCAAGAACCGGTCTATGTTTGTAAGTGAATCGATTAAACATGATTGAACAACTAAACTAAACTGGTAGTGGGCCATGTCGCTTCCAAGGAATGGACTGTGGATCTCCACGCCCTTCCCTGTGTTGGTGTCTCCTCTCAGCCAGGAACTTTGTAACCTTCTCCGGGTTGGGGTTGGATCTGGAAGAGAATATGGCAATACTCCAAGTTGATATGGTCAAACTCCGCTGGTTCTTCCAGAAGGCATTCATAGCAAGGCCTGCCTGCATGGCCCGCCTGCATCCCAAGGCTTCAGATTGGCTGGTTTGAAAAATGCATGACATCCCAACTGTTGTTGTTTTGGGGTTAATAATCTATACTCTATAAATAATTAAATCATATTAAATTATATTGATTACTAATGATTACCGGTGTACATCCCAAAACTGGGTGTCAAGTGATGTGCGCTATGTTTTTGACCCACTGACAAAGTGGTATGCGCGTGCGAGCACATATTAACTTAATCCCAAACCTCTTTGCGTATAGTATAATATTTACGTGTATGTATAAACGTATACACATATATATATATACATACATGCGTTTCTTTTTGTGAATGGCAATATGTTATATTTTATGTATATATATAGATATAAATAAATATATTATAAGCTAGCATCCCTGGCGTAATTACATCGCAATAGTGAATAGAATTGTTGATTTGGATAAGGTTCTGTGGTAGCCTTGCGGCCCTTTGGCATGAAACAATGGAAACATTGCCACAATCATAAACCATGGCACAGCGACATATCACCATGCCAATATCCTCCAATTTATGGTTTGTTTCTGAACATTTACGTCAACACATGACCCAGATGTAGGTAGCGACACGTATGCACACATACGCAGAGACACACATGCATTGCATTACAATACAGTGCATTGCATTGCATTGCATGACATTACATCACACAGAACAACGCAATTCAATTCAACACAACTCAACACAACATGCATAATTAGATATGGTTCAATGTGTGTATATATATATATTCACTTATGTGTGCACATATGCAAATGGAACACTTATGTTTAACGACACCTCAGTTCAGGTTAGTGTGTTACTTATGTTATTACATTGTAATTATCCATGGTTTGTGTATTTATATATATATATATAGATAAATATGTATGTTTATATATATATATATACATACCTGAAAGGAATGATGGAGCATGTCAATGATATCATTCCATTTCAGCTCAAGATTCTTGCGAGATCGACATTTCCAAGCCAGATCCAGTAGGTTTCATATTGCATGTGCACGGTGTGTAGGAATTAATTTTACCACTCCGTGAAATGAACATCAAGTGGATTTCCCCAAATAACTGGTATCTATTTTCACACCTCACGGCATGTTTAACTTGACACGATTTCAGTCGGATTTTTTCAGGAGTTTGACGAATTCCCAGGATTTTCCCAGGATTTTGGACCACGTTTTCTCTCTGAAAATGTGGACCTCCCAGGGGCCGGCAGCAGTGTAGTGGACGGTCTGGAACTGAGATGGCTGGGAACGGTGGGAAGGGCGGCCGCGGATCATCTCCAAATGGTCGCTTTGTGGCATTGGCTTTCCCACATGATAATAACATATAGCAACCTATACAGTAATTCTATTATTTAATGTGTATATATATATACACTGAGGTATACTGTAGTATGCAGAGTGTACTTATATGGAGATGTTTGCATTTGTATATATATATATATATTACATATGCGTTTTTCTGGTTTATATGATGATACACACACACATGCACACACACACATATATATATATATAAATACACATATAGACGTACTTTTGGAAGTGGTTTTATCGATGTAGGTGTTTGCCAGTCTAACCTGGTCATGGAAAATCACACTGTTCAGCACGTAAATTGAAATAACTACATGTTGTTTGGTTGAGTGTTCATTGCGATTGATGGTCAAATCTAATTAGTTGCTGGCTGATTTATGATGGCTAAATTGATGCACATAACTTGGTTGACGATTGGCTTGGGATTTCCATCTAACTTGTAACTGCCGGGCCTCACCTTGTATGTATAATCCAATTATATGGTGACATATGTGTCTTTACCCATGACCATGTATGCGGTTTTCAATTCATAAATATGGAGCTGACATGCAAAAATTGGGTTTTGACTTTTGACTTTTGACCAGTAAAAAGTTCAGATTTCTCCATCAAACATGCAGAGTTCACCAGTCAAACACGGGGAACCCCCATGGGATCCGGTTTTGAGCCGAGGCAGACGCGTCGCCCGGCTGGTAATGGCTCAGATTCCTTGGGCCTCCGGGCGGTGCAGGAGCAGAGAAAACAGGCGGCCTGCGCCACCCAGGGCGGGTCGAGCTAGGCTGGTTTGGTTGGCTTTATGGGGTATACATGGAGGTTTCCTAAAATATCTAAATCATTCATTTTTATATGATTTTCCATTAATTATGAATGAACATCTAAAATAGGGGTACCCCGAAATCATCAATTTGTTTAATAGGATTTTCAATCATGAACCATCCATTTTTTGGGGATCCCCGTGTTAGGAAGCCATTATTTTTAAATATGAATATATGCACATATGTATACCATTCATGGGGGTTAGTTGGTTGGTGGCTTCATGTTGAGAACCCAACTGACGGTGACGACTGATATTTTGCAAGGGGTTGAAACCACCCATGCAGTTTGGAAAAATCTTTTGGGAACTTGTTTTTTTTTGTTGGGGGTTTCTTCAAATGAGGGATCCCCAAAGCCATGGGTTTCAACACTAAAATGGTTTATTTGGGGATGAATCTGGGAGTACACGCCATCTTAGGAAACATGCAATTATGTCTAAAGGAATTGGATGGGTGAATGTTGGGTGAGGGATGAGGTAAACTCAATGCTGATGTCCGCAATGGAGGTTTATGAAATCAGGTATGCCCTAGAACTAGGATGATGTTAATGGTTGGATTCTGGATGATTGTTCTTGGGTTCGCCGTGCTGAAATATCACTGATTGATACTATAGTTATATACTTTGTTTTGCAGCAATGCAATGTGATTCATACCTAGCAAGATGAATTCCTGGAAGTAAAAACCTGGCAAACTTGGTGCAACTTTTCACGCGTAGGTTCCTTTTAACTTAAACTTGGTATGGCTTTGGTTCTTCCCTAGGAATCACCACGAGTTCTGCATCGCTTCTTCCCTGGAAGATGAGCATCGGACAATCCAGACAGGAGGCCGGGGCCGGTGAATGGGATGAGGAAAACATATAATAACCATAGTTAATAAGTGGTTAGATACGTGGTTAATAGCCTACTTAAATATCATATCCCATTAATACGTGGCGAATGACCATAGTTTGTAGATGGCATAAGCCAATTAACAATAAGAATAAGTGGTTGAGAAGTGTAGCTATCAGCCATTTACAGATGGGATAAGGCACTAAGACTTTGGGGATCGCGATCACCAGGGTTCCTGACCAGTTGAGATTCATGATCCTCCAAGATCCTCCAATGGTGATATGGAAATGGCGGTCATGTCAGGTAGTCATCCATTGATCCATGGCCACTCTCAGGACCAGATCAGATATGATCAGATTCCGACGGGCTGCGGCACTCATGGTCGGAGACACAGCTTTCGGATGGGTTTCGGCGAAGGTTGCACATTGTTCTCCGGTAAATTACGATAAATATGCAAAACGCACCATGTATATAGAATTATGATGAATTATGTAGGTCATTTGCCAGGGAAACCCATGCCTATGGATGTATATAATTGCATCAGTTTAGTGGCTCAATCACTTTGAGGTGGCCTTGGCGCCTCTTAAAACAAATGAACAGGCAACTCCTTGAAGGCCCTGGGTTTGCTTGCAATACCGCCGCGTGCCCTTATTATCCTCATTGAGACTATTTTTCTAGGTTGTATATGCCCACCATTTTGAGACAAACAATGACAAACCAAGATATTGTATTGTCATATTGGTTCCGTCCGCATCATATCCCAGTAATATCCTGTGATATCCTGATATCATCGTTTGCCACAGCTATCACACATTGTTGATCATGTTGGATAGTCAAAATCCAGCAGTTGGACTTTCCCCTGCTGCAGCCACCAATCTTTGGCTCTGGGCGCCTGCACACGTCCCCGCCGGGTGAAACCCCGGGCCGTGGGCCGCGGGCTGCGGATGGCGAGTGGCTCACTTGGAGATGCCGGAGAAACAGGATATCATCCAGGTGTCGGTGAAAGCCGAATCCTAGCTGTTCTAGCTTGCTAAATCTTGCTAATATGTGGCTAGCTGGTGGTTTCTGCTATGTTCTGGTGAAGCATTTCTTTAATTTTATTCGTGGGGTGAAAAGGTGGTTTCTGTTATTTCATATTTTTGCGATAATCAATGATAATAATGAGACTTCCAATTGACGCGCAGTAGCTGGCCGAAAATCTGACAGGTTGGAGAAACCCTGACTGGGGATGATGTGGGGAAACGGCATGGTCAGAGTCAAAGATTCTTCATTTTCTGCCAAGAGAAGATTGTTGCAATCCAATGTGGGAACACATGTTTCTCATGTATGAATCAGACAATAGACAGGCTTCCCAGAAGCTAAACTATAATATATAGATATTTAGGTATACTGCATACATGCGATAATATAATACATGCATTTATTCCTTCATTCATCTACTCTTCCTTCATGCCTTTATTCATTTATTTATTCATTCATTCATTATCATTCATGCTTTATCATTCATGCTTTATCATTCATTCATTCAATCAATCAACCAATCAATCAATCAATCAATCAATCAATCATTTATTCTTCCTTCATTCCTTCATTCCTTCATTCCTTCATTCATTCATGCATTCATGCATTCATACATACATACATACATTCATTCATTCATACATACATACACACATACATACATACATACATACATACATACATACATAGATAGATACATAGATAGATAGATAGATAGATACATAGATACATAGATACATAGATACATAGATACATAGATACATAGATACATAGATACATAGATACATAAATACATAGATACATAGATACATAGATACATAGATACATAGATACATACATAATTTCAATAATAGAATGTATGTAGGTCGTTTGTGCACTGCTGCTCCGGCATGAGGAAGAGAGCGACATTATCACCGAGTCTGGCAGCAAAAAATATTTTGCTGATTTCCATGCCCTGCTCACGAAACCATCTTGCAGAGAGGTTTCTGCATCTTGGCCGAGTAAGGACGTGTAAGGACGGACGTTTTTTTTTTGGTTGGGTATGCGGCGGTATGCTGCAAGTAATTCATGATATATAATTCATGTCAGTTCCATTCCGCGTAGGATGACCAAGCTGGGATGATAATCGGTCCCTTTGGTCAAGTTTGATCCAACTCTTTTGGTTTGCTGAGACCCGAGCTCGGCTGCAGGTACAAGGCCCGCGGCGTGATAACAAAGCGGATTCTTGAACGGCACAGCTCATAAAATTGATTGTGATTGAAAGTCGCGGTGAAGATCTGGGGAAGATAAGAATATCATAGGATAGCTTTACACCAACTCCGTTTGTTGTCTGGCATTGAGGTAAAACGATGTAACACGTATCGAGATGAGTGAGTGGCAGCATGTGGCAGCCAGGATTTTTTCATTGGCGGTTTTCACCCAGGAAGCCATACGAGACTGCGAGCTCCTGCGTAAGACTTTCGACAATGAAGGCACTGCTGCATCGGAAAGCCATGGGAAGCCAGCCGCTTTGAGAAGCTTTTGGACAGGTCCCCCATTTCAGACGCTATAATAGGTGAAGAGTGTATCCTGATTCAACATGGCACAACGTGTACTAGCTGGTCATGCAGTATCGACACGTTTTATGATGTCATTTATAATAATGATTGGTGATTTGATGATCCCGCCGCAGGTGAACTGGGTGTGAAGCGTATGGGCGAGTCCTTACGGAACAAGGCGCTTATTCTGGTGAATGGATGGAGGGTTGGCTGTTTAACCACGAAAAATGGTGATGAATGGCATATGGGGGATGTGAATATCGATGCAGGCGGCTCTGATTGACGATAATTGATTTAAAGTTAATATTAATATATTACTATTAATAATCATAATAATCCCCATCCCTCTAAAATTGATGGCATTATATATTCAATGATGGGATACTGATTATTGATGATTATTTAAACAGTTCCGGTTTGGTAGGATTGGTTTATAGGTTGACGGGCTCATTGTTTGTTCATGCTGTTGGGGTATTTGAGGTTGTACATGCGTGGGATGTCCAGGTGGTACAGATGATGATAAGCTGGATGAACTGTATATTACCCTGTGATCTAACATAGCAAAACATTGCCGGAGCCACGCAGGCCAGCGATATGCCGGTGGCAACCCCTGAGGTGTTGGAAGGCGATGCTATGCCCATGGCCGCTGCTTTAGATCTTCAATGATCTTCACACGTTGAAATAGTTGAAAGATGTCACCAGCAGTTACCAACACGGATCAAGCAATGGATAATACTAACCTTTAAACATGAGTTCCCATTGGGTGAACATAGTCCCATCCCCCTAATATTAAACACCAACTAGAAACCATGGTTTAGTAGGGGATTTTCACATATATGTGGGACCATTTAATCGGGGGTGTTTGATATTGTGGGGATGAGATTAATCATTATATCCAAACATATCCAAGCGTGTTTTTTCTTGTTTCTTTTTTTCCGTTGGACTAATGATTCCTCTGAGATGGTGGAGGCATCTACAATGCCATGCGGCAATCCCAAGTCGCTCCTGAACGACTCATTCCTCCAGGGGAGGGCTGGGTGCGTTTCAACGAGCCTCGGCCTGGTGATCCTGGAAAGCAAATCTTTGAAGGTGCTGTCATAGCTCAGGTGTACATGACATGTATAAAAATAGATACATATTATACATGATTATACATGATTATACTGTAGCAGTTAAGCCAACGCATCACTTCAGGATAGAACAACATGTGGATGGATAATGTGCAAAGCAGATTGTTACCACATTACGCCCACCATGCACCAACCCATTTCACTGCATGGAACCAATCATGTCGAGAGCAGGTACCAAACATTTCCATCGGCACTGGGCTCATGTCATAAAAAGAGTACAGTCGATCTTGCCAGTTCCTTTTTGACATGTAGATGCGTTTGTTGCTCGCTGTTAAAATTGACGCAAGCTTCAGGTTCCACTAGCATTTGTGTTTGAAAACAAGCATGGACAAACCCCGCAAAAATCATGAAGAAACGGCTTCTATTTTCATTTTTCAGCCGCACTTCAGCTGGACGTAGACATGGCGGAAGCCTCCTCCCAGGACGAGATGCTTTGGGAGCCGCGAAGCGAAGTCTACTTTGCTCAAAAAGGAAACCAGATGGGCAAGTACCTCATGAAGGACAGGTAGGATTTTCACCTGACAGTCCTGGGACACTGGGACCCTGGGATGGTCAAGTGGAAGCTAGACCTCATATGACCTCATGATTGGTACATGATTAAATTGAAAGTGGAGTATAGCTGGACTTCCACACCACACAGCTACTCGCTGGAGCATGATGGCTTGATGGTGGACTAAACACTGATTTGTTCGCCGGAACCCACGTCATAAAGCATGACTTTGTACAACAGATACACATTACTGTAAATAATTAAGATACCTACTGTGTCCCAAACTGAGGTGCATCGCGGTGAAAGCTTGCGTAAATGTGTTTATCATTGTTTGTTTTGTTTTGCTAGAAGGACTTCAGAGTGCATGGGGCTCACGTAGGGACTGAGCGCGGGATTGTTGGATCCCACGTGCTTTAGATGCTGCAATATCATTCTCTTTGTTTTGAGCGGTTATCCTGGCGAAAACATAGCTTAGTTGATTATGGTTCACTATGGTCATAACATAGTATACCAGTACGTTACATTACATTACATATGATGTACTCATAGCGGTTTTAGCACAGTTTTGCACAAGAAGCTCCCTGTATAGTAATGTCGCGGACAAACACCTCAATCTTCTCAAGCCACTCTCAAAACATTGTGTAAGTAGATGTAAGTAGAAAGTATAGTGGGTCATTCATTCGGTTCAGTTGGGTGACTTGTGCGTCATTGCACAAGTCATCCCAAACCCATGGACAAATCCCGCAAAAACCCTAAACCGCAAACACGCACACACACACATGTATACCTGTATCATCTCTCGGGCGTTAATTTCTGTCTTTTCAACATTACATGCCTGAAGGGGGTGTCGGACAGAAAATCTGTTTGCGGGCGGAATCTAGTTTCAACAACTGTAAACATTGAAACGTTGTTTTTTTGGGGAAAATGAAATCGGGCGGAATTGCACGTGATTCGGGCGGAAACACACGTGCTTCAGGCGTAAATGGCCGATCTTTTTGAGAACACAAAGACACATTTTTGGCTAAAAGGGTTCGGGCGGAATTTGGAGCCTTGGGCAGACTCCTCAGATTCGTGCAGGTTTCCTGCCTGAATGCATTCAGCCAGATATTGCTGCCTGCATGATGATCTGGGTATAATTATGATTATGTATATTATATATTATATTATGTATAATTATTTTATTCAACAAAAAACAAAACACCAATTCTCAAACTCCAAAATCTTGAAAACCTACAAGTTACAGTATCTTGGGCAAAACTAGATGTTTCCGCGTAATGGTACATGGGTCGTTAGCCACCAAGAAAATGCACTTTATGTGGTTGGAATGCAGATGTTTCCACCGTCAGGATGCGAAATCCAATCAGTTCGAAAGCGTGGATACGCCGCATCAAAGTGCGGAAGCTGCTGTGTTTCTTGGCCTTGGTTCTTCTCCAAAGCTTGAAGCATGGAGACCTTTGATGAATCTTGTAATCCTTCCCCCTACAATATTACCTTGGAAACCTTCAACGTTCGATCATGTTCGATCTACTCATTTTGGAGCTCTTTTCGGAAGGTGTGTAACATCGGACCGAGGTCCGTTCGCGCTGGAGGGACCAACATCCTTCGACAGGGGAACAAATTGGACCGGACGGTGCTGTTGCCAGAGTCTTGTCGCACTGGCGCCAGGCTGACCAAAAGGGAGAAGATACAGTGAAAGTGAAAGCTTGGAAAATGGGCGCTTTATGGGAGCTAATCCGACATCATACCAAATTAAAGAGGGGGTAGGCTGTTCACACATCAGTAAAGTGAATTTGGTTGCGCACGTGCCGTGCCAATCTCGCATTATCTCCCATTGTTTGCACTTTGATCATCGGTGGTGTCAGGTGGATTAAAGTGTTCGAGTGATCAAAGAAAAAACAAGAGCGCTTTTCGATTGACTAAGGAGAATCCGGTGCACCCTGCTGTTCACATCAGTTTGCAAGCTGATGTTGATAAGTTCATCCACGTATTGATTTGGAACGGCACGGAAAAGCATTGGTTTCTTTCTTTGTTTCGCCGGAGCTGCAAAGCCAGTCTGCAAAAAAAACGGCGTCCTCAGGAAGATTAGTCGTTTTGAATTGAGTCTACTTTGGAGTACCTACCAGTAGTCAAACAATGTTATCAAATGAGGCAATGGCAACACCACCCCGTGTTTTTGTGGCACGAATGGTCATCAATCCATTTGGGATTTGCACATTATAAGGGTTCCCAGAAAATAGGCGACCTCTAAAGTTGGTTCTCTATCATCCTGTTCCCTATTTAGACAATACCCATGTTGGGGATGCCTTGTTTCTAGACAAACCCATATGGATAATTAGATGATCATACCACAGACATTCAATCATTCATATCCCTTCTTCTGAGAGTTGGCACATATGCCTTTTCCAATCGTTGGAGCCGGGTTTTTCTTGGCCACCCAAGGAGTTGAAGAAGATCCTCAGATGCAACCGCTGGTACTTGCTCAGTTGATGGCTAAGATTGGGGAAGTTGTTTTTGTTTTTTGGCGACCTTAAACCAATCTTGGATTTATTTATTTATTATCAATATATATATATATATCATTATATATCAATATAGATATATATTATATATAATAGTGTATGTATATATGTGAACCTTTCAGACAGATACATCAGAACTAGGTTCTAACATGCTCTAACCCCGTAAGACTCAGATATTGTATATCCTAGGAGATGCCCTGCTTGCTGATTGATCACTCCATGGATCATGTCAGCCCATTCAGAAGGTATGTGATTGTTTAAGCGTGCAATCAATCAGTGGCCTTTTTCAACTATGTTTGTAGTGATTGATCATGTTTTCCCGGACGTGTCACAAAGATCGGCTTCTAGATGGTAGAATCTTAAGAAAACGATCCAGGTTTGATCTATCAGATGAATCTATATCAGATATAACATCAGTTGGGTTCACATCCACGCGCCATAGGGGACCATAGGCCATGCGCCAGTCATTTGCCCTAGAGCTGAGGATCGCTCGACTGACCCTGAAGTTCCCTTTGAGTTCCTTGTCGTTGGCAGGTTGGAGCGCAGATCGCTGATGCTGGCCATGTTGAAGCCCATTTGAAGCCCTTTTCGAAGGTCATTGCGCCCATGTTATCCAATGTTATCCTGTTGGCCTCGTCGAACGCGTCGAAGTCGTGTTGTTCAGTTAACCCTCGTGGTTTCAAATGTGGCTTTGTCTGATAGGGCACCCAAAAACCCGATGGCTTATCATCGTTCCCGGTTTTCCCTTTAAAGTGACCTTTGTTTTTTTTCCCGGCCCCTATGTTCAGACACACCTGTATTTCCATGTTTAAAAACCATATTTGGGATGATGATCCCCAAAGACTACTTTGACTGATTCAGGGGCTTCAAACCACCTACCAGCAAAATACTGTAAGTGGACATAAAAATGAACCTGAAACCAACTACTCTGAGTTGTTAAAGTTGAACGATTTCAATGAAATGAGCGTCCCAGCTGCGCGCACGCAACTTCTAAAGTTGACCAATGTTGCGTCCAGCTTGTGTCTAGCAAGTTAGTTTTTTTCAG
>Ga0126342_10002813_pt1 | contig 27827 bp, 27 predicted proteins | sample Cyp1metagenome_FD_92528 | JGI IMG/M metagenome (GOLD analysis project Ga0126342, IMG submission 92528) | Coral microbial communities from Lord Howe Island, Old Settlement Bay, Australia - Cyphastrea 1 metagenome | ecosystem: Host-associated > Invertebrates > Cnidaria > Coral ... | reverse complement strand
TCAAATCCATGTATTTCCGTTGGGTTCTTGGATGACCATACAAGTGCCCGGTTTAAGTCGTATCAGTTTCTGAAAGTCGTATCGGGAGGCCGTGCGCCTGGAAAAAGTTCAAGTTTCGCATCACTTTTAGTAATTGAACGATTTCGTTGTTTTAGGGCCGTGCGCCTGGAAAAAGTTCAATTTTTACTATCGCGTTGATTTTTACTTTTCCGCAAGCGGTTTGTCCACATTCAAGAAAATTGCTCTGACTTCAGCCCTCGACTGTAGTGCCCTCATAGTGACCCATGCTCAAAGTGAGCGTCCTTCCTGAGAGCGCCCAGTATTAACCACACCTACTATAATTACTGTGTACAGGGTCCGTGTAATTATTCCAGCAGTAGACTTGAATCTCATTTGACACCCGTCTATTTCAAATTTGATGCAACATGTTCGAAAGATGCCACAAGTGCTTGGCACCAGTCATGCAAAACTACTGGAGCCACATCAAGATTGTTGACGCTTTCAGAACTTGCCCCTCTTATGACGACAGCGAACATTCTTTGAACTTGAATCTGAATCGTGCCAGGACTGCTAGAGGCGAAGTCCGTTCGACGACTGGGTAAAGTTAAGTCATGAGTCATGACGCAAAACTTGATAAATGTATACGTATATATAGATGATTATAAATGTATGTATTAGATGTCCTGTTTTGAGCATGTTTTTGAACATCACTTTCAAGTATATCTTTTGAGACTATACCATACTATACCCCCAATCGTATCAATAGTCGGATGATGTTCAATTAGAACATTTACCAACCCTGTGACGGATCCCCAATCAGCAGAACCATGCAACTCTATACTCTAATACGGAGACAAACTCTGTCTTATTTCCCCATGATATCACCATAATATCACAGTGGCACCCGAAAGAATAATCTTCTTGTAGTGTTTTTGCTGCTACCTTGTGCTGTGAAACTAACTCAAGACGCAAAGCTTCAACTCATTTCAAAATACGTCGAAACTCTTTGTGTCTCGGATTTTCTCAGTGTTCCAAGACCGGAAGTTCTCTCATGTTCTTTCCATTCTTTCCTATTTCGCTAGGTTTCCTGCGTGTCAGGTTGCTCGAGGCCCTATTGACTGCCCGCCTTGGCATTATGGATACACCTTCCGTCGAAAAGGGGAAGAGTGAGCGACATTCGAAGATGTTTTCCCGGACGCGCACTTTTTGAGCCCGAAGGTTGCTTTGTATTGTAAACCCGTTCTATTCCTTTCTATTATTCGAAGCGTTTTGATCCTCTTGAGCATGCTGGCCGTATCATGTTTTGGTATTATAGGATTAGCATAGTTTCTTGGGATGTAACGTATGATTGGCATGTTTATGCGGATGTCTATGTATGTTACAAGATGTTACAAGATGTTACAAGGCTTCGGTTTGTGAACTTTTGGCATCCTCATTTTTCATGCAACGCCACGCCCATTGCAGTGATGTGTTTCCCTGGATTTTCTCTCCGCTGAAGCTTGTGGTGTTGAGTGGTGTTGGGGGATTGATACCAAGATGATGTAGATATTGAGAAACACTATTCAGCCCGTCGTTGTCAAAGTCAGCAGAAAGCCACATTAACCAAAAAACATAGACTTAGACACTCTTGAGGAGCACTGACTTGGAGATTACAGATGACAATCAAATGACTCAAATGACTGTTTAAACTCAATGGCTCCAGTTGAGCGTGTTCTTTGGTTTCTTTGCAGGTCACTCAAAAGGGGTGGCTGTGCAATCCCTTCACTGAGTTTTCCAAAGACTGGATTGGATTCCACATTGAAGAGGATGGCGGAAAAAACGGTTCAGTAGGATGTTGCCTTTGGAGCCTTTCAGCATTTTTTATTGAAGCAATACCTGCACCGCGTGGTTTGCAGTCAATTGTCAAGACTGTCAAGGGAGCGTATATATATAATGCTTCAGTTTTGTAGCGTTTTTTTTGCAATGCAAGGATGCTCGCTCCCCGCGGTGTAAATCGTGATGTAGAGGTGCCCGCTTGCGCCACTTTGTTGTCTTGGTGCAAAATGTCTGAAGCATGATGAAGCATGTTGAAGCATGTTCATGTTGTCCTGGGAATTTCTTGTCCAGTCAATAGGTCACTGCTTGCCTGGACAGCATCCATATAGCAGAAAGACGCTGGTCGCAAATGCTCTCACGCTAAGCGAAGCTGGTCGCCAGGCAAGAGAGTGCAATGCATACACGATGCAATGCATACACGACATTCGACGACATTCGACTATAGCTATCTATAGCTATCTATAGCTATAGTTCACCATGGTTCATCGCAACCACCATGATTCACCCTGCTGATTGATGGCCCTGATGGGGGTTGATGAAGATCGCTCCCAAGTTCAAGATGGGATGACATTCCTTCGTACAAGAACTTGGGAGCGAGACAAAATATAGGCAGAGGATTCGTTTTCAGCTTCATCTAGGCTAAGGATGCAACACGTCATGTTCAAGATGATGGAAAGAGATTCAAACATGTCTCGAAAGTCAGTCAAGAGGTATTTGCCGGGAGTGCATTCGCAATGACTCGATGGCCCCTGCAAGGTATACCACAAGATTCTGTGACTATGTTCTACAGTTGTTGCTTCAAGAAAAGAAAAGACATCCCGCTCCTGACGCTGCGCATTATTGAACACCTGGAACTCATCAAGGAACAAAGCTGATTCCGCCGGGACATGTAACCAATGCAGTAAAAGAATGCAAAAGATGTAAAAAGCAGCTCGAGAGTTGCTAGGTACGGAAGGATCTGAGGCTACTTGTATCTGAAGGATTGAAACGACACCTTGACCTGGACTCCTATATACTGCAGGTATAGTCGTGGGTAACCGGAAGTACCCGTCGTAAAATGTAGGTGTGAGGTGCAATTGCCACCATTGGAACTACTGAGTGCTGCAGCTTTTGGACATGGTCAAAAGATGTCAAACGCCTCCATTCTAAAAAACAGCAACAAACCGGCATGCAGCAACATAAAGCCCCTATTCAACGCAAGCAGTAAAATGCTATCCTCGGCTATGCAATATGGGAAAGGTATAATATGGTATACAAATCTTAGAGGTTCAATTTCAATGCACCGTAGGACACAAAGAACACTGTCGAGTTGAAAAACAGCCCAGCCTCGTTCATGCTTTTCATGCTGCAAGCGGGGCTCCGCTGACGTTCGGCCATGGTTTGTGGCCGGGTGCTGGAAGAGGTGCGGCCTTTGAAGGATCTGAAAAGTGATTCCGTGCTTTGGAACAATCATTGAGTTCAAGGCGCCATAAGAAGAGAACGGTTTTATATGGTTTTATCATGAATTTATCAACCGTTTCTAACCTCACGTCTTCTTTAAGCAAACATAACTAACCATAAATATCATAAAATATCATAAATATTGTTAATTACCAGCAAAGAAACGGATCTCCGTGTCACGTCCTTGTCTCCCGCTTGTCTCCCGCTTGTCTCCCGCTTGTCTCCCGCTTGTCTCCCGCGTGTCTCCCTGTGTCTCCCTCTGCGCCCTTCTTCCTCAGTTCAGCATATACAGGGATCCTGTTCCACCATGTCTCCGCGTTAGCTACTTGTCTCCCACTTGTCTCCCACTTGTCTCCCACTTGTCTCCCACTTGTCTCCCACTTGTCTCCCACTTGTCTCCCACTTGTCTCCCACTTGCCTCTCCTTTGTCTACCTTTTATGCACTGTTTTTGCAATCTGATTCAAACGACTTCTGGAGTGATTTGCTTTGGTCACAAGTGACGGGTGTTCTGCTTTGGTCTTCTGGCTTCGCGGTATCTGCAGAGTTGACGTCAGACTGTTTTTGAATGAGATCAAAGGCGTGAGATTTCATCCGAAGGCAGCTCGTTCTGCCATTTGTCGATTTTCGTTGCAGAAGACAAGTAGTAAAACAATGTAAAACATTGTAAAACTATGTAAAACATCAAAACACGGAAAACATGCTGATAGAAAACAAACCATTTCTGTCAGGATGAGTCAGCGATCACAGCGTCACGAGGCGAGCAGCACAATGGCAACGCATGACGATTTTATTTTATTTATTTTTATTTTTGATTTCAATGCGAATGGAAATGAATGGATTCTAATGGAATCTAATGGAAACATGTGTTCTGATGTTAGGGGGGGACTGCTGACATCTGCTGACCTTGGCAAATCTTGGCAATCTGTTTGGATCTGTTTGGATTGTATGGGATTGTGTGAGTTTCACCAGGAACATGTCGAGTTTCACCACGTGTCACCGGAATGTCACCCCGATTGTGGCCGCAAGGAGCGGAGCCGACGCCGGCGCTCTGGGAGCCGTCGGCGGTCCCTCAGCGCCCGGCGAAGTCCACGACGCTCCCTGAGCCGACGGCGCCGCAGAGAGGCCTTCAGAGTTTTGTGTCGCAGGTCGTGAGGAGAAAGAAATTGAAGAAATTGAAGAAATTGAAGAGCGAAAAAGAAAAAGAAAGAAGCAGAAATCATGAATTTTATGGAAACCTTCTGATGATTCTGATGTGTGTCGGGTTTGTTCTTACAAATTACATATTAATTATATTGTTATGTAGTCATTTAATCATTTAACTTTGTTTAACCAACCTCAGTGCATTTCTCGAAATCTTGTCAAAGGCCACGGGCTGCAATACCACGTTAAAGCCGACTTGAGACCAACTCTGCTCAGTGCAGGTTTCGAGAGAAAGAAGACGAGATTCACGCGATCGGGATCACAGGGTCGATGCCGCCGCGTTTTGATATCGTTTTGATCTTTGAATCGACTCAGAGTTTGACCTGCCGGAGGGTGACTTAGGCTTATGCGATGCCCAATGATTGTCAACACAAGAGAGAGGGATAGAGAGGGTGACTTGTTTGTTCACCAGGAAAACCAGAAACCCACTTGTCAGTTGAAGAGGAGGAAGAAACTTCAGTTCAAGATTGTATTGTATTGTCTTCGTCTGAAGCTTCTTGTGAGATCACCCACCCTTTAACGTTGATGCCTGAAACACTTCAACTTTGAAGTAGCTCCTGTCCATGTGTCAGGGGTCTCCTGTAATGGTGGAAATATTCCTTCGAGTCCTGCGGGTCATACTGTATCATTTCAAGTATTTTCAATATCATGTTACTGTATATTGGCTGGCCAGACTACACTTGAGCAAAGAACATGTTTCTCCCTAATGTATTTGTACCACGGACTGTGGAAACATATTCGCCCACTTGTTTGAACAACAACTGGCCCTACATTATATGATTCTGGACCACCATATACTCATATACTGCCATATACTGCCATACATATACAATGTTTATATCACCTCCAAAACCATGGCAGGACAGAGATCCCAGAGATCCCAGAGATCCCAGAGATCGGGACAGGGACATCAGAGACAGAGACTGGAAGGATGCGCCTTGACCTCAGTTGAAAGTGAGGGTTTTGAAGTTCGTGAAGGTCTTCCAGGCATGGCACTTCCAAAGTTGGGACACTGTAGTCTATTGCAGTATATTATATTTCAGTCTGATCTATAATGATCTATTGCAAAGTAGATAGATAGCTTAGAGAGATAGGTAGATAGATAGGCAGGTAAATAGATAGGTAGATAGATATGGGATTGGCTGGAAACGGGAGTTAGAAAGGAGTTAACTCTGGCTTGTTTCAGATAGATATAGAATGATATAGATATAGAATGATATAGATACCTGATATATACTGTATATCAAGATACATGTGTGTGTATATGTATGTATATATGTATTTGCATATATTGTGCCACATGTGTATATATGTGTAGGTGATGCAATGTTGATGGCATGTAATGGTACGTATGGATACTTATGGATACGTATGGTATGTAACAGAATGTAATGCCATGTAAGCGATTGTAATGGGATATGGTGCATCATGGTGCAGTATAATTTGACAGACATGATATGGTACGGATTGGCATGGTTTGGAATGGATTGGTATGGTATTTCATTTGTTTGATGTCGTGTCAGGTCATGGCATGTCACTTCTATATCTTCCATACATGTTTGTTTTATGCAATCCTATGCCGTTTTATGCTATGCTATGCCATGCCATGTTGTGTGATGTTACGCATATGCATAATGTATTACACATGTATATTATGATTCTGAGTATCTATTTGTATCAATGCATCTAAATCTAAATTGTATGCTATACTGTACGTATACATATGGGTGTGGATGGGCTGGATTCTCCAAGCTGCGTGAAGGGGATCTCTGGGCTAAGTCTGTTGCTACCTAATTATTTGCGCATAGTTCATTCAAAAGTTGTATCAAAAGCAACAAAACCGTTCCAAGCCGGAAAGCGTGAACCACACCAAATATAAAGAAGTGCGAGGTCCACACAGACGGGATACAGATGGTCTTTTCGCCTTTTCGTTTTTCTCCTTTTTGCTTTCGTCCTAAGTGCTGACTCTTCGACTCGAGAGAACCACCATGTTTCACATGTTCGAGAAAGTACAATGCACAAGGGTTCAAAATTCAAAACACCTTTCATCTGTTTTGCCAATTATCACTTGCGGATCTCTTGGGTTTCTTCACAACCTTTTTCAAGTCGTTTATGTAGGAATGTATATTTGTTTTATACATTTCGCGGTTGTCATTGTCTGCTGGTCATTTATTAGCATCCTGCTGTGCAAATTGAATGTATATAAGGGCACCAGATACTCTAGTGGTCTTTTGAGGCCATTACTGACAGCATCTGGAAGATCTGGAAGGCACATGTGCATAGTCCACATTTTCTAGATTCTTCTACTTAAATTTTTGGGTTTGACCAGCATGCAGCCAAAGCAGAAAAAGAAACACAGCAACACTCCACTTTTTGTCACTTTTCACCTCACACCCAATAGCCTGTGGAACCTGCGCACGGCAAGTCAAATCTGTGTAGCTGATTTTGATTTTGATTTTAAGATATTTTAAGGTATCAAAACGTCCAGGAGTTAGATAACCCCAGCCTTGCGCCTACACAGCTGAACATGCAAGAGCAGTAGCGCAAGGGCAAACACCTTCTTGTACCAAACCCAAAAACAAGTTAACGGGAAAGCACATGAAAACTGACAAAGAATAGAAACGAAGAATCAAGAAGAATAAAAAAGAATAAATACATTTTAAGAATAGACAGCATAGATGAAATTAAATCTTATATATATCATTATATATCTATATATACTGTAATATATCTTATATATATTTTTAAATATAAATTTATATCTTAAATCAATTGAGTCAATTGAACTCATGTTTTTTTTATTAAGGGATTCTACCAATTCTATCCCTTCAGAGTGCGATCACCGAGCCTTGGATGTCTCCAGGCCTCTCCAGTCTCTGTGGCGCTCGTTAGCTGCACGTCCTAGCTGATCTATATATAATATAATATATATATATATATATTACATATATGAACTATATAGTATATACGTATATTATATGAATCTATGCCGAATCTATGCTAATCATGTGCAAATCATGTGCAAATCTTACATTTTATATAAACATGTTTAAATCCTGAGCGAATTGTTACTGTCATTCTTGAGGACTCCACAAGAAGCTCTCTTGATTGTGTTGAGTTTCCGAGCCATCCAATTGTCTTGCAAACAGTCAATGGATTTGTTGTTTTGATACTTGTATATGTTTACTGTATATGTTGTCAAATATTCGTAATACTTTAGTTATGGAGACTCTGCAGAAATTTGCAGCACAAAACCAGAGAACTTGAGATCATCTTGAGAGCTGCTTGAGATCTAGAAAATTGTGAGGCGAGAGCGCGAAAGACGGTCACGTGAGCGGGAGAAGGCTACGAGCCCCACAGAGTCTAACAGTCTAACACTTTGAGTGTTGCAGCAGTGAACTAAGTGGATCAAACATATCAACCCATGTTCAGAGTGCGACACAACACAAGACACAACACATCATGGGAGTTTGGATCTACGACAGGGTAGCGTATGTCCCAAGACAGTCCCTTTCAGCAGCATAGATGATGGCAAGTCATGAGATCCAGCTTAGCTGCTTCATGGATCAGACTGGGCCCGTTGTACGGCGTGTGCGTAAAGCTGAACCAGATTTCATAATATTTCATATATTTTCATATTCTAAAATTTCTCAAGTGTGTACCTCCATCCTTTAGCGGCAATGCAGTGCAGGGTCGCGAACGGCCAACCGCTACATTGCAGGTGCTCGCGCATGGTGTAATGACATGTAAGGACAGACCGACAAATTCAAAATCGGCACGCATGCTTGCATGGCCACAGTTGCTGGCGGCATCTGGCGGCTATTTGTCATATTTTATTTAATATTTTGATATATTTTGTAATCATGCCATATCATGTCCGTGATTTTTCATTTCCGTTCTTCAAAGACAAGTCCGCAGTCCGATCTGCAAGGTGTCTGGCATTCCTGCTGCTGTCACCGAGGAAAGGCTTGAGGCACCATGCAAGAGGAAAGCAATCTGGCAGTGCAACATGACACTGAGTGACTTTGTGACTTAGTAGCTTGATTTTTTGTGTTTTTGGGTATGTGGTCACAATGTGGTTCTGATCAATCCTTGCAGCGCGTTTCAAGAAATGTGTGTCTAGGCAGTGGCATGGGAAAAGGCCGTGGCAGCTGGCTCTTCGATGCCCAATGCTGTGAAATTTGAGCTTGGAAGCCCGTGGAAAAGAGGGCGACACAGACGATATTTGTGACGTAGTGACGTAGTGAGCTGCCTTGGCCGAGCCATCTGCAGAGAAGCCGTACACTGGCCATACACTTTTCAAAAGATGTCCCCAGTGATCTCCATGATGGTCGATGGTCATGATGTCATGGGAACCCACCTTGGAGTTCTTGGAGTTCTTGGAGTTCTGAGGTACAGTGGACACCACTTTGAAGGGACGGCCTTGGTGGAGTTCCCGCACAAGGAACACCTTGCACCAACCGAGGTATTTGCCAAGTTTTTGCCTTCTGCGCCTTCTGCGTGAGCTGCAGGAAGCTGCGCAGATGTTCAAAGAGGCACTTGGAAACTGTATAAAGAGATGGTAGGAGCATAGGCTTAGGTGCATAGCTTTTTTAGGCACAAGTCTTTGCCTTCTCTGTGCTTTACAGAGCTCTACAGCTTCAAATAGTCTTGAAATGTCTTGAGCAGTTTCGAACAGCTTGAGGCCTAGTAGATTGAAAAATCATTGTGAAGATTCAGGGATCGTGTCAATGCTTGCTTGCCCTGTGAACGTAGTGATTTAAGACCGTTTGCCAATGGTGTCAGTCTTTCAGAAGGTGCCAATTGCTTCGCTGATCCTTTACTTGAAATGAATGGATTTATCATGATTTATGGATTTATGATGACTTACGCTCTTCGTATTGCTTGGCTGTCTAGAATCTTCTACCCGACTTTGACTTTGCCTGCCAGCACATCGGCAATTCGCTGGAAGTGGATGGTGTCAGCTTGGATGTCAGGCCGAGCAATCGTTCTTTGGCCTTTTCATTGATTCATCATACTCAGTCATACTCCATTTATTATGAATTATTACGAAATTAGTCTATGTGTTTCTCATTTTTGTTGGCTCATAGAAACTCTGAACATGAAAAAATGCCAAGAAACGTATCCATATACTTCATATACTTAAGATATTGTATATATAGATTAGAGATAGATAAGGATGGCGTAGTTTGTGATGCATGTACCGTTTGCAGTGAATGCCCCTGTGCCCATTTGCAGTGCGGCCTATACATATGACATAAGTCTTGGTATTGCATTTCCATGTCACCTTCATGCGACGATCACCAGGAACACTCACGCCAAACTCAGGTTGATTCTTCCACCATTCACAGATTTGATTTTTTCAACCCGAAACCCGAAACGCCATGTGCAGAGCCAAAACCACGGGAAATCCACAAGAGCCATACAACATCACTGCAAAATGGTGCAAAATGAGCAATGGCGAAAGATATCCCCACAAAAAACAATCAAAAACTTGCGGCATAGCGTGAGCATAGCCTTGCATGGCTCTTTGGCCCGCGTGACACAAAAAGCAAAAGCGAGCGTGTTTTCAATCGGTTTCAATGCATTCGGGCAGGGAGTTGTTTTCTTGTCCCTACCCTATAAGGGGTCATGCTTGAGCGATCCTTGTGTGTCCACTGCAAATGGACTGGTATGGAGATACTAAATTTTAAAATCCTGTCTTTGGAAGCATGCAAAACTTCCAAGGTTGAATCTGTTCGATGTGATAGGTCCAGGTGATTCACAATTTATCACAATTTACATCAAGCGCCAGATGGCAACAGCTGCAGGTACAAGAAGCTGGCAGGGGAAGTAAGATTGAACCTTAGATGTGCACTGTGTGATCCAATAGTCGAAAATGGTTTACCTGCACCGCTTTGGAAAACCTACGGCATTGGTGAAGCTCATTCTCCTGTGATCTCCTGTGAATGTAAACAAAGCATTTCCTGGTGAAATACACGGATGTATATTATATAATATTTGTTAAATATACGCGGTAAATATATGTAAATATGTAATATGTACATACCAACAGTCTAGTTGAGTTTCCGAGGTAGAAGCAGGAGCCGAGAGAGAACTGATCGAGATGAGCCTAGTGTGCCGGTGATGCTGCTTGATGCTGCTTGTGTGGCATTCACTCTTTCGCTTTGCATTTGCAATTGTGAAAACATTTTTCACTTGTTTTTTTTGGGCTCAACGTTTTGGCTTCTGTTGTTATCTTCGTTGAAGCGATCAGAGGAGTAGCGCAACGTGTTGTGCAGGTGACCTTAATCGTCAAGGGCATCGTTTCGTCCACACGGGAGGAGAGATGAAGATGAAATAGGTATCATCAGGATGTCATCAGGTGTTTTCTGCAGGGCGTCCTGCTTTTTTTTGAACTTTTTTACTAGATTGTTTTTTAATTCTGCTCCTCCCCGCGATGCTTGTTTGCTCCCACATTCTCTTTTTTCCATCAATTCCTAATTTACAGGACACGCTAAAGGCGGCCTTTCAGACGTATGCACCAGTCAAGGACAGAGACACCACAGGGGTATACAGGGATGCTGTGGGATGCTGTGAGATGTTGTGGGATGCTTGGAAATTGGAAAGTTTAAAAAAACACACACACCGAGAAAAGAGCGTGAGAAGCTTGAAACGCATCCTTCTGGTTGATGGTTCTTCAATTGCATGATGTGGCACATTGTTTTTGAATGTGGAATTGCATGTGGCATTGCATGTAGGATATCCGTCACTTTTCTCGACGTGGCTTCGCATTTGTGCAGTTTCATACAGTGGAGGCACATGTGCTTCTCGAGGGAATTGCCTTGGGTTCATCTCGGCTTCATCTCGGGTTCCTGCAGTTCGGGATCTACACCTTCACCAGACTCTTGGGGATCACCGGCTGAGCCATGCTATGCCATGAATGCAGTAAGGGCACGGGTGGCCAATGTTGTCTACATTCTGGGTGATGATGTTGCTAAATTTTAGCACTTCTACCGTGATGATTGGATGATATTGGACCTGAGGTTCAAAATGATTATGATGATTATGCTGGAGATGTTTCTTTCAGTTTAATGCCAGCATGGCATCAAGTGCGTAGCGTAAGTATTGTGTGTGTGTGGGTGTATATATGTGTGCGGCGTCGCTGAGCATGTGGACAAGCCTGACTTCAGCATGCATCAGTCTCACGCAAGTCTGAAATATTCTGCAAACTGAAATAGTCTGAAAACGCGCTCGCAATTTACTCAGTTTATCAGTTTATCTGTTTGCAACTCATGCACTCGAGGGATTTGGTTTTTTTCAGTGTGTGGAGGAAGCTGTCCGAGCTATCAACGGCTTTGAGAAGAACAGCCACAGTATGCCCTGCAATGTTGTTTGCTTTGTTTGCTTTGTGATGCTTTGTGCAAGAATGAGCAAGTCCTCGATTTTGCTTTCAGATCTTTAAGGACTAACGGCACTCTAGAGAACGTTATAGAACGTTGCATGGGATTCTTGGGTGAAGTGATGCCATGCTTGGCAGGCCGTGTGGATGGCATAAAGGTACAAGCGAACTTTGCCAAAGAGCGCGAGGACGCTGGAGAGCTGTGAGCCAATGCGGCCTTGAGACATAAAGGAGACCTAAAGGAAGCACAAGAGTCTTCAAAGAGTCTTCAAAGAGTCTTCAAACAGTCTTCAAAGAAGATTGATCAAGTCTTACATCGATCCTTGATGATCCTTGCTCGTCCTCCATGCGATGTACGAATATTTGCAGGACAATTTGAACCTTGAGCATCCTTGAGCCATGAGTTGATCGACAGATCTTTCTGTGAGTAACGAATGCAAGAAATGTTTGGACATGTCTGGACTTGAATTGAAGACACTTGAAGACCAGCTTTCTTTGATTTTCTTTGTCCTTTGAAGACCAGGAACCAATTCGAGAGGGGCGACCATTCATGCTAGCGGAGCGGAGCTTTCTTCAAAAGCAGGCCGCTGACAGTGTTGGATCCCTTGAAATTGAATTCAATGGGCAGAACATGTAAGGACCATCGAGGAATTCAGGCTGTAGGAATGACACCAGATTGAGGTTTACCATGGTTTACCCTTGGCTTGTGAAGATGAATGAAATGAAACAACAGGAAATTCAACTTGCCGACCTCGCACTTTGCAGACCTATCCCACATTCGCACCATCACATGTCCTGTTTCCAATTTGTCCTTGACCAATCTTGGCATTTGTTATACTATGTCACTATGTTATACTATTGTTCTGGACATTGGACACTGAGTGCACCTCGTAGGCCATCGCCACAGCGGAGGCACAGAATGCACAGTGATCCACAGCCCAGATGAATCCGGGCATTTTAAAATTGGCAAAGACTTAGTGCTGCAATGTGCTGCAATGTTGTCAAATGTTCATTCATTGCCGCACTTGGCTGCAATCTCAAGCGCTTTTGTAGATAGGGAACTATTCAAAACTACGCACAAAGCATTAGCCTTGCCAACGCCAAAGCCAGTTTCGTAGTCAACTGTAATTGTATAATTTGTATTAATTTATACAGTACAGTCAGCAGCATTTTCAGCCAACTTTCAGCCTCAGCTGTCCTGCTTGCGTCATCCTGCGTCCTGGAATTTCGATGTAGCAGCTGATCTGCTGACCATCATGGAAAAGTAGAACAGCTTTTCTCTAAAAAAAATGTGGCTTCAATTCGAACATCATAGACACGACAGAAAAAGGCTTTCCAAGAATCAAGCAGATTACTTCTCGGGCAAACAACAACATGACACATAACCGTGAATTGAAGATACATCGTTTCTGTGTGTTTATTGGCATCGCCTTGCGCTGTGCTTCTCTCTTGCCCGCACGGTTCGCAGCTTAGGTTGGTGTGAAGACAACACAGTTGGTATGCGGTTGAGTGATACTTGTAGTGTCCAAGAGAATGCGCTGAGCAGCTAGCAAGCAAGCTCAGTGGTGCTGGTAAACTATCAACCCAAACAAATAGTTGTTTGACTTTATTTTCAAGCTCTTTGATTCAACATTATGTAACATGACTGATGTTTTTTTTCCTGTGTTTTCTCTCAAAGTTTTTGGCTGATGAGGATGCGACGAGCACAACATGTGCGGAGCAAGGGTACCCACACTGCGCAGGAGATGCTTGGACTCTGCACATGGAATGGTGTGCCGGCAGATGCCAGAAATTGCCAGAATATGCCTGTAGTATTCTGATGTATCCTGTAGTTTCCTTGTAAAGGGACCAGGAAGCTTTATCAGATCTTGAGCAAGATGCTGATGTGGTCTGCAAGTAAACAGGCTTTGTGTTGTGTTTGCGACACGGAAAGTAGACAAGGACATTTGCAGACACACGCAGTGAGGTTTGTAGAAGTCAGGAAAGAAGCAAACAATACTGATTCAATATTCGATGCGTTTACACACACACACACCACTATGTACCAGTATGCTCCATTGTTTATGCATTATTATGTATCATGCTCCTCTATACACACCTGTTCGACAGCGTAATTAGCCGTGCTGTCAAAGAATGCAGGAAAGAAGTCCAAGCTAGTCAAATCTATGTGCTTGTCTTTGGTCCTGCCAGTACCACCCCCCTCAGATCCGCTCAGGGGCGAGCTCACTCTTGTTCTTGTTGTTGTTGTTGTTGCTGTTGTTGCTATCGGCTGACTCACAGTTCTGAATATCTCTGAATAGTATTGCAAGTTTGGCTTCCGATTGGGGTCGGGGCGGGGTGGCGGAGCTATATAATAACAATGAATAACAGTCTTGCACTAAGAATAGTTTGGTTTTCTTCCTTGAGCTCTAAGACCTGGTTTCGGAGGCCCGGTTGAATGTCACAATATTCTATCCGTATCTATCTTTAAGTTTTTCCTTGCACTCAGAATATTCGACACTGAAGATATTGGAGAAAAAGCGCAAGATTTCCATGCATGTCGAAGGGATTGATCCAGCTTTGGAATTTTCCAAGTATCAATATTCTAAGGGGGGGCGCGGCATGTATTATTCAAACTGCATGGGCTGCATGGGCTTAATTCTGGCATATTCTATTTGCTGGGCTGCTATGATAAGGCTCAGTTGCACTTGTGATCATGCTTGATGCCACCCCACTGAATGTTCACTTGCACTTGGACAATCTTGCACACAGACTCGATGCTGCGCTAGAGGATGTTTACTGGTTCACTGGTCTGGCTGGATTTGGCTGGTATAGTACGCAAGATTGGAGCTTGAAGCGGGAAGAAACGACATCGTTTTGGGATCAAATTGTTTAACCAAATGAAATAAACAAAATGGAACCACAGAGCGAACTCTATTTCATCTATGAAACCGCGTGACATGACGCCTGAGAAGTGTTGATCATGATCCCTGGTGTTTGCCTTTTTTTTCCAGTTGCCTTACGCTGCTTCCAAGGATTGCTTTCATAGAGAAGGAGATTGAGGACGCCCTTTGGGACTTCCTTTGTTGATTTGGACCCATTCACTAGTCACTAGCCTGACAAAGGTCATGTTTTGTTGTGGGCACTGATATCAAACCGTAGGTATTGTCTGTGTCAAACTGTTTGTCTGAATGTCAAAGATAAACACGTTCCTATCAAAGATAACAACGAGGGCCTTCATATGTTTTGTTTTCTTGTCAGATTCCAAAACACAAAACACACCACACACCACACACAAACACAAAACACAAAACACAAAACACACACACACACACCACAAAACACAAAACACAAAACACAAAACACACACACACACAAACACAACACACACACACACGGACGCTCCATGTGCGAAACAGTCGCTGCTTTTTCAGAGTGTAGATTTCGCTGCAGATGGTTCTCCCAAAAACTGTGGTGCAGTTACTGATCTTACAGTAGTAGTGACCAAATTGTTTTCTCGACGTCATGATCACAAGAACCTGGACCGTGTTGCCAAAATGCGACTTCAGAGTCTTCAGAGTGTCCTTGTGAGTTAACCAGGTCAATTCATGTGTCAATTCGTGTCATCGCAGGACTCAGACTCTGACGATGGATGGAGCCCAAAGGTGGCCTTTCGGTAGGGCGGCAGATTTTGTTGACAGCACTACTTGGATCTACTTGGGTTACTTGGGTTCTTTGGTAGACACAGGGACCGAAACGGTGCCCTCTAAGCGAAAGTACAGTAGCAAGTTGCACTAACTTCCTGTGATTGAAAGTTAGTACTTGTAGCATGCAGTTGTGTTGCCAATTATTTTGCTTAGTAACTGGCTTAGTATCAGCGATCACGACATGAAAAGTAACTTACGGGACAAGGACGGAACGTGACGGAACTGAACAAATCTGAAAATTGACTTATTTGACTTGGCTTTTGGATGCTTTTGGTTCTGACACGTCCAGTTCACCATCCACGACAAGCAGATCTCAAGGGGGACTGACAGGTTGACCACTGTCCGAGCCTGAATTCAGTGAAGGTGTTGACAGACATGGCCATGGCACAAATATGCACAAATTATGTATTGCCTGTAACATACACAACTTGTTTGCTTACAATTTCACCCAAACATGGTTGCGAGTCTTGAAACTCTGAATTTTCAGCACTTCTCCATAGGCAATGTGTCCATGGTGCAAGGTTGAAGAGCTTGACTCAGAGCCTGCAGATGTCTTTTTCCATGTTCGAGTCTGAGAGGTAGCGCATCGTAGCGCTATCAAAACAGAAAGCGGAAAGCGCTACTCTCACTCCGTCACTGGCAAAAGCAGTTGCTTTGCAAAGCACTTTGTTAATATCATCATGCTGATGATGCTGACTATGCTAGGTAGTTTAATGCTAATTACTTGGGTCGGCATGTCATGACCAAGGTTGACATGTACGATTCAGTATTGGTTGCTGCCTTCGGCGGTGTGACCATGAACCTCGATGGTTCTGATGAACTACATGTGCATCCAGGCATCCTGCAGAAGGCTCAGTCTTAGTCAAAGAATCTCAAATCAGTATGCACGTATCGGAAGTTCCAATAGACCATGAAACGGGAAGGGTACTATGAGACATGAGTGGCAAACTGTTCGTTGTGAATGTGGAGAGGATGCAAGACACTTGAAAGGAAAATGCACAGGGAAAAGATGTTGGAACGCCCGAATGATTATGTAAGAAGTTGAATGTAATCAAATGAGGAAGGGGACCATACGGCAAGAGAAGGACCTCAGAGATGAACGGAACGGCGCACAAACAGGGCTGTAGGTCCAGTAAAGTTTAGTAAATGTGTAAGAATTGCTCAAGGAGCCAAGCGGAGTTACAGTATCACAAGGCACCATGTCTGAAGAAATGCTAAGCAAACGAAAGGAGCAACACAGCAGACGTTGGCAACGTGCAAACGGCAGTTTGATTTTTGTTGGATGCCATGCTATTTCAGAGCAACTTCTGAGGTTCATATTTTGCGTGCCGTTAGATTTGCCCTCAGCGTTTGTTTCAGTTTTCCACAGCTTGACAACTTCCTCAAGTCTTCAGTGTTGCTTCTTGGTCCACTGGTTCCATAGTCCTTCCAAATTCTCCCACCACACTGAATCATGTTTGACGTTTGATTGTCATAGTTGCGACATGTTGTGACACTTTCATGTTTGAAATGCTCAGACTGATGTTCAAAGTTGCGGGTCCACCCTACATCCGCAATCAAACTTCCAAGTTGATTGGAAGGTGAGACCAGGTCAGGTGAGAGGATGTGAATGTCTTGTTCTTTCCAAAGGCGACTATCGTCAACTTGGACTTTGCCAACATTTTCTGAAAAGGGGACCAAACAGTTTGCGTGCTGAGGTGCTTCTTCAGTTCTGGGTCACCTTTTGCGCCCGGAGCCTTGTCGCAGCTCGCAAACATGCGGGGCCTCATGTAGGGACTATTTGCGAAGAAGGAAGTAGAGGATGGTGCAGGTATTGAGGTGCTTCAAGCATGTCACTAGAAAAACTTCCGCTGAAGGTAAACTGAACAAAGTGCAAAAACTATGAAAAGAAACATAGCCTGTATCTTTTGATGGAAGAGCAGGACAACCGGAGGCATAGCGGCATGAAACGAGATGAAACAAACGTTTGCGAACTGCGTGACTGACAGAAGAACTTGACTAGAAGAGACTGCGAGGCACAACAAAGACACATTGGAGGGTTCAATCTGATGTCATCTGACGCCGAGACAACCTTTGGAATGCCGGCCTATTGGAGATCTTTGGACGTCAGCGCAGAGGCCCTTTCATTCATTCAGCAACACAGCCTAGCGGCGCGGACAATACTCGTACTTGCCAGAAGGGTTCTGTTGACGTATACAAGGGAGAATGTTTTGGATTGATTAGAGAGGGTTCGGTAGAGGGTTTCCCCATGTTGCTTGTGTTGATGATTCTACTGGTACCTGCATGTAGCACTCATGCAGCAGGAAAGCATGGTCATCAGTATGAAACTGCTATTGATCGTGGCCAGAGACTAAGAATTTCAGGATTTTGTTGATCAGTTTCGGCCATGTCTTGAACATTGACGGGGCAGGGAGCTGTCTCAAATGGTTTTCTAGGTCGTCCAGCTGACCTTCTTTGACAACATGCTCATGACGTTGGCTGCTGAGACACTCGCATGATGTTTCATGACTTGACAACTTGACATGTCAACCGCCATTTGTTGAGACTGCCAATTGCTTGGCCACAAACCAGTGCAACCTCTCGCCCAAAATGAGGCTACGATGCTTCATGTTTGTCATCAATCCCACAACTTGGTGCCCTGTCAGAAACGGTATGAATAACGTGAGCTGAGATGCGTATGACGACATGCTTCAGATGCAAAACACAAAAGCATACAAAAGCGTTGCCAAGCTCGGAGGAAAGTGAGAGCTCTTTTTGTTTGTTCTGTCCACTTCCGTTCAAGGGTTTGGCTTTCGTTGACGTTCATTTTGCAGCCTAAAATGTAAGCCACAAAGATTCACTATCAAACTGCTGCCTTTAATTCCCAATTCACCTCAAAACATGCAGATACAGCATGTATACAGTATGTATATGAGGTAATCGATCTAAATGTCCTTGTAAGGAGTTTTAATTGCGAAAGCCGTGCATGTTATGTTGGAAACCCTCGTGAAAGTTTGTTTTTTTCGAGTTCGCGAAAGTAACATTTTTTTTTTCGCGAAAGTTTCGCGAAAGTTGGATATCATGATTGCATAATACAGGTTCCGCGAAAGATAAACACTGGAGTTCTCTTTTTATTCGCAAAGAATGGCCGTTCCCGGATAAACAAATTTTGATCAACAACCATGTATACATTGCTTTGCAAAGTGAAATTTTCTTTGCAGATTTTGCAGGGTCAGGGAAGATGTTTGCTTTGCTTCAGATTGCAATACCTTTCGCGCCTTGATTCTCTGAGGACAGACGTGAAGCGCATTGACCCAGAGGATCAAAGGACACGTTTGTACGACTGTTGATGAGACACGATGAGACAATCCAAGGGGTTCAAGGGGTTCAAGGGGTTATAGTGCGCATTAATTGAAATGACTGACTGGTAATTAATTGCACTTCTTTTGATTTCTGACTGTGTTGACATGAACGTGGCTTTTCATTCGCGCTGAATCGCTAGGACAGGCCGTTCGAAACTGAATGTGTCCGGACACCAAGCTCAACTTGTTTGCTCCCATTGGGGTGGTTTTTGGATGTTTTTGGAGTTTCAAGTGTGTTGATGAGTTGAGATGTAGTTACTGTTTGCTTTTTTGCCCAGAAGGCGTTTCTCTTCCATTTTCAATGATGCGGGCTCTTGAAAGTGCTGGGCAGTGCCTTGTGAGACACAGAGTAAGACTCGGGATTGCACTTGTCTGGTAAACGGGTCTGGTGACTCTTGTAGAGCACTCCAAGACTTGGTTCTGTTGGATCAACGCACAAGATCCCAGAGTAGAATCAGTAGATCTGAATGTTGCTTCTGAACATAGTCATACATAATAAATATAGTTATACCGTTATACCATGTTATACCGCACCTGGTCTAGTTGGGCACTGAGTGAGGCTTCACTGGTCGCCTTTCCTTGCGCCATTCCCCATTATGGCTTTGCTGCGCGCCTGCCATGTTTCCAAAGCTTTGACACCAATGTGTGTCTAAGGTATACTCCAATATACCATGATATATGTCATACAACTAGATTTACATGGTAGTAATTAGATGTAATTAGATAAATGATCATGATGTAGAATGATATACAGTCTATAGATATAAATATTATATATAGCACATATAATGATTATAATGTATATATGTGTAATGATGTATGATGATCTGTATCTATATTTATAATTCTTCCCCAAACAGTGTGTCCACACTGTGGGGCGGTAAGTGTAAAGGCCGGGGGTTGGGTTGGATCAGGGTGCTCCATCTGAGGCTCGCACAAAACGTGCGGCTAACTTCTGGGGCGCGGCATTTTCCCCGAGAATTCTCGCATAAAATGGCTTTTGTGAGATGTCAATGTGCATTTCCACTGCGCAGCCGCAGGCTCGCACAAAATGTGGGTCCCGGTCTTGGGATCCATCTGCTCCCCAGCAGTTTCCTTGTAAAGATCTTCCTGCAATCATCTAAGGGATCCTTGCATGATCTGGTACATGTGAGAAGATCTCGCGAGATCCTGGTGAGGTCTTTTGTAGGAGGGTCTTCGCATGATCTTGTACAGGTCCTTGTGAGAAGATCTTGCGGAGATTGATCCTGTTCAAATCCTGCTTCAAAGGCCCTTGCATGAAGATCTTGATGCTCCGCAATAGTGGTGCTTGTATGGAAATTCTTCCGGGATGCTCCTAGGAATTTCTTGTATGAAAGTCTTGTAGTAACCTCTATATAGAAGGTTGCTCTTTGACGCTCTTGTCCTGGTCTGAGGTTCTGGTATGAGGTCCTACACATAGAGTTGCTTGTATTCAAAGCATTGACTTCCTACCCCCCACACTGTTTGGGGCCTCTTGCCGGGATCATATTTGATTTGTATTTATTGTATATGTATATATCATTATATATCATTTTTTCATAATAGTCATGTACATATATAGTATGCGTGTATATATATATATATTATTATTATATGTGTATACATACATCAGTATTCGCGTATAGATTATTTAGCATTCACACTAATATATGTATAGATGTATGTAATGTAATGCAATGCAATGCAATGCAATGCATGCATGTATGTAATGTATGTAATGTATTTAATGTATGTAATGTATGTAATGTATGTAATGTATGTAATGTATGTAGTGTATGTAATGTATGTAATGTATGTAATGTATGTAATGTTATGTTATGTTATGTAATGTAATGTAATGTAATGTAGTGTAATGTAATGTAATTAATGTAATGTAATGTAATGTAATGTATTGTAATGTATTGTAATGTAATGTATGTATGTATGTATGTACGTACATGATTATGCATACATATACATTGATAAATATACATATATATTATTATATATATACATATACATATATATATATATATACACATGTAAATAGATACATATATATATGCATATTATGCATTGAAGTTCTAGTTCTATTGTGGTGGAAACCGTGGAGAGGTTCAAGAAACCCTTGCATGAAAAAACGGTTCTACTACATTTTTTCTTCGGGATCAAATCTGGGCCAGGACCAAAGTCATGATGCAGTACTGGGTCTCTGTGCAGTCCGGCACTTGCCCTCCTAGTGCTGTTCAACGTGTACCATGTACATTCGCAAGCACAGAGGGAAACGCGGAAACCTGCGCAGCTACCAGAACCGCAACATGGCCATGCATGAAATGTTCAAAGTATATCAAAGTATGAGCGCTTCGAGTCACTTTTAGTTATTCCCCATGCTGCCAGGTCAATGAGCATCATCATGGCCAGCGATAATGTGAAAGAGGTGTCCACAGCCGACTTAAGCCAGACTTCCAAAGATGCAACACATGCATCATGCCAGATTATGCCAGATGAAAGAATAATCAATAATTGAGTCATTTGTAATGTGTTTACAATGCATAATGCATAGAAAAGGACATGTCATGTAGTGAAGAAATGTGAAGAAGGGGGCCTGTGGGCCCAGTGGGGTCTTGATTGGCCACTTCCCAGGTCAGTAGGTCGGGTAGCCCATAGTTGCTACTTTGTATACTGTGAGTTCTAGTCCTACGATGGTACATGTGCACACGCGCACAAGCACACAAGCAGCAGCAATCAAACAAACAAAGCAGAGAAACAAATGAGAAACAAATGAACACAGGAGATGCAAACAAAGAGAAGAGAACAAACATGCAAGCCAGCAAACAATGGAACAAACGAACACATGTATGTTGCCAAAGTTTTGGACCCGCTTTCTTCGTTGGCAACCCCCATCCCGGTGAATTCCTTCAAACAGCTCACAGGTTTGCACAAGTGGCTAGTACGCTGATTATCCTTCATTACTTGCATGGCACGACAGCACTCCTGTTTTCACAGCAACGGCGGTGATTATGCTGATTGTTTCCGCTGCCCCTTTCCCTGTTAGTGTCCACACACTCAGAAAAATCTGCTCGAGTCACTCGAGTCTCGAGCAAATGCCAACGCTTCAACCGCTATAACGGCAGCCAGTACAACTGCTACCACTATCGTTGCCAGCATAGGATCTCGATGGATCTCGTAAGCATACACGGCTGTAATGTCAAAGCAGGATTTGTGCAGATTTTGATCTTGTGATCTATTGCATGGTCAAGAATGACTGTCTTGAGGAACAAAGTTTACTCAACAAGAACAGTCAGTTTGTCAGGCAGTGTTCGATGCTCTCGCGATTAGCTTTATTGTGGAGTTGCTTGGCTGGAGCAAGATATATTACAAAAGGGATTACAAAAGGCGATGGAAATGGACTGGAGAGTCCACACTATTGCACAGTGAAAGCTCTTTTGCTGAACAGAAGAGCTGCATTATGCAATTGTGAGATCTTGCCCAGTCTTGTCAGATGTTGTCAGATCGTGTCAGGTTTTGTCAAGTCTTGTCAGATTGCGTCAGGTCATGTCAGCGTATTCGATTGTTTCCTTTTGTGACTCTGTTTAGCTGTATGCTGATTATTCTTTGTCGTAAAGACATGTAAAGACCAAAGCCAAAGCACTTCCTGTGCTTCTGAAGAATGTCAGGCTGGACGTAGCAATGTGGAACTTGGAAGCTCGACTGCAAAAGAGAGGTGGAATTGGTCTCGGCGGTATGCTGAAAGCAGAAAGTTGTGTCGTATTGACTTCCCATGAGAAAATGTCCCTTCCTAAGGTCAGGACGATAATGCATTTGGACAGTTTCGAGAACTTCACCTTTCAACTGTGGCCAATGCACTTGCCTCAGTCGAGCTTATTTAATTTGTGTTCCCCAGTGGTGTTGAACATGCTATAGAACTTGAGTAACTCAGAAGCAGTTTGAGCTCTGTGCATGCTGCATGCTTGATCAAATTGTTTTCCTCGATTGGATGCAGTCTATGGCTTGGCACGTTGCGCTGGCTGTAAAGCAAAAATCTAGCACTCTTGGATTTCAAATCGTACAGCTTAATCTATCTAGCCACGGCCACAAAAGTTTATCACCTCTGAAGAGCACACCGCCTTTTTCAGATTTTACTACGTTGCTTGATATGCAGTTTCCTACTGAAGCTGAAGCAGGGTGCTAGCTGCCACTAGTAGCGCTTGGTTTGGCTGACGTCCAGTTTCTTCTCGTATCGAACTTGTTTCTCTTTCGACTGTACTGTAGTACTTCCGCATCTTGCTTCGGGAATGACTGTGCTGTGCTGTTTAAATCCTTTCGTCCAGGAGCCGGCGGGCGAGGGCCATGCTTTCAAGTCCTGTTGCAGGGGTCTCAGTAGGGACTGCCATCCAAGCAAGTCGAGAGATAAGAAAGTACACGATGAATTCAACTTCACTTCGCACATGTCATGCGTGCCAGACTTTACCACACAGGCAACTGAGGAAAGTGAAATTCAAGGTACAAAGGACGCATATGCTAATGTCAACAAATGTATATAATTACTGTAATTAATCCCGAGTGCCATCTCCAGAAAACTCCCAGCCTTTTGCTATCTTAGTACCCTGCAAGAAAGAACATAAGATCATGTAGGGTCTAGTTAATTCAAAAGGTCCTGCTCCAGTTTGGTCCTGCCATTCTACTCCAACATGAATTTATCGCACAAGTAGCCAAAGACATTAGGATGTCACGAAAGCTACGTAGCGGTAGCTAGCTGGAGTTTACTCTTGCTTCAGCAAGGGAGGGGGCAGCTCTGAGTCCAACACAGTGATTTTTCACACCGGGGCATTTTGGAGCGGCAGATGGTCACGGGCTCAAATCCTGCCAGATGCGTGCTGAGCTCTCGACAATCTGTCCTAACCATATCAAAGCCCCATCATATTTCCAAGTCATATGAACCTTAGCTTTCGTGCACCCCCCCGGCCGTCAAGTCAGACAAGATACTTGCTGAGATATATGCATGTACTACATCACAATCCACCACCTCCCCGTTTGCCCTACACAAATGATGTTGTGACTTGCAGCTAAAGACCGCCTTGGCATCCCAAATCCTAAGCAAACAGGTGTTGTTTTCGCTTCAAAAAGGATCAAAATGGTGACTAGAAGTTCCGGTTGAATGGCAACTTGTGCAAAAGAAGAGAGTTCCCGACAGTTCGGCTAAAAGGATTGAAAATGCTTCGGCGACAACGCATGATTTGAAGGACCGCATTGTGGAAGCTCGTGAGATTCTAACCTATTTGATATATTTTTCATATCTAACTTTTACTATATTATTTTATTATATTTTATTGCTCTCCCCACGAAGAAAAGCTTCTTGAAACTGTTTTAGGATGTTCCAGGCAACTCTGAGCTGAAAAACGCCTGTCGATGGACCTCCACAAAACCGGCCTTTCAAAAGGTCAAAAACTGTCGGAGTTCTGAAAAGCTCCGCATCCAAAAAAGATCAAAAAAGTAATTTGCAAACAGAAACTGCCGCGAGTCTACTATGCGAGGGGCCAAGCGCTCCCTACGGTTCCCCTGTGCTCGCTGCAGACAGGCACGACTTGTGGACTTCGATGTATTGCACCGTGGCAAAGGCATGCCCAGCACTGTTGATACGTGGGGGAGGTTGGGAGATTTATCTACCGTAAGTTCAATTGACTTACACTTCAGCTTCTAGCTTGGCCAACCATTTTCCAACTTTGTACACGTGCCGGCACATTGACATAGGAGCACACATATTGAGGTTCTGGTTGTTGCGCGTTGCAGCACATTTTCGGCTACTGTAGTCTGTACATGTTAAGGTAGTTATAAGTGCCACTGGCAATGTTGATGCATAGCTGTGCACCGTTCTTTAAAGGTCTGTTGCAAAAGTCCCAGTGAAATCAAATCCGTATGAAAAAGGGGCGATGTTCACACTGACTGCAGCTTATTTTGGTTACATTATGTTACATTCTAAATTCATCTATATAATATCACGGAAATCTGTTTGCTGAATCGTTATGATTTTATCGTGATGGAGGTGCATGACATCAATGGAGCAAGCGTGTGCTTGGGAACAGAATAAGACCGTCACATTGTTTCCACAAAACAGGGGACCAAAGTCTGATGTTGGACTGTACATTTGCATGGCATAGTAGATGTTTCGGCGTTGGGCCTTTTGGATCTGTTAGTGCGCGCAATTTTGATGGGGTGAGCCGCTGTGCTTGTAACATGTCAAGTGGTTTCTCAACGCTCAACAGCCCTTACTTCCTGCTCTTACTGCTTACTGGCTAAAGCATTGCAATCGCAGCAACTTCGCGTGAGTCTGCGACAGGTGCTCGTCGGTTGGAGCCTTAACTGCCATTGCTTTCTTCCCCCAGGACTTCTGCAGAAACTCTTGACATATTTTGACAGATTTGACAGGGAAAACTCATATATTCGGAAATTCTGAACACTGAGGTTGGAGAATTTCATCGTTCATACAGTGCTCTTTGCGCTGTATGCTAGGAGAGACTTTTGCGGTCTGGTTTTGCTTAACGATGCTTAACGGTTGTTCACAAATGTTGGTGACGTTCTTTCTTGTTCATATTCTATCATGTTGAACATTGTAGACACATGGAGACATTTTCAGAATTGGCAGGATCACCCTTGTGTCCTTCCATGCGGCGGATTCTGGCATTCTTCCAGCATCACGAGATGCTTTTGCCTTAGTGCAACAAGTGGTTTATGATTCTTCAGGCGGAAGAAATGCCATGCACAGGAGAGAGTGCAAAGGAACGACCAGATTCGCCAAAAACATATAAACACTTTCAAATGGACTTAGGTTTTGGTTTTATCTGCTGTCATTCCTCACAATACAAGGATGATGCACAAATTTGACTTTGTACATGCGGCTTTGTTTGGAGAGAACCGCTTTGAATTCAAGTCGTATGCACATGACATGAGGAGGCTTAGTGAGAGTGCACAAGTAAGGAGGTGACTGCACAGCAGATCACAAGATACGTCAAGCACATCTGGCGACATAGCCCTGACATGGTCCCATTTTTTGTGTCACAGAACTGGTGGTTTTCATAGAAAGGATGACACCGCTCTCACCAGGAGACTGAGACCTGTTGTGACCTGTTGAGATTCTAAGGTTTGTGCTATGTGGTCTTGGTATAAGGACGACTTTCAAACTTGGGAAGACACCTTGAAGGGGGCCAAGCCCTGAGATGTGTTCTGCTTGCAAAAACCATAGAATTCAGGAAATTGTAGCTTGCTCGGAGCTTTACCTCTGTTATTTTAATGTTTTGTATGGCCAGCTCTATCTCTTCAAGCCTTTAAGTCTTGCAGTGAGTCTTGCAGACTGTCTCTTCGGGCTCCATAAATGTTTCGTGGCGAAGTTTCTGGTGTGCACAAATGATCCACGTGAAGCGGCTTCCGAGTACTTCGTCTTGGAGTTGCTTGAAGCCTTCTCATGTCCTGTTCTCAGCACAGCTGTCTCCGATTCGGAGCACATGCGAAATGTTCTCAATCAACTCTTCTTCCCTCTGATTTGCGTCTATATAAAGTAGAGGGGCAGATACTGTACTAGTTATACATAGTTCTACAATGTTATACAGTATACATAGTTAATAGTTATACCATATTATACGGTCATACGATCTTGTACAGAGTCATACTGCCCCAAGGCAGTCTTTAAATGATGGAGCCAAAAAAGATCACAGTGAAGCTGAAAGCTTGCCTTGTTTGAGGCATGTCGAAGTTTCCATGGGACATCCGCAAAGAGATTTCCAAGATGGTCCCTCCTGCATGTGTCGCGAAGCTTGATGATCTTGGTGGTTTTGATGGTCTTGATGATCACGTGGCCGAAGTATGCCGAAGTGCCGATGAAGTTCAAATGTCCCTGCCTTCTCGCCAATCCAGCTCCGACGTGTTGCCACAAAGGTTGTTAATTAATGATTGTCACATTGGAATACATTGGATATCGATATGGATGTCATAGTAATACAAGATATGGACGTCATGGTCATAGTGATACCATAGATTCACAAATAATTCATATACAGTATATATATATATATATTATAAGTGTTTTCACTTTTGGAGTGCCAAATGATGCCAAATGATCCCAAATGATGCCAAATGTACTGTATCTCTACCTAGCTAGATATACGGCTGTGTGACAAATTTGGAGGCAGATCCAGATTTGGGTGGGTCGCGGCCCAAGACACACAGCTTAGAACTGGGCAAGCAGCGAAAGGCCTTGCAACATCATTCCCAAGCAGCTCATGTCATTTGAGTCATTTGAATCAGTGTCCCACCGTGTCTTTTATTATCTCTTGCTGTTGGCCTTCTTTGAAAGCTGGCTGACAGCACCTCAGTTTAGTGATGTTTAATGTAATAATGTATCCACATGTATCAACTCATCCCAGAGGCAACTGTTGGAACGTAATGATTCACACGGAGCATTTGTAACCTGTAACATTGTGTCCCAGAGAGGCCAGCCTTTTTTTTGCAGAGCTTGTAATTTATTAATACTTGGCCAAGAGGGATTCCTTCAATCTGGCGCCTCGCAGCTTTTCTAACAAGCACCCCGAAGGGTACATGTGCCAAGAATCGGCATCCATACAATACATGCCCTTGATGAAATTCCTAGTAGAGTAGACCCTCAAACGGCACTGATGTGTGGTTGGACCAAGAGTGACATTGTATGTGATATACATACTGCGTATGACAATATGTCATATTGCATGCATGTACATCTTCTTGGGTATGAATAATATATAATATATAATATATAATATATAATATATAATATACTATTACTATAAATAATATATTATATATAATATATAATATATAATATATAATATATAATATACTATTATTATAAATAATAATCCCTTCCTCCTAATACTAAACCCCCCCCCCCAATACAAAACACGGCAGGTAATTTTTAGTATTAGGGGGGTATTTAT
>Ga0126342_10002812_pt1 | contig 27829 bp, 28 predicted proteins | sample Cyp1metagenome_FD_92528 | JGI IMG/M metagenome (GOLD analysis project Ga0126342, IMG submission 92528) | Coral microbial communities from Lord Howe Island, Old Settlement Bay, Australia - Cyphastrea 1 metagenome | ecosystem: Host-associated > Invertebrates > Cnidaria > Coral ... | reverse complement strand
GGTATATAGACGTATAATCACAGTAGACATTGACCGTATAAAACAACAGCGATAAGATATATGTTCCCCCCAGCTGCGACTTATATGCGCCCAGGGGCGCGAATATATATATATATATATAATGCAGGTACGGGTTCATGTGTCCATGAACCCATTCACCACATTTTCCGTAGCTTCGCTGGGTAACATAGGAAGATGGGCTGTTGCCCCCTGCACTAATATGAAGTTTTACATCTACACACACATAATCACACACACATGCATAATCACACACACACGCCCCGCAGCAGCGGGGCAGATGAAATGACAATGAAAGTGAACTGAAAATGAAAATAAAATGAAATTTACTTAACCAGGACGCGCAGAGGGGAACGCAAAAGAAAAGGGAAAGAGAGAACACCAACACAACACACCTGGCCCAGAGCGGGCGAACCCTGAAAGGGCAAGGGAAGAAAAAACGGAGGCCGACGGAAACGGAACCAGACCAGCGGAGGACGGGAAGGACGGAAGCACCTGAACCAACCTACCACGGCGAAACCTAAACCTACCTCGGCACGCGCAGGACCCAACCTACCTGGAGAGGGGAAGGAACACATGAAATAAAGGACCAATGGGGAGCTAGTTAGTGAAACATGATGCATCCACAATCCATGCAAAGGTTGTGATAAGGCTCGAGGGCCCTTGGTCATCAAATCAACCCTATGGACGGCTGCCAGTAGCCCATTTGAACCGTACCAGAAACCACCCAGAAAAGAGGCACCATACCTGCAAGCATGGCCTGCGCCTTTCATGCACATGACATGTGATCACTTGTATTGTCCGTCAGTCACTTGAAGAGCAGTGAAAGGAAATTGTTGACGCGGCTTCAGACTATGCAACTTCTCTCCATCAAAAAGGTAAGTCCCTGGTACAGCGGGCAGTTGTTCAACACATCGACAGTCGACAGGGTGAAAAACGAATTACGAATCCAGAATGAATCACACACTTGCTCAGAACAGTCTTTGCGAATTCTGATGTGGAATGCAACGGACGTGCAAAAACACCAACAATAAACTGACACGAAGAATGAAACCTAATACAATAATATATAGACGTATAATCACAGTAGACATTGACCGTATAAAACAACAGCGATAAGATATATGTTCCCCCCAGCTGCGACTTATATGCGTTCAGGGGCGGGACTATATATATATATATATATAATGCAGGTACGGGTTCATGCGTCCATACGGGTTCATGCGTCCATGAGCCCATCCACCACATCTTCCGTAGCTTCGTTGGGTAACATAGGAAGATGGGCTGTTGCCCCCCTGCACTAATATGAAGTTTTACATCTACACACACATAATCACACACACATGCATAATCACACACACACATGCATAGTCACACACATGTGCATAATCACACACACATGCATAATCGCACACACACACATGTGCATAATCACACACACATATGCATAATCACACACATGCATAATCAGACACACATGCATAATCACACACACACACACATGCATAATCACACGCACACACACATGCATAAACACACACACACACGTGCACAATCACACACACATGCATAAACACACACACACATGCATAATCACACACACATGCATAATCAGACGCACACAGATGCATAATCCCACACACACATGCATAATCAGACACACATGCATAATCACACGCACACACATGCATAATCACACACACACATGCATAATCACACGCACACATATGCATAATCACACGCGCACACATGCATAAACACACATATGCATCATCACACACATGCATAATCACACACACATGCATAATCACACACACATGAATAATCACACACACACATGCATAATCACACACACACACATGCATAACCACACGCGCACACATGCATAATCACACAGATGCATAATCACACACATGCATAATCACACACATGCATAATCACACACACATGCATAATCACACACACATGCATAATCACACACGCACACGCACACACAGATATACGTATATATATATATATATATATATGTATATATTGTATAGATAGATATAGTTATATATATATATAGTGATATGCATATATATATACACACAGATCATTTTTGTATTTCTTTGCAGCCATAGCCTGCTGACAAAAGCTTTGTTTTGCGCGTGCTTGACGGGCATTTACACTTTTGGAACACTTCAACACTACTTGGACCAAGACTTCGCAAAGCATGTTTCTTTTGGAAGAAGGTTTTTACAGGAGTGTTGTTGTTGCATTCATATCGTGAATTCATCGAGACGTTCGGTGTTTCATGACTCATGAAAAATCACACAGACAGATGAGACAGAGTGGAAAACAACTATTGCTGTTGGCACCATTTGATTTCTGACTGCATTACCGGGTGGCTCTCCAGTGAGCAATTGCGGCATGTGGTGATGAGTGATGGGTTGGTGGTGCCTTGCCCAGGGTTGGGGTCAGAGGTGGAACCAAATTTTGGGAGATTTCAATTAAACATGCCAGGGCTTTTGCAAGGGGAACTCTGAGAGCCATCGCGAGTGTATCATACTGTAGCCATTTTGAGTTTGTTTTTTGCAACCATTTCTCCCAGCATGCCATGATTGCAAGCGAAGGTTGGCACATATGTGGCGGAGCAGGTGGCTGGAGACAGCTACGCGTGACTTGGACACATCGGCGAACCAATATATTGAAATGCATCCAATATGCAATCATGCAATGGTAGATAATGGTATTCAATGAGTTGAATCGAGTTGAATCGAGTTGAATCGAATGCCCTCAGACCCGGCGAAGCCCTTGAAATTTTTTGTTGATGCATGGGTATGTTTTACAAAGCACGCACGCACGCACAGACAGACAGACAGAGTGACAGACAGCCAGCCGGGCAGGCAGGCAGGCAGACAGCTAGACAGATAGATAGATATCAGTGCGTGTATATTTGATGTGCTGGCCTCAAGGTTGGTAGCAGCAACTCACGCTGACGCAGCCAAGCGGTCTGCCCAATTGAATGGGAACAGGCACCGTGGCATAGAGAACACACAGGGAAGAGGAGAGTAGATGATCATATGACATCAGATGAGAGTGGTAGTTCTGGTTTTTAGGGAAATCTTCAGGCATTTCCCGACAATTCGAGACAGGTCTCTGAGTTTTCGCATCTGTCTGTTTTGTACGATCTTGTCGTTGCCCTCCTGTTGTTTGGTCCTTACAGGCTTCGGAAACGCAGACTGCAGCGTGGTTGCAATACTAGGGGACTAAGCATTCCTATAGGCTTCTGAAACCAATTATGACATACTTTGAAGCATTATGCAAAGATATACAAACTATACAAAGGGTTCCCTGTTTTGTTTTTCCCTCAATCCGTCCAGTCACATCTGTTCAGATCAAAGTTTGGCAAAACAAATCTTGAATCATGCTGCTCCGTGTTTCACGTGGGAGGTTTGGAAACCCTACCCCTAGAGAGCGCCGACAATCTAAGGCGAGACAACCGCAATTTCAAAGTGGTTGTCCTGCCAGCTTTAGCACCTCGGCGTTTGTTGACTTTCGAGGGAAAAACATGGAGCTGAAATTGTGAAGCTGTTCTGTGGACGTGTTTCAGTGTGCTGGCAGGATCTTGTTCATAGACTGGGTTCATCACTTGCAAAGTGTGCAGGAAAACTTGGATCCGCTGCTGTCTGGGAGCGTGGAGGTGAATGAAGTGCAAGCCGATCAAAAGGAGGATCAGCATGATCAGCGACATTTGGCTGAAGAGTCACGGGGCAGGCCACCGATTCGATCCAAGTACAAAGGATCTGACAAACAAAAGCCATTCGACTTAGCAGCGGCCAGAAGGAATGCCTGAAAAGAAAAACATGTGATCCTCAGAGCATATGGCTGCAACGGCATGATTAGACATGGTTGGATATGATATAATTGGTATATCATTTGCCTATGAGTGCCCAGTATGGCAGATCTTCCTAGAGCACCTTGATTCGATGCCTGGCAGTTGCATCTACCGCCTGAAGCTGTGACCCACCCAGCAAGTGCTGAGGGCGCCAACGTCGGCTTGAACAGATTGAGATCTCTTCAACGCGCTTGTCTGAGGGCAGGCGCATAGATTCCGACTCCCCGAATTGGTGATGTCGTTTGCTTCAAGAGAGCGGAGTGATAAGTGAAGCGATCAATGCAGCAGTGCATCTCGATTGGTTTGTCCAGGGGGGGTTTTAAGTTCAAATCTGATGGATTGATTTGAGGGGATCTGGTGGAAAGTTCCCTCGGTCAGGACTACATGGGGCTATGACCGTGAGGCAAAGCCGCGCAACTCCCAGGCCTGGCATCCTGCCTAGCAGTGCCTAGCGGCCTAGCCGTAGCCCTTGATGCCCTTGAGCCTTTGAGTTCTGGACAGGCCATTGCAACCCTAACAGCACCTTTGCCATGGTTTCGTCGCCTGACTGGAGCGGGGTTGAGACGTTGCAGTCATGGGCAGCGGGGAATAGTACAACCAGTGTCAACGATGCTATCATGGTTGTGCTGACACGCACCTAAAATCACCAAGCCCTGGTTTTTTCATGTTTTTTCGTCATTGCTTTCAAGCTCAAGAATTCATTCATTGAGAACAGTGATGAGGCACCCTAAAACAGCTGCTTCATTTGGAACTGAGACAAGATTGGAAGGGATGGCAGAAACGAGGGGGTTCCAGTCTCTAGGTGTACGGGTTCAGGGATGGTGTCTTGCACTATGTTTTGCTGCGCGGCCAAGTGCTGACATCGGCTAAGGTCCCGAAGAGAAGGACGCCAGGGGAGCAGGGCTACAGAGACAGAAGTCATTTCGCAAGCGAGGCGGCTGTGGCTCGTGCGGCATGTTTTTTGATCCTTCTTTTCGTTGTGCTCAAAAAATCGATTTGTTCCAAGGAAAGGCTCCAGGAAGCTTTGAACAATTGGCAATGAATGGCATTCCTGATTCATTTTGTTTGAAGCTTCAGAGGCCTTGATTATATGGAAGCCTATGAAATATGTCTACAATCTGTCGTCATCATGCACTCTAAACTTTAAACTTTAAACACTTCCCTCGAATTTGTGACAAAATTGAAGAATGCCTTTTCATTTCAAAGCATGAACAGGCATGCATGCCACAGACCCTTGGGCTACTTGGCTTGCAAGAGAGCTGAAAGTATGGACCAGAAATTTCTAACATTAATTAGATTAAACACATTCAAAAACATTCTTTCTCTTCTGGTGTCTTTCATGCAGTGCATATGCACCGTTGCATCGTTTGCAGGATCAATATTGGCTTGCATCTGGATGTGTGTCTGCACACCTGTCTCATAACCAAGGAATTGTTTGACAAAAGCCTCCGTGGTACGGGTGTGGTCGGTGCCTTGAGGGAACAAGCATGGGACTGTTCGAAGCTTTTCAAGGCTTTTCGTGCACTCCCTTCAGTGTGTGAGCTTGATCAACCACTGTCCTGACTGGATCATCTCCGGTGTTTCAGCCTATCAGATGCTTTTTGCCAAAAAAAATCGCATTATAATCGTAGTAGGTTTGTATCGCTGCTCCTCTCCAGCGAAGATGCTTGCAAGAATTGCTGCTGAATGCTGCTGATGTGTCGCCAGATTATACATGAGGGAATGCATAACTATGTGCGCCGTGTAACCCAGACATGCAGTCAATTATGGCTATCATGTTGTTTTTGGCCTCCCGCCAGGCAGGCAGACATGTAATTCTACTGCACTTCCACTATTGACCAGTCCGTGCTGACAAACTGGTTCAAGAATAATATCCCGGACTCCCTGTGTTTCCCTACCTTTCCCTGGCACCGGGCCTGGGGTCCCTGGTGTCCTCCCACCTGTTGAAAGGAGCGAACCCCAAAGAGCCGTTCGCCCAGACGGATGGAAGGCGGCTGCCATCCAGCGGCACCAAGATGTTTTCACAGTCAATGGGCATCATAATATTTGATCATGTTGAATCATCATATGTTCAATTCGTTCAGCAACTACCTGGTACATGCCCACAGACATCCACAGACATCCACAGACATACACCTGACAAGTAAAATGACATCACACATTGTCAGAAGATTGCTAGAGAAAAATCGCAAAGTTTGATCTCATTCGATTCCTGGTGTGAGTTTGAGATCATTTAGATCCTCATACCATGTTCCTTGCCGTGGCAGGGTTCGAAATTGAACTTTGTGAAAGTGGGACGGATGTCCACTGTACACGTATCTCCCGCTCTTCGTCTCTTGTGGTCCTGTGGGGCTGCTCGGGCAGAACCTCAGACCTGCCATCGACACTGTGTTCGACGGTTCTTCGACCCCTGTCCTTCAGGATAATGTGCTAGGCGTTTCAACGTTTACACGCGCACACACACACAAGATCACACAAGTTTTGGACCTAGTGCTATCACCGTGAGAGCTCGGAGTGAACTCAGGGCAACCAGCTCCGCTACCAGCTTGAAGTGTGCTAGGGACCGTTTTTGCAACCAACAGCTCCAGGGCCCTAAGTCACGGTAGTTTGTGCAAAATGAAGATGGAACAGGACGCCAGGTAAAGGGGAGGTAGTATATCTACATGTTGAGAAATCAACATGTTAAGGCACAAACACACAGATATATTTACAGGCGAGCAATGAGTCAGTGTTTTGCATAACCCAAATGGAACCCAAGCGACCCCGTGCAGTCGACGAGCATGACCTGTTCAAACTTCACTTGGCCGAGCAACCTCTCCTACCAGAAGACCCTGTCGAGGAGCGACAGTGGCTTAAGATGATTAGGATGGGTGTTTGGAGACTGGACTCGATGGCACAATGACCTTTACATGGGTGCTTTTGAACATTTTGGGTCAACATCAAGTTTATTGCTCCAGCGGATATGGCTGATTTGCCACAGGCACACCGATATTTTTCACAAAACCTATTGATTATTGCTGATGTGTTCGGTAGTTTCCAGTGCTGCATTGCTACTCGTATGTCACGCATCAGTTGGACATGGGAACATAATCGTTTGTCCCTTTCCAGCTAGCAGCCTGTGTGCAGCACAGGCGTATTTCCAGAGTCAGGACTCGAGGACTGACCTAAGTCGGGACGAAACTTGTGGTGTTGAGTGTGGGCGGTAGGTGATTAATGTGGGAGTTCAGGTTAGGAACTGTTTTTGTTAAATTTATTTCAAGAGGTTTCATTTACTGGACATTGTCAGTGAGTAGGCAGCCAGGGCTAATTCAGTTCCAGGCATGGGCTAGCATGAGGTCTTTGGAAGTTTGAAGCATCAAAAACGTGGCTTTCGATGTTCTACTGTGATTTCCACGGGAATCCGCACTGGTTGGGTGAAAGTAACTGTGCTCCCAGGATAGAGGACAGCCACAAGACGAGGAGCAGCATTTCTTGGATTCCTGATGCAGAAGCCAAGAAGAAGATGCTTTGATGCATGTTGGCACGGACAAACATCAACGCACAACTACCCCGTTTACATTTGTCAGCTGCTGGGTCAGCAATCTACTGAGCTTGCCATAGTGACGCTGTGCCGGTTCTGTGCTCAAAGCAGCTACATGATGCTGCACGCATGTCTTGAATTCAACACCACGCAACTTTCCTGCACCAGTCGGTTGTGCCTTTCTCATCAAGGGAAATTGCGGGATGCAGTAAAATATATACTCGACCCTAGGACTAGGAGTCCGATTTTGAAACTGCAGTGTCAAAGAGATTGAACTCTAAGGAGAGCGTCGCATCCAGTAGCAACTTGGATTGGTTAGCACATCCTTTGAATCGTTTAGCCGAGTTTAGCCATTACTTCGGCATTCCGTTTCTTTCCCAACCATTTGATAGTTGGTTAGTATACCAACAATATCCAGCAATTATTGCCACTTCGGCATTCTTGACAAATTCCTGCAGTGATGCCCAAGAAAACCAAGTTTCAAGTGATGTCACAGATGTTGCAGAATTACTTGCTCGGCACGTGATGTGTGAAACAACCCTTGATCACTTCAGGCACGGGCTCGCGTTCATTCCTTTCGTGATCCCAAGGTGCTGCAGACACGAAGCATCACATCCCATCCTCACCAGTCATGCAGGATTTAGCCAATTCCTTTGCTGTGGGAAAAACGGTGGTACAGGCCCGAATGTCTAACTTGACTGCTAGTGTTTGGTATCCAAATGTACTTTGGAACCGTTGGAAGCAGAGGCCCAAAGAGAGCAGCAATATATCATATCCCACAAATAGGCTGACGAGTACTCTGCTTTCATGGACATCCATGCTGGTGTTGGGGTGCATACGTCAAGAGTGAAGAGTTCCGAGTGATGCGTTCATCTCACGATATTCATGTATATATATATGACACATTTATTAGTTATCTCTTTATGTATGCATATATATATAACGCATGTGTATAGTCCAGTATAAACAATGATGATGATGATGATGATGCTGATGATGCTGATGATGCTGATGATGCTGATGATGCTGCTGCTGATGATGATGATGATGATGATGATGGTGATGCTGATGATGATGACGATGATGATGACGATGATGATGATGATGATAGGATAATATTATACGATAACAATTCCACACACACACAGACATTCTTGCGCACCTCACAAGTCTGTGACTTTTGCGACTTTGCGCCGATTAGGCCATAGCTCGTGTAGCGTCGTTCCTTGACCCGCAGAACAAGGAGATAACGACGATGATGACATGACGATAGAAGGTGATTGATTCAGAAAATCTTCCAGGGCTCTCAGGTGAAGGCTAGATTTTGGCCACACAAATCCTGCAGGAGCTCAGGCGCACATTGCAGTCCTCAGATAGTTTTGAGGAGATACCAGACAGGCGCAATGGTCGAAACTGTAAAGGGGTCAAGGCTCGGCCTAGTTGGTCAAGGTTTGCATTTGGGAACCATGACAGGGGATAGAGAGGGGTTCCTTATGGTTCTTTAGGTTTCCCCCCGTTTTTTTCCTCCAACATGCAATGCCACCTGAGGGAATTCTCAAAACTTTCAACACATAAATCAATTGGGGTTTCTTTTTTTTGGATAGTTTTGGTTCCTGGTCCGGCCCCACTAGCCCACTTTGCTTGGCTTTTGGAGGCCAGATTTGCTGGATCAGGTTCAAAGATCGCAAAAGATCAGTGTCTTGGCTGTCACAAGGGGTCCAGCCCCCGTCATCTTGTTGTTGAGAGACAGAGGGTCTCAAGTCGTAGATTGTGAAATGACAGCGCTGGACACAGTTCTTATCATCATCGAAACTAGTCGAAAGATGTATGGAGAAGTGACAATACCCTGCGTGCCGTTTTGGAATTGGACTGTTCAAAATTCCGAAACCTGGCCGTGGGGTGTGCTACCAATTGGTGTTGTTGAAGCACAACAGTTGCCGACCAGGCCCACTCCGACGGGATGCCTGCCAGTTGATGAGAATGTGGCTTGGGCTTTGAGTAGTGAGAGGTGGTTTGGACTGCAGCTAGGCTTTCTACGGACAGGTGTTTCATGGTTTCAGATTCAAGATGATTCAAGATGATTCAAGATGATTCAAGATGATTCAAGGCTGGTCTGGATTTTCTTGAACCTAGAGGGATGACATTAATTACTGCAAATTTCCATGGCGGAACCTGATGGAACCCATGCATTTCGAATTATTCTCCCCTGATGCCCGCACGACCAGCTCATACATTGTCATGCCAGCAGGAAACAAGAAACATGGGCAAAGAATGGGCAAAGAATTGAAGCAACGGCAAGGGACAGTTGCCGCAGATCATTGCTCTGCCTTATTTGTGCCAGATTCGACTCAATTTGAGCCCTTTAGGGAAACAAACATTTCGGCAGTGACAGACTCCCAAGCCTTTCTTTGAGCTGAAGCCTGGAATTGTTCAGCCTCGACCATTTTGAGAGGTTGTAGCATGTTGTAGCACTTCATGCGTTTTTCATATGAATAGAACGTCTTTTGTTTAAAGTTGCATTTGCAACGCTTCACCTTTTACACTTAGCAAAACGTAATAAGACTACGTGTTTCCTGTGGCTTTGCATCAACATCGCATCCGGGGGTGCCATGGTGCCTCTTGAGCTGGTCTTCGCTGGGGGCAATGGCGGAGAGCCCAGAGAGCCCAAGAAGCCCTGGCGGGGGACTACTGGAGCTGCGAGCAACTGCCACGAAGCTGATCCGCGGTGTGGATGAACTCTTTCCGAAGCAGCACATTGAGAAGGCTCTGTCCAAGGTGGAGCAGATCACACCGAGAGACTGTGAGGATGACGACGTGGAGTTGCTCCTGAGGCGACCGCCGGAATGGCGGAAGAGAAAGCTTCGAGCAGAGTGTCGGCTGCTACAACAGCAGCTTCAAGAAAAGAAAGCCAGTGAAGAGGCTTTCCTGAAAAACATGATGACATTTTTCAAAGACGAGGATGGCAAGTCTATTGCCCGTCGAAACTTGGAAAAAATGGCAAAGGTCAAAGAGATGTCAAAGAGATGTCAAAGGGTTCTATGAAGTTCCATATTTTCAACGCTTTTTTGAAGGCAGACCGTGGCCTAGAATTTGAAGGCGGTGCAGTTGTCAAGCAATGAATGCAGCATTTAATCCAAGGAATGCAGATTCAAGATCTCGTGGACCAGTATGAAGAGCTCAACAAGAGCCTCTGAAGCGATTACTGCTGCCATTTATTTTGGCCCTTCCAAGCATAGAGATAGTCGTGAGATGGCAATCCTTTCAAAAAGACTTCCAAGAACAGATTGAAATGATTAAATCGTTGAATCTCAGCGAGTCAGCATTTTTGCCGAGGCACTGCGAGCAACAAGAGCTGGAAGCCGAAGCTCTTCAGGCGTGCCTGCAGTTAATGGCAGCGCTCCTCGGCCAGATATGCTTGATCTTCTTGGGCTCCACAAGCTGTTGCAATATGTTGTAATATGTTGCAATCATGCTCACACCATTTCCGGTGGCCAAACGTCATTGATCATCGTGGATCCTGGATCAATATCAAATTTGCTCACCTTCCCTTCAGCAGCGCAGTGACTTCTAGTGACATCTGTGACTTCAACTGGTCAACGCGCCACATTGTGCCACACATAGAGGTATCATAGAAATCGTGGCAAGTATATATGTAGTGACACAAAGTGACTCACAAAACATCTCACTAAGGTACGCGGAGGATGCAAAACAGAGGAACACCTTCCTCATTGAGACCTTGACTCAGCTCCTGTCAAACCAGCCGACCATCATTCCAGGCCTCAGATATGGAAGACTCACCCTGACTGACCTCTCTTGGCTGCCAATGTTGCCAACTTTGCTAAGCACTTTGAGAATGATTTGAGGCAGATAGAGTCAGATAGAGGTGGCCACTGCAATTTCAGCAGATTTTTCGAGTTTGTTTCAAGTGCGTCAAATGATACCAGCTGTTTCCGCAGCTTTCCATGGGCCAAAGATGGCCAATGAATGTCAGGGGAACACAACGAGTTGAGCCGTGCCTGGCAAGAGTGTGTGCCGTGGCCTGCAGCGTTAGTGCTTTTGCCTCATACCGTTCAGAATGATTTTCAGCAGTGGTCATCTACATACCGGTGGCTACTATGTAAAAACATATAAATATAAACAATGGAAATAGACGATAAATGAACAAGTATATCAATCAATCAAGCCAATGACAGCGCTGCACTCGGGTTCACACCTTGTCAAAAGGGCTAGTCCGCATCGCAATTAGCTTTCAATGAGCAAATCATCGTGGCAGCACAGGTTCTTGCCGCATACCATCGGCTTTCCAACGACTTTGGCACCTGCACGGACAGGGTTAGAGGGAAATCCATTGATAGACACAGACACAGACAGAGACAGAGACAGACAGCATGATACAGTGCGATACAGTGCGATACAGTGCGATACAGTGTGACACAGTATGATACAGTATGACAGTCTTATAGAGTAGATACAGTAGGTAGATAGATAGATAGATAGGCAGATAGAGAAGATAAGAGAGAAGAAGAGAAAAGAAGAGAAGAGACGAGACGAGAGGAGAGGAGAGGAGAGGAGAAGAGATGAGAAGGGATGAGAGGAGATGAGAAGAGATGAGATGAGCTGAGATGAGCTGAGATGAGATAAATATATAAATAGATAAATAGATAAATATAATATATAGATAGATAAATAGATAGATAAATAGATAAATAGAGAGAGAGAGAGATAAATAGATAAATAGATACACAGATAAATAAATAGATTTATAAATAGATGCATAGATAAATAGATAAACACATAAATAGATTGATGGAGATGCACATCTATGTGTAGTTTTTTTAAACACATTTATATAAATAGAGACAGAGAGAGAGAGAGAGAGACAGAGAGAGAGAGAGAGATAGATAGATAGATAGATAGATAGATAGATACATAGATAGATAGATAGATAGATAGATAGAGAGAGAGAGAGATAGAGAGATAGAGAGATAGAGATAGAGAGAGAGAGAGAGAAGGGTCACATTAAGCGTGGGCAGCTCTGGCTGTTGTGCTTTCCATCTCCAGGACAATATGCTGTGCCGGCGCAACATGTTCTTGGATCGGCTGGAAGATGCGAAGAGGGAGAACAAGGACTGAAAATCCGAAACTAAGAATCAAACATCGATGGGACCGTGGGACAAGACGGGAGCATAGGACAGCGCAGAATAGCGAAAGTCAGAAGATAAGGACCAGAAGGGTCAGATGATGAGACAAGCCAGATGAAGAACCATGTAGAAGCGAATGGTTGCGGATTTGGCTGTTGGGTTTGCATCTGGGCTTTGACTACAAGAGAATTGGTTCGATAGACTGGAGGGTGTATGGGGCAGATCAAGACAATCAAAGCAAAGGGAGATAGCTACAAACAGAGTTTCTACCAGGAGCATGCCTTGCAGATGGCTTTACTGATGCAAACAACGACCCAAGCCCGGGAAAAGCTCGATGGGCAGCTTGGACTTGCAATGATTTGGGTACTTCTACTAAGATGCACCCCCTTGTGTCTACTTGAGACGTTAGACTCAGTCACCTGGATTCACCAAAGATTGTGATTGCTACTGACTTGAAATTCAACAACTCTGCCAGCATCCTTCACCATGGGATTGAGGTTTAAGAGACGCTACTTTTGGGACAGCTCTAGCCACTTGGCTAGATGCAATTCATCGGAGGATCGAAGAGGATTAAGAAGACTATACGACATCATACGACTTGAAGTGAGACCGAGACCTTTGAGTGGGGTTAGATATGTTAGATGGGGTTAGTTGGGTCCGAAACGGACAGCGAGACAGGGGTTTGGATGGAACATGGTCCATGGGCACGTGCCGAGGTGAAAGCCTCAAGGCTCCAAGGGTTCCGAAGTTGCCTTTAGCTGACACACCTGATTTGGAGCCGCCGTCCTTGGTGCGCAAGGTTGGGACATTGCAATTGAAATGGGGTGCTTCCTGTCGCAGGGTCCATCCTTTCAGGGATGGAACACAATGGAACATTTTGTCCGTTCGATATTGCACTCGGGGAACAGTGGAAGCTGAGACTGAGAGTTCTGGACAAAGTAGAGCTGAGTGGGAACGAGTCTTTGCTCTTTCGGATATTTTTCGCGGCAGGTGTTGCAACACCTGCAGTTTATTGCCCCTTGGCCACAGGATCCAGATCACTTTCTTGAAGATGTGCCGGAACTGTCAGAGGATTTCTCCCCTCAATCGAGCAAGTCTCGAGAGAAGCAGCCAGAGCAGGAGCCAGACTGCATTCAGGTGGTCGGATGTGGTGGTGAGATGAGGGATGATTTGAAAGCGTCTCGCCACGAGCAATACCACGTCTCCGATCGTCTCCGTTTGTTCGGACACGTGCACAGGTTTTTTAATATGATTTTCCTCCGCCGCTGTTGAAACTCCCTCGCCACTCAAGTGCCAAACATCGAAGGGAATGGAGTCATAAGCGCATGTCATAATTTTCCGATCATTTCATAACGACGTTTCGGATGTGTCAGGTTTTGCAGAGTTCTAGCAGCACATGATGGCATGCCGATGCTCGCAGGTGCCGGCCGGCCTACACAGTGCCTCGAATGAGCAGCCTATGCAGTGCCAGAGGCAGGATGGAAAGGAAATGAAAGGAATGCCATCATTGCATATGCATTGCATATCAGCGCAGTGTTTGAATGTCATTGTTTCTTTTTAACCGTTTCACCGTGCTTGTTGGAATCCAGACTTGAATTGATTTCACACTTTCTGATTTGTGGTGACTCTAGCGTAGATGGTCCTTGAATTGAAGGTGAGCGGCCATGGGTCAAATCGAAATGAACACTGAAGCTTCAAGTTGGCTTGGTTGCTTTGATCAGTAGCAAAGAACACACCGGCAGCATCTGAATACTCTCATGTAATTCTGTTCTCACTACTGTAAATCTGCAATAGTGTCCCCTTGTCCATGAAAGTATCCTCAGTTCAGTGCAGGACGGATCATTTGGCAACAATCCACAAATTTGAATTGGACAGGTCAGATAGATCCGTATTCCTTGGTCATTTCGCGCAGGCACCTGCACAGTCTTCTGCCACAAGCGGTGCCGACGCAGCACCACAGGATGTGCTCACCTCCCCGGATCCCAGTTTACACCGCCACCGCTCAGAATGCTCAGAATGCTCAGAACGCTCCGCAGATCGGATGGCAATTTCGAAGCCGTCCGCTGGTGCATGGCCCATGCCATGGCCCATGCATTGCAGAGCCAAGTACTGTGCCAAAGATGCGGGTTTCAGTCTCGCCGCCTCGTGTGGTTGCAGCACCTCCCTACGTGCACGGTTCCCACAGTGCTCCCAGTGCCCCCAGTGCCCACAGCGCACAGCTTCTTGGTGCCAGCTGCAGGGTGCCAGTGGGCTGGTGCTCCGGTGCTTCTATCAGGGTTCCGTCCCCTGTCCCTGAAGGAGTGCGTGCGGAGCCAAGATGGAGAAACACCGTAGCACCAAATGTACCAAGCGCTCCAGGACCTCCGAAAAGGGGCTCTTGTCCTTGCCCGTTGTCAGAAAGAGGTCAGTTGTGGCGCATGGCTAGATCATCCAGGGCTTCTCATCCCCCAGCGTTGCGACCTGCAACCTATCGGAGTGAGTTGAGAATGGCATCTCCTGATGCAGGACGTGCAACTGTGCCGACATATGTCGCACCGTGTCAGTTCTCACCACGACGCCCTACGAGGTCACCCTCCCCACAACGCTTTCAGGCAAGCACTCCACGGGCAGTATCACCAATCATAGTTAGAAGCCCAATTACGTACCATGTTCACAGAGGAAGTGCCCTTGCTCGGGCTAGCAAGGAGAGGGCTTCCAGGACGCCATCCCCATGTGCGCCTGTATTTACCAGTGGTCAGCCTTTGCGGGTGGCAGCGTTGCCATCCCAAGTAGGAGACCCTTGGATGCAAAGAGTCAAAATGCAATGAGTCCACAAATCGGTCCATTTCCTGCGTTTTTTCTTCAGCTTTTTTTTCTCCCGTTTTTTCTCAACATTTTGCTGCCTTAATGTGTTGTGAGCTCGGTGCCAGAGGTGACTGATTCCGGCTGTGGGAGCTGTCAAGTTCCTCCGAGCTTCATAGGCACAGAGATACACACAGCACGCAGCATCCGGACCAAATCAGTCCCTGGCACGCCTATTTCACACAAAGCTTGCTCGTCTATATATATATAAGTGGTTTTTGAAACTCAATGAAATGTGCTCCCGTTTCTCAAGATTCTCAAGGCTTCTCAAGCTTGATGATAAACATGACGACATGGTGCACTCTGAAGATTGTGACGATTGTAAAACGTGGCCAATGCGCCAATGCCAGGGATGTCGTGGGAGCTTCCCAGTGGCCGCTCACGGCCAGCTCCACATCCGGTTCCTCTGCACGTGCCGTTGCAAACGCCATTGCCAGCTCCACCTGTCTTGTGCCATGGTCGTAATATGTCGTTATTGGAGTCAGCATAGATCTCAATATGACGAGTTAAATCGAGTTAATACGAGTTAAGCATAGCTAGGCTAAAGATGGCAAAGAGATCCAAAGAGTTTGCTACCTGCTTGAGAGAGATGACAGGTCCGAGACTTTGTGGCTGAGCTATGTTGAAGAGAAGTTTGGACACTTTGGACCAGAACCAGAATGCATCAACATATCAGCCGTCACATGTGAGTCATTATTTGCAGTTGAACAAATGTAACTCGGCCCAGGCGTGTGCCGCTTCGCTCGCCATCACCGGTAGATTTGGGACACACGCCGCGAGGCCAGCTCTGATCTTTGCTGTGGACAATCAACAGTTGGGCAAGTGATGTTACGTACATTACATTTTTGCGAAGAGCGGTTTGAGACTACAGGTTTTGGCACGAGGCAGTTGCTTTTGGTCATGCTTGGTGTCGGTTGAGTTTCAGGTAGAGTTGAGCCCTCTGCCTGGCCACCAGTGAACCACGTCTTTAGACACTTTAGTCCTTTGAGTCGTTCAATTCAGGCACCCAACCGGCCAATGGAGCCTAGGGCCTGAGCCTGGTATCCTACTAGCGCTAGTAATTTCATACTCTTGAACAGCAACTTCTGCCGTTCCATCGCTGGGGCCTGTCACTCGGGCACCAAGGGAGGCAGTCCGGTATAGCCTAGCTGAAGCAAAACCAAGGAAATAGTGAAGGAAACCACTTTTAAACCATCTTTCTTCTTCATATGTTATACAATGTTTGTCAAACTTTCCAAGATGGGCGTCTTACCTGTACTGGAGCTGCTGGGTAGTGGATGGTAGTGGTATGATGTTGTATGAACATCTGGGGCAGACAGTTGCGGAAGGAAAACAGGGCAGCTCTGACGGGTTCGCTTGCTTTGACTCCATGCTTGTCTTTTTGGACAGCCATTTCTGGTTGCAATCTGCGAATTTTTTCTCACATTTGCTGAGATGAGCACAAGTTTTGCTGCGGAAGTTGCAGTTTGCCAACAGCGCTGACCGGCTCTCTCAGGTTCGTCTTTGGAGCAGTCGGGAATGAGCACCTTTGCTGTGATTGGCGAGTGGAAAGAACAGCGTGGGCAAAGGAATTTTGATCACATGGACTGGTTTCCTGCATCGTCTCGTGGATGGCGATAGTACTGCAGTAGTGAAGAAGATGATTCCCTGGCCATAGTCAAACATGCTTGAAGGGATCCAACAGCCAAATGCACTGAGACTGCCTGACTCAGGCTCTTCCATTGATATCTTTTCAAGACTTGCTGCTCTCATGCTTTCAGGAATCTCAAGACAAAGAGGGAGCGAGAGAACGTGCCACTTGACGGCGTCATGCTATTCCTGGTTTAAACAAGCCCCTGTGAGACTCCTCCGAGTTAAATTCTGAGATGGTGGCAATTATTCTGACATGGGTGGGGGGCAGAGGGTATTGGAAGCAGCGTTGGGTCATGCAGAATCTTGCGGATTTTTTTGGAAATAACGGTTAGTTCGTGAAGCCTATTGTCACTTTCGTAGCTTATGTAGGTTGCTGAGATACTGATGTTGGGTAGCATGGACAATATGGATGGCAAGGGTGACTAGTGCGTGCCCATGCACTTGGTCCAAGGTTTTTGGAGAGTTGCGGCCCAAAACCTAGTTTTTGGATGTTTTTTGATTCTGCTGCTGTCTTCTTCAAAGAGTTTGTTTGGAGCAGTGGTGAGGCCTGTATAGATCTTGCATCGCTAGACCGTCATTACAACATATCCGGGAAACTCTCATGTGTCCACACATAAACATGCATTCCCTGTTCTCATGGTCAGCCCGTAAAACCATTGCCTTGCCACCAAGGTGCTAAGGATGATATGTTGAAATTGATTCGCGCGTGGGACAAGATTGACTCACAGCTGCAGGGACACATTGGTTGGATCATGTTGGATCCCACTTGAATGCTCAATATGCTCAATATGCTCAATGCCGTTGCAAGCCACGACCAAGCGAAAATAATTGCCATTTCCCACCAAACTCACCTAGCTCCATGTATTTCACAGCACCTTTAGGTCCCAGGTTGTGGCTGCGCAGATTCAACTGTTTATCAATGCCTGAGGATCCAGAGGACTTCGGGCGAGTGGAGGTTGCGGAGGTTCAGCGGTTTGCAGACCGTGACTTGTCTATTTGAAAAAGCCGTTGTAAGGGAAATAAGTTGAGAACCAAGCCAGAGAGAGTGGAATCCAAACACATGCTGGCAGCTCCATCCTTCAAATTTGGCTAAGCAGGTACCCTTTCGTACTGGATATGGCCCATTCACTGTACAACGGTAAGGACGGGGGGAACGACACACACACACACACATATCACACACACACATATATTATATGTGTGTGTGTAACATCATGTTACTGATACTCTACTGGCATGGGGTTCATGCACGCAAGTCACATGTTTTACATTGCACTCTGTGTTTGTGGGGGTGGCAGCAAAACTATAACAAACACGATAACAACATCAACCCGAAAACCTACTTTGAACACCAAGGCCCATTGACAAGCCATGGAGGTTAACCCCAAAGAGGGACACCTCAGCGAAGACAGACATTGTAGCAAAACAGTGATTAAGAATGATTTCTTTATTGTTGCCGTGTAGTGAGTCTCTCAAGGTGTGCTTGAATGCAGAAAGCTTGGAAAACGATAAGGAAGGGAAAAAACATGAAAAAACGATGAGATCAAAGCGGTAGTAGCAAATTTATATGGGGTATTTGTACCACCTCAGTCAGGACAAGGCTTATTCGAAGCATTCCGTTTCGTCATGCACCCTGTATATATATAATATACATATATCATATATATAGACAATTACATGCATATATATATATTTATCCATACGTTGCCTGGTACTGTTTCAGTTTTTGTAGCCATGTCCAAGGCTTGATGATCGACGTTGCCGCTGCCCAAGCATGGCAGCTTGGCAAGCAGATGCAAGCAGTATGTCCCGAAGAATGGCCAACCACTGAATCAAATTCTTTCGAAGCAAAAAAAGTGTTTTGAAGCCTTCATAGCCGTGCCCCAAAGCTACAGCGATCCCACTCTCTTAGAGACTGCGCCATTGTGTTTGAACAGCCCAAATGGGCAGAAGACTATGCAGCTTTCGTGCCTGTGTGAGCCGGATGCTTCTCACTAAGGCAGGAGAGCAATGATCTTTGTGTTCAACTAGACCCCCAGAGCATCCAGGCTTTCAATGCGTGTGAGATTTCCACCTACGCAAGACTCCATCCAGAACTCTTCCACATTGTTTGATCCAGTGACCTGTTTCAGCCTGTTTCATGTGCATTATGTGCAATTCATGTGCATTGAACATTTGTTTGCCTCAAGTCTTCTTTTGAGACCCATGCTGTTGCAGATCAGGGCATTGGCCTCCACAGCTGTTAGTCGTGGTACGAAAGGCACTCACTTTACAGAAGGAAAAGTTTCACATGACAGTTAGAATAGTTGGACGGTTAGCTCTCCCCCAGGTTTTCGACAGCTAAGTTTGATGTGTTTCTAATTAATTCATTCTAATTCTAGGTATTTACGTGGTATTTTCATGTATTTTCCTTCATTTTCATGGCATCGGAATCGTCGGTATCGTATTTTCCTCTTCATGCGCCAAGGCATCGTCAGCAGGATGCCGCCTTGGATTGCCAGCACACCCCCAGAGGACCTTGCCCTTCCGGTGGGGACATTGAAATCATTACTGTACCTTGGGTCCATGACTATGTGTATATATCTATATATATATATATATATCTATACTATATCTATATCTATATCTATATCTATTACACAGCATATCTATATCATTCTATATCTAGATTCAAACGTATTTGAAATGCCAAAGCTACATTAGGCAATTAGTATTTTCAAAGGCTGCTGCAAAATCATGGGCCGCTGAAGGCATCCAAAGCTTGTCTCAGTGTTGACTTGGCACAGGGCAAGGCTACTATTTTCTGTTTGTGGAATCCAATTCTACTTGAATGGTGGACAGCCGTGCATGATCAGAATTTCTGACTCTTGGTGGGCTGGCCAACTCGAGGCACTGGGGGTTGAGAAACAGTGCAACGTCTAAAGTAACTTTGCAGAGCGCAAATGGGTAACGGTAGCCATTATGAACTCAATGATGAGCCGAGTTTCATACAATGTCACACAATGTTAAATAATCATGTATAGATAGATAGATAGATAGATATATATATATAGATATGTATAGCAATTTGTTTGAACAGATGTGACTTGCCATGGCTTGCTGTGACAGGAGTGGCCCCGCTTTGTTCAGAGGCTGTCTGAGCGGCTCACTGCAGCGGGGTCCTCAGCGCTCCTGTGAGCGGCTGCAAGATTTGTTCTTCGTTTCCTTCGGTCCTTACGCGTTTTTGTTTGATATCTGTCAATATCTGTGGCTGTGGTATATAGTATATATATATATATCATTTGTTGGGCAGCTGAGTGTCTGGCACAGTTCCATGTGGTAGGCTCCTTCTTTGCCTAGTCTGTTGTTTTTGACTTTCTGCGCGCTGGCTTTCCTTGGCCGGTTGTTCTTCAGGCGCTGAGCGCAGTGCGAAAGTCAAGCTTCTGCTTTGAGGACAGTGCAGAAGGATAGTTTTTTGGGATGCTGGAATTCGGGCTGGAAGCTGCTGATATACATGACCACCTCGTCATGTTGGTCGCATGATGTCGCATGATGTCACATGGGGGGCAAGCCTTTGGACAGCATTTGACCTCAGAGGAGGCTGTGCATATTTGTTTTTATGTATGTAATGTAATGTAATGTAATGTCATGTAATGTCATGTAATGTAATGTAATGTAATTTAATGTAATGTAATGTAATGTATGTATGGATGGTGTATATAATATATATAATGTACATTATATATATATTATATATATATATATGCATTTTTATTGAAAATTAGACCCTTTCTTTCCTATGGCAAAGAATAGCAAAGGATGTCGGTGGTAACCACTTTTAATTGGGGGCAATGATTGTTTGTTTGGCACTTTGTTCCACACATGGATGTTCACAAGCGTACGTAGTAGTAATAAGAAAGAATTTGGAAGAACATGCAACAGAATGTAACGCGCTACCTGATGTATGGGCACCCCGCATGCTATTTTTCTCTGTTTTCGGTCATGCAGGAGGGCATTGACTGTCAGACTTCTCAGCCCAAGTCCTGCAGGACCTTATGCGCCTAATATGGCCTTGCTCCTCTGTTGAGGATTTGAAGCAGATGTGCGCGTGGTGTGAAGAAATCAACAACACGCGTCGCTCAGCTTTCAACATCGTGCTAAAATGTACTCTTTGGTTTGGGACTTTTTCGATTCTGCTGGTCAGAGCTTCGGACCTATTTTGCAGGGAACGGGTGTGATGATGTGTGATTAAAAGTTGAATATGGCTGAATAGATGCTCCTAGCATGATGTTCTCATTGTCATCGCAACTGTGCTGTGCAGAGTGGGTCAGGTGATAAATACCAGGTGAGCCCGCCGCCAGTGCTACCTCAAGATGCGAAGGATGCATTGAAGGCAGGATAGGACTTTGTAGTTGATTTGCAGCTCAATGCGTTGCACCCGAACCGTTCAGCCACTTCAGCCAAAGCTGCAGCTTGGAAGGCCGTTTTCGATCACTTTGATAAAGACGGCGGTGGGAAGATTTCCACCAACGAGCTGGTTATGTCTGGCTTAGTTGACTCCAGGCAGCAAAATGAGGTGCTGGAGACCATGGGCATCCATTGACTATTGATAGATACAGATAGATACAGATAGATACAGATAGATACAGATAGATACAGATAGATAGATAGATACAGATAGTCATAGTGATGTCTTTTATAGTTTTTTGAACAGTGGTGCTGCCATGGAATCTAGTTGCCCTCAGATTTTGGATGGAGTGTTGCAGTTTTTTAGGCCTCAAAGTCCGAGGGTCGCAGGCACAAACCGATGCATCCGAGGACAAGGATGGTGCAAAGGATTTCATCAGCGACATGGCTTTCATGTGGGCAGGAAGTGATACGAATGGAGCTTGCGAAATTGCGGCTGGATCTCAAATCCACTCTGTTTGTGCGAAATTGATGAAACTTGCAGTGCTGTATCTAAAAGATCTAAAAGTGCCCTGGAATTTGGGTGAATTTGGGAGATGGTGCAAGAGCTCTCCCTCAGCCCAGAAGCTCTGTCAGTATCGTGCTGTGCTGTGTCAGATGACCCAGGGAAAGCTACAGATGCGAATGGGGAGATTGGCCTGAAGGACTTTTGTGAAATGTAACTTTTCAGCACGCCAGTGCACCGCGCATAGATTCGGAACACACTATACTATTGCCATGGCCATATACAACTCCACACAAATCTAGACGACACTGTACGGCACTACAGGCTGTATGATAATGTATCAGTTTGAACCTGCGACATGTGTTTGTGAAAGCACATCGCGCTGTTGGACTATATAGTAATCATTTGAAGGCAGCAATTTCAGATGGTTCAACAACTGAACAATTTGGAGCGTTTAGGCGGTCCGTTTGGCATGATAGACAAGATGTTATGCATGCTGCTGCATGCTGGCAATCCATGATGTACTGAGGCTATGCCCACATGGGTACAGAGCAACGGAGCAATCAGTAGTTGGCAGCACCGCTCTTGGGCGAGTTGCAAGTTCTTCTGGCTGCAAATAGATTTGGTGAACTCCGTGAAGGCAACAACACTCAACAACTTGTTTACATTTGTTTACTGTGGTCGTGTCATTGGACGCTTCCGTCTTCATCGCAGCGTCCACTATCCAATCATTCTAGGGACATCGGGGAAGTGTCTCAGGTGCAGGAATTGCTCTGAACCACGCAATTCCATCTGAGGATTGGACAAGAACACCCGAACATGGCGTCTCAAGGCATCCGTCTCTGCTGAGGGGCTGTTTTAGCTAAGGCATGAAAGTTCTCGAGTGCCCGAAAAGGGGAACAGACCTGATCTCAAGCAGACCGTTGGTGCAAAGGGGGCCCCCGCTTAACCTTGGATCGTTGGATACGCAGACCTCTGCAGTTCAGCTTGAACACTCTTGAACTGCTTCTCTCCCAGCTTTGCAGGAGGCAAAACCACTTGCAGCAGTTCGCTACCGCTACAGCAGCTTTGGACGAGCCTCAAGACTTAACTTGGGCATTGTACCAGGTGGGATGCAGCGAGGACATCCCATGGACTTGCTAGTAACATCTAGAAACTAGTAACCATTGCTACGACGCGCCGAGCAGTTCAACATAGCTCCACTTTTTTGAACTATCCGCTCCCTTCATTTGCCACTTGCATGGGCCTGAATTCCTTCCTCAAAAAGCGGCCAGGTCAGAAGTGAAGCAGTGAGGAAGACGATATTTGGGTACATGATGGTAAAGGTAATTTATTATTTTTTTTTCCCAGGGCGCAGTTCTCCGAAGGAGATGTGCCGTGGAGCCTTTGGTGCTACGGACACTCAGATTTGCTTCGACTAGAAAGGTCAGAAATTGTGCCTTGAAGGTGCCCGCAAACGTGGGCAACATTGAATGGCATCGTGAGCACGGCCGCAAAAGGCGCAAGCGTAAAAAGCCGTCCTGTCCCAGCCCTTGTTGTCTGAAATATTCTGAAATATGTTGAAAGGATTTCGTCAAACAGGTCATAGTCCTCATGAGTCAGAGTCGGCTTTTGCCCATGCGGTTTCCTTAAAGTTCATTCATTCTGCAAGTATTGAATGAGTACTGGATTCTTCCAGATGGTGTTTGACTAGTTCTGCAAGCTTATCAGTATGAATTGAACAAGACATGTGACACGTGACAACTGAAACAAAGCGTTGAACCTTGAGCCGTGTGCTTGATGTACGGGCTTCAGGACTGAGGGAGATGAATAGGCAACACGCAACTTTGAGAAACCATCAGCAGGCAATGCGGCAAAACTGAAAGAGCGCTGTAGCCAAATGTAGCCAAGCTTCCTTGCTTCTGTTTGGCCCGTGATTCTTAACAGATTTGGCTTCTTTGAAGTCTGCACTGAAGTCGCAATCATTTGAAACAGCGCAAGACTCCTGGCTTGACGTTCTAGCGGCCATGCTGATTGCCGCTTGGCTGCAACGGTGGTCCAGAGTAAGAGTCATTGCAATACAAGAGGACTATTCCAGCAATTTCAAACCCTTCCGGTGCTCCTTTTGCTAGCAAGGTCTGTGGCCCAGTCAGCAGGCGCCCAGAGTTTTTGGTGCCTGGCGCTCCATGATTTCATCGTCAAGATCCACGGAAGTCCCTCACTCCAAGATAAGATATGGATAGATATGGCACGATATGGCTTTTAATCATTTTTAATCAAGAGGGAGTCTCTCGCATGGATCAGATGAATCTCCAGCGCGGGCGTTTTTGAGATGATTGATGATGATTGGATAGTATTGGATAGAAATGTAGAGACTTATTAGAGACTTCCTCATCGAGCCCACAGCCATGGGCAGGAAACATTTTATTTTGTCACTGCTCGCCATCAGCTTTGGTGCCTTCGTAGCCGCCACTTGGATCCAATTGGCAAATCGATGGCGGTTTGACGAATCCGAGCTGTGAGGTCTCTGGACGGTACCTCCTGGAGGTCCCCAGATGGTGATTTCCCCAGTGTCACGGCAGCCGTGGACGCAGATGGCCCGTCCTATTGGAGAGTGTCAACCAAAGGAAACGACACACACGCACACGGATATATATAATGATACATAATGATACTGATATCACTGATATATACATAAATAAAAACATATATAGAATGCATATATATTAGATACACATTATTTTCGAAAAACAACACGTTTCAACTCTAGTTTGCAAGATCTTCACGTTTTGCACTCACGTCACTATGCAGCTTGGGTGCTGAGGATTTCATTGCTTGGCGTGATCATAGCGATTGCGCGGCTCTTGGGTGCTCTTCCATTTGAAGACAAGCTATTGCATATGGAAGGTTGTCAGAACAAGGGATCCGATGCGCAACGTGATACAAGCAAGATCTAGCATGTCCTCGAGATTGATCGAGATTGCAATTTTTAGGTCAATTTTCTCAACATGCTATGAGGCTGGTACTATGCAGGTCCTTCTCTTCCTGTGGTGGCCTTGGTGTTGTGGGCTGGATGCGCGGCCCCGCGCAACAAAAAGAGGGAGAGGGAGGGGGAGAGATGGACTTGCCACCGCGCAACTGTCATGGAGAGAAGAGATTTCAAATCACTGCTTGTGGACACATGCACGTTCACTTTGCACATGGTGGATCATGGTGGATCATGGTGGATCATGGTGGATGATGGTGGCTCAAGCATGCTCAAGCCATCTTCAAAAATCCTTCCGGGTCCGCGACAAAAGTTCCGCGCATTTTGTTTGCATTTGCAGCCATGACCCAGCAAGTGCAGCCTGTGGCGCCATTCGAGTCGAGCCCCAACACGAAGAAAATGAAGGAGAAAGCAGCACAGATTCGCAAGAGCTTCCAGCGCCCAAAGTTTTGGGTCATGGGCTTTGGCTGGTGCCTTGCGGCCTGTGCGGGAGCAGCCAATGTGATCGCTTTCAAGAGTTGGAACCTCTATGCCTCCCATGTGACCGGGAGTACCTCAGCCATGGCCTTCAGGTTGGAGGGCTACCACCAGGGGGAATACGGATCAGAAAGCCTGAAGGAAGCATGCTTGTTGGTTTTCTCCTTCCTGTGTGGTGCATATGCATGCGGTCTCTTGATCGACAAGAATCAAGTGCACTTCGGGGGCAAAGCCTTCTATGGCTTGGCTCTGGTGCTGAACTCCAGCCTGCTGGCGTCAGCAGCCTTCATTCCAGGCAGGTTGCTCCCTGTTTGCCTAGTGGCCGCAGCATGCGGCTTGCAGAATGCCATGTGCACCTCCCACTTTGGTGCCATTATTCGCACCACACATGTAACTGGCACTATGACCGATATCGGCTCAACCTTTGGGCGAATCAGCATGATTTACCTCCGAAAAGGTTGCAGGCGTTCCAATTTGAACGACGTGGAGCGGGCCGAAGTGGGCGTTGATGCGAGAAAGTTGGCTGTGCTGTTCGGGCTTTGGAGCTTTTATTTCATGGGAGGTCTCTTCGGAGTCTACATGGAAAACATCATCCCTGGACCCCCTCAACGTGCCTTGCTGCTCCCAGCTGCCTTCACTGGAAGTGTTGGTCTCTTCTACATGGCATGCCGCCAGATTTTGAAGGACTACATCAAGAAGTTGGAGCGTGAAAGGTTCGAAGCAGACTTGAAGGAAGCACAGGATGTCCTGGCGCACATGGGGAGTCGGCTGCAAGACCTGGAGCACAACGACCAGTCGGTGGTGGAATTGGATGCGGAGATGGGGCACATGATCGATGCACTCCATGAGGTGGAGGCCGACTTTGAGAACCTGGTGCGAACACACAGCCGGATGCTGGAGCGAACGGATAGCGCCACCAGCAAACCTGACAAAGCGTGATCGCTCTGTTCTTCGCCCCCATACCGTCCGTAGCGCGGCGGCCCACAGTACTTATGACTTCAAGCTTTCCTGTGCCGGACAGATGATGGCTCGCAAAGACTGCTCAAATGAGCACCTTTAATTCGAATCCTGGCACTGTTTCGCACAGCCAGTCATGCCCGGGCACTTGACATCGTGGCACTTCCCCAACAAGTGCTGCCGTATAGTCTCAGGTGCACCAAGGCCCAAATTTATTGAAATCCCCGCTGGGCCCCTGGTGGCTTGTGAGACCTAAGGGTCTCTCCCCCTGGTGGAGCGAGTAGCTGCCACTGTGGGATTGCTGTTCTTTTCGGGGCTTGCAGCCTTCCACCTCTGTTAGGTGTAGAAAAATATCTGGTGGGAGGCTGTGGCAGCAACACCCTGCACGCTTTTGGCTTGAAGGCTAGACTTTGATGAGCATAGCGATGGTCAAAGCCATGCCTCGGCCTAGACCCAAATCTGGTTGGCAGAAACAGTAAAATTGATTGCGTGCATGCGCGTATGTTGAACTTAACCCAGAAAGATTCAACGAGTGCAAGAAGGAGCATGTGCCCTGCAAGCTTGCTTGCACACCTTTTCTTCAAAGACATTAAGACATCATGGACATTATGGGATATCATGCACATGGTAGACCCTCTTGCAGAGACACCTTGGAGTGTTGTACTTGTCGTGTCCAGTCCCGTCTGAGGTGCCAACTGCAGGTCTACGGTTGGAGAGCTGAGAAGGCCCAAACCTCAGCGTTTCCGACGAAACCCAAAGGGCAAGCTGATCAAAGTAACAAACATCCAGACAAAGTCGTGAGACAACTTGCAAGAAAATTGAAATGACATGAAACGCAAAGTGAAGCCAACAGCATGAAATGAACAAGTCAAAGCAAAACAGAATCAACGCAGCAACAGAACAAACGCCCACAAATCTTGTGACCGCGCTCACGGTTTTTGCACAGTATGTTACACTCATCGTGCGACATGCATCCGATGCATGTGGCCAATACATGTGCATACTGAAGGTGTGCAGGCATTTTATGAAAACCACCCAGTCCCATCCAATCTCAACGTTCAAAGTTCAAAGACCATTTGAGATCATTGAGATTTGCACAGGTCACGGTGTTTGCCTGCAACTTTTGCGGCATGCAGTATTCAACGTTTGAGGCCGGGTTGGATTGAAAGCAGGACCTAAACACTATCTTCTCATATCTTCTCTATGGAGAGGGACATTCCTCATAGGGACGCTCCTGGAACATTCCTTTATATATAATTTATATCAAATTAATGCAATTTCATTCCAAATGACTATTTTTCATTCCAAAAAAACTTGTTCGTTCATGTTTTTTTAAGTTTTTTTAATGATGTTTTCAAGATTTGTTGTCGTTCCTTTTTTTTCGATTTTTTTTTTTTTTTTTTTTTTTTTTTTTTTTTTTTTTTTTTTTTTTTTTTTTTTTTTTTTTTTTTTTTTTTTTTTTTTTTTTTTTTTTTTTTTTTTTTTTTTTTTTTTTTTTTTTTTTTTT
>Ga0126342_10002811_pt1 | contig 27829 bp, 23 predicted proteins | sample Cyp1metagenome_FD_92528 | JGI IMG/M metagenome (GOLD analysis project Ga0126342, IMG submission 92528) | Coral microbial communities from Lord Howe Island, Old Settlement Bay, Australia - Cyphastrea 1 metagenome | ecosystem: Host-associated > Invertebrates > Cnidaria > Coral ... | reverse complement strand
GAAATGTGCTTCGCGCCACAACGGCGTGCAACTTTTCATCTCTCATCTCGCCAGCTGGCTCCGCACCCGCCGCTTTAGCGAGCCTACTTTTCGACCCTCCGGAGCCACAAATCATTGGAAAAAACACAGTGTTTCGCGACTTTCCTACCTTTTCGCGCATCTCCATCTTCTTTCTTCTTACTCTTTCTCTTCTACTCTTCTTTCTTCTAATCTTTCTGTTCTCTCTTCCTCTTCCCTGCTCTGCTTTTCATTTGTCCATATTGTCGGAAGTTTGACTTCTAAACTTCCTTCGATAATGTAAATAAAAACCAACTGTATTATCCACTTGTGAACTACTTGAGAAAAAACCTGGTTGCGAACTGGTTCCACTGGTTTGTTTATAGCATTTTATAGCTATTCTAACAACGGGTTGTAATGATCCGTTTTCAATAGGTTCGTAGAACCCCAAAATTAACAATGAACTTCAATGAACTAATGAGTTTTTGGCACTGCTTACTCGAAAACCTTTGTGAAAAACTAAGCCCAGGAAATTTAAGCTTCTCCAAGAACCGGCCCTCCACTAAACATGTTCAAAAGAGATGGAAACATCCAGCCCAAAAGTACTTGGATTTGCTTAAGGAACCCCCAAAAGTATATAGTGGATTTTCTATTGAGACAGAAACAGTTATCTTCAGCAAATCCAGTAATTAGATCATGAACCGCATGAAAGTCCACTGAATCCGGCCGCCTTTTTGGAATGCCACAGGTGTGGCGTCCATGCCAAAATCGATCTCTCCATCCCCGTCGTAGGTGACCACGTAACGCCCCTTGGGCGCGTGAAGACACACGTCCCGAAGGGCTAGGGTGATGACGGCCTGATCCTGTTGGAGAAGTTGGAGAGCTGAATTTCATGGGATTTAACCAAGAAAAATGGTAATTCAACCAAGAAAAATTATAATTCAACCATGAAAAATGGTGATTTAACATGATTTAACCATCAAAAGTGTGGTTGTGACCACTAAAAACTGTGGGGATTGATCCATGAAAAGCCGGGAATCAACCTTGATATGGGTATCCAACCAACTATTGGGTATATCATGGGGATATAATTGGGATATAGTGGAATGGTATGGAATGGTACAAACAATAGGGTGCACATGGGTTTCCACAAGAGAAAGAATAGTGAAAGATTTTGCTGGTCATATGTGTAGTTTCAATGGGGAAAATTCACGATCACTACCCATTGGATTTTGGCGTGCAGGAGCCTATGTTCAGACAAACCCTTTTTCATCCTTTTTCATCCTTTTTCCCAGAATCCACAAATTCTCCAGTAGAGTCCCTTCTTTCCACATCACAACTCTAAGAATGGGTATCTCAGGAATTCTCACGGTTGATCTAGGACATCCTGTCTAAAATCCTGCTCCAGTTCGCCAATTCCAAAAGAGAGTCATGTTTAGTGCTGTCGGGGCAAAGTGGACTTTTCAGCTGTGCGGACCTCCCAGTGGTTTTATTTGGTTCACTGATGATTGTTACAGGATGTGGTGCCCACAACTAGGCTTTATGCTACTAGATCCATAGTTCATGGGATCGTTACAAACCAACTGCACCAACTGCACCAACTGGGGGCACCACGTTGTGTTCGAAGAACCAACGACACGTGAATGTGATGGATATGTTTCAGCAACCTCCAGATTTCACAAATCGCATCGAAAAAAAACTCCCGCATGCCATAGATCATGTGTGCCATGGTCAAAACATTGTTTATGTGGGGGATTGTCATCTATCCCATAGCGTTTTTATCCTTAAAAAATGAATCACCAATGACCCCTCCGGATTGATCACCAATGGGACCAATAGATCACCCAATTTCTGACTATACTTCAGTACAGTGTTTCTTGGTGATGTATATTCAGTACAGTAGATATCTTGGATATACTGGATATGGACTCTACATCCCCATATGTGTTTTTTCTATGTGTTTCTCCCATGTTAAATCCAACATCAAGCATGGCAAGCATGGCAAGCCGGTGCCTGCTTCAGAGATCTCACATAGCCATCCGCGCTTTCGTTGATCTCCAGGCCGTTGCCCCATTCGTATTGCCTGGAGCTCCACATCACGCTGCCGCCCTGGTAACTGAACTGTCCAGGCTGTGTATCTGCATCCCAAATGCTGGTCCAGTGCCGGGTGGTCTTCATCACGTCCACCTTAAAGAGATCGGGGAGAAGTTGAGGTCGAAGATAGGGATGGAAAGCAAAGAATTCACATGAGGACAGATCTATGAATAAATGGATGGATGGACGGTGTTTTAGTGTATGGGTACATGTACATATGAATTAGTTCCAGTTCGGATTTGAAACAGCAAGAAACCCGTGATGCCCATAGGCCCATTGTTCTCTTGTGAGTTCCATTTTGGTGGTTGCTGCCTTTCTATCGGTTTTCTCCCTAGAAATCTCTAAAGGATCCCTATCATTAATTTTTACCTCTGGTAATTTAACATAGCTATTCAAAATGACCATTTATAGTGGATTTTCCCATTGAAAATTGTGATTTTCCATAGTTATGTAAACGTTTACCAGAGGGTATCCTCTTGAGACCCCCAAATATCCCCAAATGACTTACATCTCCTGCAAATCTTTGAAGTGTGACAGTTGGGACCATTGAATCGGTCAATCCCTTCTCCCAAATGACCCTGGTTTCGTACTGGATCTGTGTGTTTTGGGCTCCAGTTGTGATCCTCTTTTGGTTGTGATCCTCCACATTTCCTGTTTCCTGGAAGTGAAATCACCATATTTTTGCCTTTGGGATCCCCATTTCGAGAGTTACTGGTGGTCTCCACCATCAATGGATCGATTCTAGAACCCTCCCCCCATAACCCATGATAACCCCATAATTTTGTTGCTTCAATCCCAATTTTTGGGGTGAAATACTTAGCATCTTAGCATCGATGTGAACTTCCCCATCGACCAAAATAGCGGAGCCACGAAGGTTGACGGCGTGACTGCCACGTTGATGCCAAAGGCTGCCCCCTGATGCGCCAGCAACGAACTCGTCAGGGTGGAGCAATCAGCACCATGGTACCCAGCCCAGCAGTGACAGCGACCACCCAGACATGTGCCATGCTGGCAAGAAGTGCCGCAGGCATTTTGACCTCCAGGTTTTTGTGGATGAACAATGGTGGTTTCCTAAGTGGGGTACCCCAATAGCTGAATGGTCAATGGAAAATCCTATAGAATGGATGATGACCCCCAATTTTGGGGGGAGATCTAAACCAAAGAAAAATGTTGATTTGTCCGAAGGAAATGATGTTTGAAGTGTGGTGCTTCCTTTGATATCTTGCAGCATGGATCTCAGAGGACATGAAGTTGCAAAATGAAGATGTGCACTGCAAGACCAAATGCCTCATGTGGAGGTCTCCTAAGTCATGGGCTACCCCCAAATCATCCAGTCGTCGAGGACCATTTCAGCTTGAAGAAACTCATGACTTGGGGATCACCCGTCTTTAGAACCCATATCCTTCTTCTACTACCAAAATTCAGCTGCATCTGGTTGGTGGTTGACCTACCCCTCCGAAAAATATGACTTCGTCAGTTGGGATGATGACATTCCCAATATATGGAAAAATAAAAGCCATGTTCCAAACCACCAACCAGTTATAAACTGATTTGAACTGTCTCGGTTTCGGCCTGGACCAGTACATCCCAAGGTGTCCACGGTGTCACAGTCCCACTCACAGCCGGTGGCGCTAGACTTGCGCCAGCCTTTATCACAGATACATTCCTTGGCGCAATCGGTTCCATGGCTTTGTCGCTTGAAGTCCAAGAGGTGTACCCTCAAAATATGGCGTTATTATTCATTGGATTGGATTAAGGGAAAATCTACAGGAAACCCCTATATTAGATAGTAATTAAAAATGATGGTTTCCTGTAGATTTTCCCTTAAAGCAATCCATTGAATTCTGTGATAAATGATGTGTTATTAAATCGGAAAACGATGACAAGCCACTGCCATTCTCAGACAGAACCCACGTTTTGAAAGGTTCAATGGACAGCCGCTTCGCAAAGAATACAAAAAAAACTGTGACAGCAAATGCAATTGTATACCAAGTTGAGTGACCGGTTGGAGGAGTGCACTGCTCAATTCACAGTTAGTAGGCCACCTTGGTTTTGCGGTCTTAACTACTCAAGTTAATTACTCAATCTTGGGAACCCAAACAAATCATCCAAAACCACCAATTTCAGCAGAATCAACAACTCTTGTTATTCGTCCAAGCCATGACTAAAGCGGCAAGGTCCGACTTCAATATGTCCATGTCCACAAATGTGGGATTTTACTCCCAATATATGGCCATATATGGTCATGTTTATCCAGAAAAAAATAAACCATTTGTTTGGGGGTTTTTCATTGGTGGAGCACGCCGCTTTCAAAAACCGATTCTAAAGTCCCAAAATATAATGCTGTGTTTTCATTGGGATTCCGGGTCTCGAAATATGACACTCCCGAACTAATAAGGGTAGAAAAAACATCAATCAAACATGATGTCATCATTTATATTACCATATATGTTTGATCATTCAAGCTCCATAATGATGTTAAATCGTTCTTACCCTCCGGCAATCAAACATGGTTTGCTGGAGAATCCTGTTTTTTTGAAATTATTTTCCCAGCGAACTAAACCTCCATGGCTAGTTCGGGGACTTCCTATTGGTATGTTTCATGCCAGTGGAGGGTAGTATCTCAATTGTTATCCTATATCCCCATTCATATTCCATTAATATCATGGACATATTCCCATTACTATCCCATTCAATCCCATGAAAATCCATATTTACCCAGCTGTAAACCTCCATGTTTCATGAATTTTCCCATGTTCCCATATGATTTCCCATGAAAACCTTCGTTTTTGATGGGGATTTCCCTTCCCATTTGCATCCCAAAGGCGTTCTTGGAGTCGCATTGCCCATGATGTCCACATCCGCAGTCGATCTCACAGGTGTCGCCCCGGAAGCCACGAAAACCTGGCGCGAGACAGGCATCAAAGAAATGGTAAATGGGGTATGTTTGGATCTATATCTATATATATATATATGTATACATATAGGTATGGATCTATATATATATGGATATATATATATATAGAGATATAGATATAGATATAGATATATAGATATAGATATAGATATAAAGACATATAGATATATAGATATATAGATATATAGATATATAGATATATAGACATATAGACATATAGATATATAGATATATAGATATATAGATTTATAGATATATAGATATATAGATATATAGATATATGGTTATATATATAGATATATAGATATATAGATATATAGATATATCCTTATCTACCTATCTATGTATCTATCTCAGCATGTTGGGGATTGGGGTCCGTAAGTGTAAATACGCTGATACGCTGTTACGCCGATAGCTGTGTTTATGCCACGCTATGACCTATCCATCTCATCTTTTCTTATCTTATCTTATCTAGCTATTCTATTTGTATATTCATACATAGTACATACATGTGTACAAATATAAGTGTGAAACATTCTAAGTTGATGTGAGAATAACAGGTGTAGCTGGTTTGTCTGCAAACAAGTCTTCAAAGACTCAAGCCAAACGGAAGGGTCTTTTCTCCGCGTACAAAAGTGTTGTGTTTCTGGCTGCATCTGATCTCAGAATTGTGATATAAATACAATATATGTAATTTACTATATATGTAAATGAGATACTGTATTATATAGATATTTGTAAACATTGTAAACACATAGTACGTCATTGTGGATCATCGGTTTGATATCCAAACTTCATGCTCTGCGCTTTGGTCCAGCACGATGTCAAGTAGCAGCTGCAAACTCCACTGGCAATGCAATGCCCTCGTTGATTGCATCCTTGGTCACGTCTGTGCGCAAAAAACATAACTGGTTGGTGGATGGGCCCCCACTGGAAAAGATGTTTGTCAGTGGATCATCCCAAATGTGGAAATATGGTTGAACATTGAGACTGTCCGAAAGCGCCAGCGAAATAATAAAAACAGGGCAAACTATGGCAAACTACTAACTGATACTAACTGTGTAAAATGTATTTAAATGTTACCCTCTGGTAATTTAACATAGCTATTGAAAATGGCCATTATAGTTGATTTTTCCCATTAAACATTGTGATTTTCCATAGTTATGTTAGTTTACCGGAGGGTAGGTCTATAGGGGCGTCCCGGCAATCTCCGGCAAGCTTCCATTGGGGCAGGAAAAGCGAGAACACTTGCCACCGCTATATTCTGCTCGGCAGTTGCAAGCCCAACTTCGAAGGTTTCCGATCACTTCCTGAAGTCTCAAAACGTCAATGCGTCAAGCAACATCAGAATGATGCGTGTGTGTCTCTTTAAATAGGAAGTGATACCAGGTGATGCCACCTAGTTTATAGGATTTTATAGGGGGATATTCTTGTCCATGATTGGAATATCCATCAACCAATCTCTCAACTTGTAAAGTCAGACCCACGAAAAGAGGTGCTTCTTGAAGTAAGGGAGGTTCTCATTTTCACGGGCTGGTCAGTTGGTCCATTTCGAGAAACACTCTGGAGAGTTGAGGAGCAAATTTGTACAGAAACCCATCGAAATGGCTCATCAAATTCCAGCCATCCGAATCTTAAAGTCTCCAAGACCGACCAGGTCGCCCAGGCCAACATGGTCCCTAATCGGTCACCACTTGGACGGACTCATTTTATGATGGACCTCCAAAAGATTGAATGGTTCAATATTTAAAGTAATCAAGTATCAATTATCAATTGTTGTTAATGGTTGATGCAGCATCTCTTCTTGATAGCAGTGAAAAGAAAAGAAAGAAATATTATATATATAATTTTAACACGAAACATGAGAAACATGAGAAACATGAAAAACATGTAATTTGGCCCTTTGGTACTACGTCATTCCTCGCCAATTTCTCCGGGCAGAACAGCCCTCGCCAGGCGGCATTCACTTCACAGAGGCCCTGGTCAAAGGTACAGCGATAGCCACAGGAGCTGTAGTCTGTGTAGGAGGCGTCCAAACAAGTGTTACCCGAATATCCTGTCAGCATCTCATCCCAACAGTTGGTATGGGAATGATGAGATCTAATTTTGATCCCGAAAGGATCCGAGACGCATCGTGAGGCTGGATGATCAGCCATTCCACAAATCTGGAAATCATATGAATGACTCATGGGTTTTACATGGATTTACCAGAGTTCTATGGCGGAAAATAAAAGTACTCCTACATCCACTGGTTTACCACCATTTTCCCCATTAAAATGGCAATTTTTTGGGGCATCCCCAGTTTGAGACTTGAATTTAAGCCCTTGACCATATTCTTCCCCGGGATTTTCCAAAAGATCCTATACCCTTCGCTAATCAAACATGGCAATCGGAACTCCCCCAAAAAAGATGTTTCAATTGGAAAATCATCGAACTACATGAGGGCTTATCCAGCTAGCCATGTTTGATTCCTGAAGGGCATTTCGATGGATGTTCAACCCCTGCCTCTGTAGCAATAGCACTGATCATCTGCACCACACAGGCCGTTGCCTGGCTACGGGCGATTCAAATAGCCTCCAGAAATATAAATGACAACCTGTGTTTCCCTTGAAAATGATCCTAGTAAATGGTGGATTTCACATATTTTATCATTTAGCAATATTATTTAATCATTTTACAAGAGGGTGTAAGGTATTCCGGAGGGAATACTATACAAACAAGTGAAAACTCGATATCACATGCCAAAGTGTCATCACTTTTTTATGCAGTCATGGGCCATGATGTAGTTCTGGATCAATTCCCTGATCCAAATCCTATCATTTCGGTCACGATGCGTCGCGACCTGGGGTAGTTGATCAACCCTCCCAGGTTTTCTCGGATTTGCTTAAGAGGCCCAAACAAATTCAACAAAAATTCCCGATAGATTCCCCAAATGGTGGATGTCCCAAGTTTTTCAGGAATACCTGGCCTGAGCAGCCCGCTGCAGCTTCGCAATCCGTTCCCTCCGGGGAACATGTTGCGGGCGGCGCTTGGCTGTTGAGAAAGTCCTTCAGATGGGAATAAGGCGGGTTGGGCACAAGGTTCTCCCGTTCGATTGTTTCATATAGTAGCCTTTGATTATAGAGGTGATTATTTTAAATACAGTATTGGAATATCAACATTGACAACTATAATGGTAACATTATGATAACTATCTATATATATATATGATTATATATGCCGAAAGTTGCTTTTCCCAATTTCCCTCCAGCTCAAGGGTACGCGTCTCCCTCGAGAAACTGGTGTTGCCTCAGATTGACCATAATACCATAATTATACGGTTGGGGTTATATATGTATGTACATATGTATAGACTGCCAGTCTTCTATTTTATCTCGTATGGTACCAGAATTAATCAATAATTTGACTTGTTGGAACTGCAAAGGCTGCATCGGAAAATCCATCAGTCCCATACAGTACAGATTCACCATTCCCTCGTTGCTGGTTCAGTGCCACGTAGCTGGCCCAATGCCTCGTTGCTGGCTCAGCGCCTCGTAGCTGGCTCATTTTTTTTGACCAATAAAAAACAAAAACAAAAAAAAACACGAAAAAATTGAGCTAGCTACATGCCCTTGAGCCAGCTCGGTGTGCCGTCATCATCCCGGCCAATACATATTACGTATTCGTTTTTTAGCTTTCACATTCGTTCGCCAGCTCAACGTGACGTAGCTGGCTCAATTTTTTCGAGTTGTTTTTTTCCGTTTTTTTAGTTCAAAAAAAAAGAGCCAGCTCGATGCCATGGAACTAGAGCGATGTGTTTGAGCTAGCGCGGTGTTGCTGAGGTAGTTCGTTCCACTTGAGTGAGCCTGCAAATTCTTCCCAATGTGTTCAATTACCCGGTTCAGTCCCACATGATTCGTTTAATAGAGTTGGTACCCCTGCTGCAGCCCAGAAATTTAGGAACCACGTTTTGGGCCAAATCTGCTTAGACAGCCGCACAACATTAAAGTCAAACACATGACCCTTTCTGAAATTGAGCAAGCTACATGTTTTGAGCTGACTCGAAAATGAGGAAGATTCTGGGTTGCTACATTCAAATATGGCAACTATAATGACAACTATTGACAATGACAAAATATGACAACTATAATGATAATCACTATAAATGAATGATAGAGACAACTTAAATTGCTGATGAGCCCAAAGCCGCCAGTTGCCGATTTGATTTAGGACAAATCCAAGTACCCTCTGGTAAACTAACATAACTACGGAAAATCACCATTTTTCATGGGTAAATCAACTATCAATGGCCATTTTCAATAGCCATGTTTATGCTAGTTTACCAGAGGGTAAGGCGTCACGGGCTTTTGGAATATTCTAGCTGGATGACTTTGCGATTAACAAGATAACTCGCATGAACTTCTGGCAAAACCACTTCTACAGGATAAGAACCCCCAAAAAGATAGAAAAGTGTTTTGGGGATGGTATAGATGATGCTTTCCACATATTTTAAAGGTGTCCAACGTTTTTTTTCCCATTTTGGGGTTGCTATATTCACTGATATATATTGGATAAAGTGAATTCCTCCTTCAAGTCCAAATTGCATGCTGGTTTTTCACACCTGATCTTCCCACATGACCAGATCTGAAAAATGACCACCCATTTTTGGGTCAAAGTACCCCATTGATGTGAACCATGCCCAATCGTGAAACTATCCAAGACAAGTTGGTTTACCCACAGTTTGATGACAAAATACCAACAATCTGTTTGTTGGTAAAACATCCCCATGCCCAATGATTAAATCACCATTTGTAATGGTTTCGATCCCTCTTCATAACAGCAAAATCAATAGTTAAATCCCATTTTTTCATGCTTAAATCGGTTGAATCCAAATCTTTATTTTACTAGGTTTTGGTGAATATCAACCATGATTTTTCACAATGCCTTAACCCTTAACCCTACCAGCATCCCTTGCCGTCCTGCACTGCCTGGTACTTGTAGGCCTGGTCCCTTGGCTGATCCATGGCTTCGATCATGCCCCAGCTGCCATATTGCGAGGGACGACCGCAGCTGGCGAAGTAAATCATGAGGTCCAGGTCTTTGTCCAATTCCTCAAGATATGTACCTGAAAAAACAGTTTGAAAAAATGGGGACAAGAAGGTGGTTAAAAAAAAACAACAACAAATCAATTTGTTTTTCATGGTGGATAATATATATATGTACATTCTCAAATATATATATATATACATATATATGTATACATATATATATATATAAATGTATTGAACTATTGGAATAATGATGGGATATATTATGGGATATGTAGGGGGATGTATAACGGTATGTTTTTCCTGGGATGTATATATATTACAAGCAACAAAGCCCCTCGGAGATGGCAGATTCGATTCAATGGATCTGCAAATACAAAATATCACAAAATCGATGGTGTATATCATTGGAGATATAGCTTGATATAGCCAACAAGCACATTTGGAATTTGGATAGATATATAGCATCTTAATCCATTATAGACCTTGGATTAGATTCTGCAGATTCGGATCATAACTGGAGCCCTACCAAAAGTCAAAACGTATTTTTGTAACCAACGTGTGACAAAAGGGAATATTCAGATGTACTTCAGATCCATTAAACAATGGGGCTATAAACCAACCGATATATTGGGATATAAAAGGCAGATGGATTTGTACTTCAAACGGACCAATCATGTTGCTGAGATGTATGGACTGGATTATCAGCCTTATATACCCAACACCAGAATTTGGCGTTATCGCTGTGCTTGACAGTTTCGGATCACAAGTTGAGCCTTACCAGAACTGAAAATCGTGTGTATAATTAAATATGTGTGTGTGTGTTGGCAAATATACTTTGGATGAACGCAACAACCAAACATTCCATTAGGGCAAACTGGAATATTTAAACAACAATAAATATGAGATGGAGATATTTACCTAGACAAGGGTATTGTGTGTGTGTATTAATGGGCATATGTACCTGGCAAATGGATCATGATGGGTCTATATTTATATAATGTGATATCTTGCTTGGGGTATAGATCACCAACACAGCGACGTGGATAGATAGATCAACCATTTTTGCATGGTATTTGTGGGGATATGTACCTGGCAGACTCGGATCACGACTTCACCAAAAACATGAAAATTGGGATATATAAAAATGTATAGACATAAATAACTATATATATATATATAATATGACAATCCCTCAAGTTTCAAGACTAGGGCCTAGGGGTCCTATTCATACAATGCAATGCCTCCCAGTTGGCTAAGTTTTAGAATGGTATATGGGGATTAGGGTGCGCAACTGGGAGGTATTGCATTGTATGAGATTTACCCTAAGCGGCATGTCATTCTCCGGCATTCGTATCCTTGCTTTCTTCTCCTTTTCTTTCCTTGTACGAGCAGTACGGGATTATCGTCGGCGTTTTTTTCCTTATCGTTTTTTGACCCCCTGGTACTAAGATTGATGCCAACAAAGCCGCCAGTAATTCCCACGAGTGCTGCATATATAGGAAAGTTGGACAAGTTTGATGTGCTACGTGGGTTCGTCTGCAGTCATCACGTTCCCCGATACAAAGACAGTGAGATGAGCTCCGCATGGACCAGCAGCCCAGGTAGAGATCTGAGGGGACATGTCTCAGATTAGGTTTCCTTGGGCGACCACGAGGGGTCATGCACGAGTAGGGGATTTATGCGGTGTACTATCCTTCGCTGGCGCGCTTCGTGCTCGAATTCTCACCGACCAGAAAGATTCCACCGCGACGGGGCGGTGCCTGCACGACCAGGACGAGAAAAGTTTGTTTTTGAAATGCACTGTCAGGCCGCTGCCTTCTTCCCGCCGATGCTCTTGCCGGACGCGGTGCAGGTGAGGTTCAAATGCTTAAAAGGCACCTGACAGGTGGCAAGCAATACCCGCATTAACACGATGGAATATCCAAAACTGAAGGGTCTGCACCGCGTCCTGCAACTCGTCCAACAGGGCCTCATTCTGCCGCCCGAAGGCCCCCCACCCAACAGTTCAACACTTTGGGAAAAAAGTGTTTTTTTTTGTGGTTCCTTGTCTTCTGGGGATCCCTGGAGCGTGTGGCCTGACGCTCCAGGCATCCCCTGCTCGAGCACCTGCCGCTAAAATATAAACCCTTGATACCACCCTAGCAATTTGACCCGGCGGAGCCCCACGGGGCCAAATCACTAGGGCACCGATACCAAGGGTTTATTTCCCCCCCTAGTCTTGACTCACACACCACTATTAATAATAATAATAGTACGTATAGTAAGAATAATGATACAGTAATGGTTGTGATATCCCATACAATTCCTATTCTTAAATATTCTTAATGGTTAAATCCCTATTTTCCCATGGCTCACTTGACCCATCCTCCGGCGGATCGCCGCGCGGCTGAGAATTTGCTTCATGCGCGGGTTGCGATGTGCCTGGATGGCCAGATCCGTGGCACTGCCATCGCCCTCGCCAGCAGGACCGCTCTCGTAGGAGAGCAACTTGAACTGCGTACCTCGTGGGAACCCCAAGAGCCATGGGAAATTTCGTAGGATCAAGGCTGGAGGAATTATCCACTGTCATGGTGTTTTTGTGACCGGAAGGTAGGCATCTTTTCGCCGCAGCTTTGTTAGAAAATAGACGACTTCCGAATTCGATGCTTTGTCATCACTTTTCCGGACTACCAAAATCATGCTAGTTCTGAGCGATTCCCCATTTTCGGAAACCCATTCATCCCATCATATCCCAGCCTTCCAGTGCCGCCTTATGGTCCTTCACCCATTGGATGGAGGTTTGTACTTCCTTGGGCGAGTGGATTTCCCATTGGGAAAATAAGCCAAAAATCATCATCTTCAGCAAATCTGGCAAAACAAAAAAAGTTCTAGTATGGGAAATCCATTAAAACACCATTAAGCACCATTAAATCTCATTAAATCACAGCATTCTTTAGCAAACCAAACAAAATCCCCACTATAGTTGGTTCCATCCAGCTAAACCCATCCATTCATACGCTAAAACCACCAAGTGTCCGTTTCATAGGAGTCCAGCAGCAGTTCCAAGTCATCGTCAGGATTCGGCAGCACGCCGTAGCCGTTGAAGTACGGCCCCACGCCGAAGGCATCAGTGTCGTTGATGCCGTCACAACGGAGCAACTGACTCATGGCATCCCAATTCGAGGCCTGGAGCAAACCGAGGTGAAGAAATTGGCATGATCCATGGGATTAATGGATATTAATGATATTTATGATATATAAATAATGTATAAGCAACATGAACAAATGCTTATTAATAGGTGATGATATATATATATATATATATATGAGTTTATATGTTATTAATATCTAATGATTAGCAAATGGTTACTAATCAATGGAATGGATATGGATATTATGATATAACCAGCACTGAATTTATCTGAATTTATGTCATCGCAGTTGGTGCACAATAGCTCTGAGTTGGTTTAATAACCTTTTGTAACCCTCATTGAGTCTAGATATGCTTACTCTTGAGCCAAGTTTCTGGAGATATAAACCAACTTAACAAACTATGGGGCTATAACCATGATAATTTAATGGTTATTCATGGATATAGGATTATATAACTATGGGATTGTTAGCCCGTCAGGAGATAATCCCTATACCCACGATTACTAATGGCAATTAATGGATATAACTGATATAACCATGATATCTTCAACCCGGACGTTTGTCGGGATATGGCGCTCCTATAAGTACGGTAAATATATATATATCCACTTAGTCCTCTGGAATTGCAGTTCTACGTGTGATTCGTAGAGGTTTCCCATTCCCAAACAAATGCTGATGCAACTTCACAAAATTCCTATGGACAAACAACTAGGGAATATTAAACTCCCACCCCGTTAAACTTAAATTCCTATGGGAAAAACAACAAAGGTACTAGGGAATATTAAACTCCCACCCCCGTTAAACTTTACATTCAATTGGGAAGATCAACAAAGGTACTAGGGAATATTAAACTCCCACCCCCATTAAACCTTACATTCATTCAAGATCTTCAATAAGGGTTTAATTCTCCCACCCCCGTTAAACTTCTACATTCATTGAAGATCTTCAATAAGGGTTTAATTCTCCCAACCCCCGTTAAATTTTACATTCATTGAAGATCTTCAATAAGGGTTTAATTCTCCCACCCCCGTTAAACTTCTACATTCATTGAAGATCTTCAATAAGGGGTTAAATTCTCTCCAACCCGTTAAACTTCTACATTCATTGAAGATCTTCAATAAGGGGTTTAATTCTCCCCACCCCGTTAAACTTCTACATTCGTTTCTACATTCATTGAAGATCTTCAATCAGGGTTTAATTCTCCCCACCCCGTTAAACTTCTACATTCATCTCTACATTCATTGAAGATCTTCAATAAGGGTTTAATTCTGATGATGATGATGATGGTGATGATGATGATGATGATGATGATGCGTCGCCTGTCGTCATTGCGGGTCCGGGCAAAACCCAGGCATTTGCCGTATATATATATATATATATAACATTATATAACCAACACATAAAAACCTGCTGAATTTCCTTAAAATCATTAATGATATCATTAGTCAACCCTAAATGATCATGCCTGGCATACCTCATCATTGATAATCCTCTGGGGGCTCAAGTCCTCAGGTACTCAAAACAACGTGGTGACGCCATTGGTAAAGGATTGTTCCATGGGTCGAATCACCATATTTCAGGAGTGATGTCTATCCACTCTTCTGTGTTTGATAAAATATTGAGGTTTTCATTTCAACCATCCAAGTCATGGATGAGCATTTTAGTACTGAAACATGACTGAAACCTACGGCGACTTGGGGTATCCCAATTTTTAGGGAACCCCCATCTAGAGATAAGCCCCAAAAAATATTGTGCAGTGACATAAGCTCAGTTTTTAGCCGTTCAACCTGGCTTACCCATCCTTTTGGAGGATCACCCCACTGAGCAAGGCTTTGAAATTGGTGGGGGTATACTCCATTCATCACTGCGATAAGCCCAGTTGGTCATATTCTTTTCAGATAAAAAATGGGATACTGATGGGAATATCATAAGAATACAAGCATGATGGAATATCATGGGGATGTACTATGATATAATTTGGATAAAAATCTTGGGATATCACCCGAAATCTGGTGTCATCAGCTCCATGGGAAATCTGTGGGGAATTTTCCAGCCAGCCATGTTTGATTTCTTGTAGGCTACAACTTTTTGGTTGGTATTTGATGTGATGTATTTTGTTCATGGATCGTAAGTGTACAGAATCAATATACAGTATACTGTGTGTCTTTAAAAGCTACCCTCTGGTAATTTAACATAGCTATTGAAAATGGCCATTAATAGTAGATTTTCCCATTAAAAATGGTGATTTTCAATAGCTATGTTAAATTACCAGAGGGTAGAGAGGTTGACTACATGTTGGGTGTCGGGGGAAAAATCTGTCTAGTTGGCCGAGAATCACAAGGAGGTGGCATTCATCAGTAAATATGAGTGAAATGATCAACCCAAATATCAGATCGGTACAATATATTGGTATACCCTCTGGTAAACTAACATAACTATGGAAAATCACCATTTTTAATGGGTAAATCAACTATTTCAATGGCCATTTTCAATAGCTACGTTAAATTACCAGAGGGTATATTGGTTATATCTCCCATACTCATCAATACTCAACATCCGAGATTCTATCCTGACAGTATCACGCACGTGAAATCCCCATAAGTTAAGACCCTCCTGGTGATCAAACATGGCAATTGAAACCACCATTTAGTACGATGTTTTTCCGTATTTATAGTTCGGAGATTTCTCAGCCAGCACGTTTGATGACACCAGAGGGTAATATCCCAATTATCTCATTTGGAATCCCCATTCATATTCTCCATGTCTATCCCATGATGATCGAAAAATCCCATGAAATATTCCCATCATTCTCCCATTATATTATATATATATATCCCCATTAAGATGTTCCACTAAGTCCCATTATGCAACTCCCATTAGATCCCATTATAAAAATCATGAATCACATCATTCTCCCACTCTATCCCAAACAAAAATGCCCACGAAGGAAGTCACCGCCTGTGTGCCGGCCACCACCGTCAAGCTCCTCGTCTGTCCGATGATCGCTTTGGCCATGCGCCCCATCTCGCCGCTGCGAAGGGCGTACCAACAGAGCTGCGACAGACCCAGGGCTGCCCCCTGGCGGCCAGGGGGGACCGTCTTAAGAGGCCGACTCCCAACACCTCAGATATGTTTGGGTGCAAAACTGAGTTGATAAAGAGGTCAAATATGGTCAAATGACTGGTGTTCACCAGTTGCCCCCCCAAAAGTGGCTCGAATTTGCCTATAATGGATTGGAACGATTTGACATCAACATGGTTCAACACTTTGTCCAAAACTTGGACATTTATTTACCCCCAATCTATGGCCAATGGCGGCCAATGTAGACGCACATTCCCCGGATTGGAGGCGACCATGACTGGTTGATGGTTTGAAAGTTTCAAGCCATCAAAATGGGATGGTTTAAAAAATAGTTGGAATAAATGTTTGGAATGTCCTATTATTTACAGTAATTGTATAGTTTGGATCAGCATCGCAAATATTGGGGGAAAAAAAGGGAAATGACATAATTGATGTTTGAAATCAGCAACCAAATGATAGTTGATAGCTGATCGCGATCACTTGTTGACATAATGTACTTGTTCAGCCAGGGTTTAATGATCAGGGATTCACATTGACAGTATTGGTGACGGTACTCTTGACAACTCAAAATGGGTATGGTACATCATAGGGATAAGGTATCTAATCATTCTCAGATGACAATGATGCGGGAAATTTCACAGACTTGGCCACTATGAGTCAAAACCCTGGCACATCACCCTGTGTACCCTGTGTAGTAGCTGCTTAATGGATTTGGGTCGGGTGCCTGCTGTTGGGCCCACTGTCCTGTGACCGGCGGCATTGGGGGCCCCTAGGGTAAACATGACCAGGGAAGATGTGGAAAACCAATAGTTTCCCTTGGTCAATGATCTACAAATTTGTGAGTTTTCCACATCAATGTTGGCTTACAGGAGGGCAAGTCTTCCAACAATTGCTCAGTGCCAGTCACCCAAGTGGGTCCGGTAATTATGTCTCTTCTAATTCGACTGGCCCACTTGACGCTTGTTCATCTTCAATTCATGGTAATCCTATGAAAATCGACTTCAGTATATCGTAGGTCAGATTGGTTCACGGGACAAATCTGGCTACCTTATGATGAGCATTCCACAAATGAATAGAACACAGAGATTAATAATCCTAGGCTATAATTAGGGAAAGAACGTGCCCGCTTTCAGAATGGTTAATGCGCCTTGCTGTAATACGGTTGAGTTGTTTGGTCCCACATCTACCTTCTGCTCCATTCAAAATGGGTGCGTTCAAATACCTATGACATCCAGCCTCATTTTGGTCACATCAACACTGCATATCACCAGACACTAAATATATTAGAGGTAAACATTGGACAAAAATATACTTTTGACATCTTTTGACTACCTAGATTCTTTTCCCAGGAAACTTAGATTTAATTTGTTTCCAAATGTTCCCAGTATCATCCCCTATGTTAGCCAATTTTGTTGGCACTAGCATTGTTGGCCCCCGTGCCCAGGTCAAAACCAGGAGTTTTTTGGCCGTCCTCCAAAGAATTTGCCGTGCCATGCTTCATTGCCCAACTCGATGTACATCCCCAGGTCAGGCCGCAAGTGATCCTGCATCATTTATCAGTAAATTTATGGTAATTGAACAACAAATATGGAAAATCACCATTTTTAATGGCTAAATCAACTATAAATGATTTACCCTCTGGTATTTATCGTCAAATTTGGCTTCACCAACAGCGACCAGAAATGGACCCTTGATTTAAGGATTATTTAAGGTCCCAAGATGGACTAGCAATTCTTGCCTAAAATCTGGAGCAGAAATTGGTCTTTGCCACTGTCCGGGGAGCTTCGGTCATGTTCGGTCCAAGCGTCCGACACGTACTGCACGAAGTTCTGAATGTAGTCGTCTGTGGCGTTGATGGGCACGGAGAACCAGGGATCTGCTCCGACTTCATTCGACAAGCGGACCATGTACTCCAAACTCACTCCAGGGTGACTGCCTTGAGTGTAGTAGCTAGGTGTCACCCGATCTTCCTGGGATGAAACTGGCTTGGGAAATCCCCAGGTGACCAGGGTTGTTAACCTATACTAAGTCATAGTCATCCATACTGGATGATGACTGGGGGTAAGCCCATGACTAAACGGAAACCTCCAACTGGCATTTTGTTTCAGTCAAAGTTCCCATTCCTCTGGAGTGTTGCCGCTGTTGGCATGCATCCAATCCATGAAGCGTAGGACTGTGAAGTTTTCCAGGCTGGCCAGGAATGCTGGATGAAACGGAGATGTCAAATAGGTTTCCTCAAAACCTGGAGTGATGATGCGAATATTCCTGCCAGGGAACATCAAATGGTGCCCCGATTTCTTGGCTGCAAGTAAGTATAGTATAAGTGTTGGGTTATATAATGGTAAATCTATAGTTACTGACAGTGAATGGGATTTATACAAATATTCTAAACCAGGCGAGAACATCATGACACCATCTTAGATGCCAATCTTCTAGACTCTAGACCAGCTGCTATCAGCTGCAATTGTGAAGTGATCCAACTAATGATTCGCCCCCACTGAGTGGCCTAAAAATTATTAAAAATTGACATCCATTGTCAATCCCTGACTCATGGGGTGTGTTCAAGCATGGCAACCAAGATTCCTTTCCGATTCACCGGTAAATTTGAGCTGTCAAGTTTTCGACATCTCCATCTCTGACTTCATGCTGCACCCTGCCTGACAGGATCGTCTTCTTTTGTATCGGTGAGACGAATGCCGATACCATTGTTCATGCCCGTGGTCAGATTCACATAGATGCCTGGCTGGTTCACCAAACCCTGCAAATCCACCGAATGTTCCAGTCGGCTCCAGAGATGGATAGAAATGGACTGAAAGAAGCAATATGGGAAAATTATAATGATTATCAATACTTCACTGACCTGAAATAAGGCAGTTTTGGAATCCTTAGCCCTAACCATCATTCCAGTGAGGTCACGACGTGAGGTCGTTATAATTTACCCATGGCCCAGAGCAATCGAAAAAGTCACACTGTCACAAAAACAATCTACGACCAGATGCGAATGTGATTCCGCGCTATGCGATGTACACAGGTCACGTCCATGTTGAAGTCGAGGATACCCTCTCCATCATACAGAACGGTATACCAACCATCCACATAGTGTCGTTCCACATCACGGACCTCGCCGACGACAAGGGTAAGTTGGCACCGTCCGAAGATGGCGAAATACGGGGATATTGACCAACAATGATGCGGATAAAGAGTGGGATTATCATAGGATATATATATATGTCATATAATATATAATTATACATAATACCATATCATCCAATGATAATATCCTATATCATATATTCCATAATACCATATGCCACACAACGTACTACCATATCATCAAGAACGCCGAGTAGCTGTCAGCAGTGTGGCGACCTGGTTCAAGTGCAATCGCGCAGGGTATCCATCACTTCTCACGTCCAACGTTGTACCTGCGCGAGCGGCAAAAAACCGGCAATTCTAAGTGACTCTCTGACAAGTGTTGAATTCCCGGTTGAAACTTCTTTCTCACAAGTGCGCCCTTCATTTTGAAGGGGAACGATCATATCGATCATGCAGAAATAATCAAACATATCTGAAAATTGTTGTTCACTCATCATTTACCCCCCAAATCCCTTCGTTTAGCACTAAAAACCACTCAAGTTTGTCGCCCATCGAAGGCCTGTATTCCAGTCATAGGAGGTCAGTTCTTGCGCAATCCATTCACCCACCTCGGCTGGCGATCTCAAAGATGTCATTGTAGCTGTACCCAGCAACGCTGGAAATCTTGAAATCCCTATATACATATCATATATTGTATCATATATATATATAATTATATAATTATATATACATCAAAATTATCAAAGCAAATCAACCATCATATTCTGTCGTGGTTGTGTGCCGGCGCCACGTTTGACGGCGCAATGTGCTGGAAATAAATCTCCCTTGCTGGTCATCGTGGTCATCATTTCGCTGAGTTCCCCACATGTTTGAAGACATCCACAAAGATCCACTCCCTGCCATGGTGATACACTCAGCCCAGAACACCCAAAGAATCCAAAAAGAGAACAACTCTGAGGAGAACTGGATAAAGAAGCCGAGACAATTTTATACTACCATTTCTGTTAAGACCTATCCCTCTACCTATGATACAGTAAGCCACAATCAAGCGAATTAACAGCCTGCGAAAAACTTTGCACAGTGATATCTACATCCAACTTGATCTTTAGTTGAAAAAAATCAGACATCCCAAAATTCACTCCCCATTCCCCTTCACATTTTCTTAGAAAAAATACTCAAACCCGAAGCACAAGACACTTTCTCCAGCTCCGCGCACCTGGTCCAGTAGCTCACCCCCGACAACGACAAGCCCAGCTTGCGGCCGCGATGGCAATCCACAGGTGCCAACACGGAGCAATCAGCACCACTGGCCTTGATCCATGGCATCCAGAGTTTTCCATGTCTATGTTAGCATTGTGGCGATGTAGCAACACGTTATAGCATTCCAGCAACAGTTGTTGTGGTGCAAACACCAAAATGACAGAAATATCATGGGTGTTAAGAAAGCAATCTGGGGTATGGTATATTGTGGTATCAGTATGTTTGGCAAAATGTTGATGGGTGCTGACATTCTTATTCAAACATCTTCTTGTTTCAATCACTTTTTTGTCTGTCCTGGTCCCTGAGATCCCAGCACCCTTCCAACACTTGCAAGAGCCCTGTTCGCAAATGCCATGGACGCAACCTGTGGCCAGCTTCGACTTGGGGTTGTTGTGGTTGTTTCATTTTGGGGCTTACTGGGTAATGTGCCAAACCTCATATCTAATAGACCTACCATTTGGAGATGGTGTTTTCCCATTTCGGCCAATATGGGTGTCATATTGTTGGGTCTACCACATGACCAATCACAATTTTGACCCATCCCCGAGAAGTGGCGACATCAAAGGCGCCATGGTGCATCACTTCTTGTGATCCCCAGCCTGGCATATACCTTGACATACCCTCTGGTAAACATACAAAAAATTATGGAAAATCACCATTTTTAATGGGTAAATCAACTATTTCGGTGGCCATTTTCAATAGCTATGTTTGTTTATCAGAGGGTATATTCTGACATTCTATTCGACAATCCTCTGACATTTTATTAGATATGTTTTCTGACACCCTGTCTCACATTTTAATGGACATTCTATCTGACATTTTATCTGATAGTCTATCTGGCATATCTGGAATTCTATCTGGCATAAGGTTCGGGTCTGTAGCGGTCCAAAAAGCTGCCAAACTCGCTATAGAATGGCTGTGTAGAGGAGCCTTGCAGGTTGGGAAAAACATGGCGTTCGCGTAAAAAACCATTGAAAACCCAACTATAAAACAGGGCTAAACCTCATCAATCTTCTAAAAAAGGAAAACACCCCTGTTAAGCCAAGACAGTAGATGGTAGTACGTGCATCCCCTCCAAAAAATAAAAGGAGTAGCACACAAAATACAGCCCCAAATCACAGTATCTTTAAAAAAAAACGCCCACAAACTAATTAATCTCCAATCCTCATCATTCATCCACATGGATTTCTCTGACAAGTGGCTATACCCTCAAAAAAAACATTTTATGGGAATAATGATCATGATCCATTGGAAGTGGGGATTTCCCTCAACTTTTCAGGTACCAAACCATTATTTATAGTAATCATTATGATAATGATAACCATTGAGAACCGTTAGTGCCATTCGTAGTTGACTAACCGTCTAATCGTCAATCATATATATAAATCCCCTTTAAATGGGAGTGTAATCCCTCAAAAACCACCATCATTGTTTTTTTTCAACACTGCTCAAATGACATAATCACCTTAATCCCTATTATTATGGATCCCCTAAAATCCTCATAAAATTAAATCCTATGAATCCCCATGAAATCCCAATGATTCCATGCAAGCAAGTTGGCAAAGAAAATCCCAGAAAGTCCAAAAAAAACTATAAGATTCCCGCCAAAAACCAGCAAAATCCCATAAACATCACCATAAAATCCGAAAATCCCCATAAAATCCGAATAAACCGAGGCGCTTTGCGGACACGTCGCGGCCGGCGCCTCGTCTTGCACCTTCCGCACCCTGCGGCCCTGCACGTAGCCCGTGAGCGCCTTGCGCAGGGGCGAGTCATCGTCCCAGTGGAGCATCACGGAGGCTTGGCCGCAGGCTTTACCTCCTGACATGGCGGCCATGGCGTAATGGGATTACAAATGGGATCATAAGGGAATATAGTGGAATTAGATATTTTTCTTAAAGTAGGTTATAGTAGTATAAACATGCATGGGATTATGTATATATATATATATTATATTTGAGTATTCATGTTATATATATATATCTGCAGATATATAGAGAGAGTATATAATTAGTGGGTTATATATAGTATAAACATACGTGGCAATACTGGTTCCCCTCCAGTAATCAAACGCAGCTTGCTGGAAAATGGCCGATTTAATAGATGAATTTCCCAGCAAAAAAAACCTCCAGTTGCAAGGGGTGTTCCATTGCCACGTTTGATTTATAAGGGACTTTAATGGCATCATAGTGGGATTACAATGGGATTCTCCGATTACATTTTTAATTAGTAGATTATATATATATAGTATAAAGATGGGTTATTATATGCATTAATTAGATTTAATTAGTTCATAATTCACCTAAAATAAGGTCATTGGGGATGACTCCAATTTACTAACCATCATTGCGTACTTTATGTATGTGTATACTATAAACTACAGTTGTTTCATATTGGAATGGCTTATAACGTATATCATATATCGTATAAGTATATGTCCATTCTTGGTATATGTTAGAATATGCCAAACTATACAATAAAGTCAATGGAAAATAGTGCGGTACAATTGGACGTTGGGACTTATACTTCCAATTTAAAAGATTGATTGATGTTGGTAATGCTGAGATCGTTAATGATCATGAACAATAGTTCCCCTAACTTAAGGGTGATCGTTGATCATTCAACTGGCGTCTGGATACTAAGGTCTTAGTAACTGGGCTGGTTTCAGGATGTTTCAGGGACATTCTAGAGGCATCCTATTGCACAATCCAAAATTCACCTTAGCACAACAAATCCCATACCCTCCAGTAATTAACATAGACCCTGCCGGATAGGGGTTGGAAGACGAGTGTCCACTCAAAATGGGTGATTTTCCCAGAGGGACCCAGAGGGTACATCCCTGTGATCTTCGGAAGGGATCTGTGTCCTGTTCGGCACGTTTTCACTTCCCGGACCATTTGACCACCTCAATGACCGCGTCCCCAAGTGCTGCAGGAAGTTTAGTGCGGGACTGGCTGATTGGTAGTTAAGCCATCCGAAAAATATATGCTTGTGATTGGGGATCATCATACCGTTTGATTAGAGTCTATGGCCAAAAATCTAAAGGCATATTTGAAAATTGAAACCAGCAATCAGTTCAAACACCACAACATGTTTCCCAGAACTTGCCGAGTCCGCACTTCGCATGCGAACCAGGTTCCAACTGCGACCCCCTCCTTTCCCTGAAGACTTTCGAGCTTGGATCGTATCACCATCACGTTGCCCTCTTCCCAGGAAATTACCCTCAGGTAATCAAACATGGCAATGGAAAATATGGATGTTTTTTCCCCAGCTATGAACCTCCATTTTAGCAACGTTTCATGACACCGGAGGGTACCCTACATGGAAAACCCTCCACCTTTTTGCCGTAGATCGCCAAGCGTCTAATGACGGTTGAGAAACCAATTTGCCGCAGCCTTTCCAGGTACTCCAACATCAAATCTTCCATGACGGGTTCACGGAACGCCTCAATCCTGAGCAACTGATGTAGAATGGGCAAAGAGAGGGTCAAATGACCAATTTTTCAACATTTCTGTGCCTATCATTCAGCTATGATGAATTGGAGCAACTCTGGAATGAGTCAGGGGATTTTGGAAATTGTTCCATGTCTTTGCTAAGTTGATGCATGTTGATGCGAAACATAGGGATGGATCAAAAGTATGTAAACATCACAGCCATTCAACCAGTACCCTCTGGTAAACTAACATAGCTATGGAAAATCACCATTTTTACTGGGTAAATCAACTATTTCAATGGCCATTTTCAATAGCTAACTATTAGTCATTACCAGAGGGTAATACCAAGTGATACCAGGTATCTCCCTATAAGGTGGGGATCCCCCAGTGACCCACACACTGGACATGGCACATGCGATTTTCCAAGTCTTGTTCCGCCGCAGCGGCTGCAATGACCGTGGGCAAAAGGTCCCGGAGATCGTCTAAAGTATAGCCTTGGGGGCGGGGCGAGGCCGCGCGTAGTGTTTTTTTTTTTTATGTTAGCTTATAAACTCATGGATACTATAGTTTTACATTTAGATAATTTAGATACTATAGTTACTATAGTTAATGTTAGTTTATAAACTAATGGAATCATATGGATACGATAGTTACATTTAGATCATTGAGTTCCCCCAAGGTAAACTTTGAAAAATGTTGAGAAGCCATCGTCAAAAACCCCTAATCAACCCAACAGATCCCAACAGTGAACCAAGCCCAACACAGCAAGGTGGCCAATTTATTGTACCAAATTGTACCACAAATTGAAATAATGGGATATCATGGGATACAAACAACCACATGATAGTGGGGTTTGTCTGAAGCTAAGTAAGTTTTCTGATCACATAATGAGGTTCTATATCATGGTAATGTGTACTTCTCATGTATATTATGTTGTCATCCAGTTGGATATCGTCTCTCGAATATGTTCAAATGATATTCAGAATCATATGTCGTATTGCCTAGGGCCTACAAGACGGGCGTGTCCAAACGTAAGGCTCTTATTTACTGTCCACACAATTCCAAGATTTCAGCGCTGTTTTGGACGAACCCACTGTGTATATACATATATATATATTAAGGGCTCACGACTTTTACTGCGTAGAAGGGTCAGAAGAATCCAGCAATTGATGCAACATCCTGGGAATCAGTGTAGGAGCTTCTTCCAGGCCAAGATAACAAGGTGTATTTCTCCCTTTAGTTCACAGGCACAGCTGAGCACCTTTGAAACAACCCAAAATTGAATGGACATTTCACTGATTCTGACTTGTTGACTGGCTTTAAAATGGTTTTAATCTCCAAACCTCTACAAGCTGGCCATCTCCAAGTATAAGTTCTATTATAACCCCCAATGAACTATAGCATACTATAGCTATATCATGCTATATCACTACCATAAACCATAGAATTCACCCTTCAACCACCCTAAACCCTCACCCGTCACCCACAACTTCCGGCGCCTTCTGCTGGAGGATCCCACGGTGCAGGTGTGTAGGCGATCTTGCACCTCAAATCCAATCCCCCAGTCACCAATAGGTGTTTTCACCATTCCCAGTGGATCCCATGGGTCCCGTAAAACCCGAAGAAAAAACACGTCCCAAAAATCAGAAAAAACCTAGGGCTAGTTTTTAGGGGCTATTGAATATTCGGGGAGAAGCTGGCCCATCATTTTAATTAAAAATTTGTGGAACAAAAAACTAAAAATTGTCGATTTCAAAATCGATCAAAATCCGTTTAAACATCTAATTAAAATATTGTCAAAAATTGAATTTAGAAGCTTTCCCCTATATAATATTGAACGAAAAACTCTAATTAAGAAAACTAAACTGGTTGATTTTAAAAACTGGACCCTCATAAAGAAACCCCAGGGTTAACTAGTGTTTATTAATTATTGATGGGTTAGAACCTTCAAATGGGACCTTGATTTGAAATTATTGTCTAAAGGGGATTAATTAAAAGTCAAATTGACCAATCTGAAATGTCCCAAACGAACAATCTGGGGTAGTTTTTGTCATTTGGGGAGTTTTAGTAATAGGAAGAAGGGCCTAGAAGGGATCAAAAAGTATCCGGACCACCTAGAGTTGTAATCCCTATTGAACAACTCCCAGAAAGCTACATAAGTACCAAGGGTATTCTGGATTTATTTGGAACCCTAAAAGTAATAAGTACCGTAGTATAACCTATCCAAAATAACTAAGGTACCAAGGGTATTTACTTCGTGAATCCAAATTGAAATCACCTTTAGCACCATTGTAACTAGAGTATCCGGACCACTTACAGTTATGATCCCTTCCCCATAATATTAAACAACCCCAGAAAGCTTGGGCTTCCTATTCCAGTCAGACAAACCCATATCTTGGGGAACCATGGAAGGGCGCCTCAACCATTTATAGATGATTGTCCTATGTTCAAGTACCATAGGGTATATGATACAATGTGAGAAACCTGTGCTGGAGGGATCAACATATGAAATAAACTAGCAAATTCCATTGTTACTGAGCGGAGGGAGCATTCCAATAAAACGGGAATACGGATCCCACTATGTTTCCCGCTGTATGCCATTATGTTCTCATATGTTCTCGCTCGAATATCCTTAAATTTCCCATCTGTTCACCCAACAGAAAAAATTTCTAAGTCCCATCCTGTTCCTCATCCCCCCAAAGATAGAAAAGTAAATCCCAAAATAAAGATCTATCATAGTAAACAATGGACAGTACCTATATAGATACCATAAACCCTAGTGAAATTGTAGTTATGTCCACCATAAAATATCGAAAATATATAAATCCCGACATGATATTCCCAATGATATTTTCATACATCCAACAACTTTTCCCACAATTGTTCCCAATGATATTATCATTTAGTTGCATGATTTTCCCATTGAAAACTAATGTGTCGACCATAGTAAACCATAGTAACAGCTATATATATATACATATAGATACCGTAAACTCATGATATTCCCATGATATTCCTAGGTCCTATTTTGTGAAGGACGATGTTGGATAACCATAGTACCTATGTATATATATATATATGTATTATATAGTTTCCATAAACCCTATTGAAATTGGAGTTATATCTACCGTCAAATCTGTTTTACCATGACATTCCTATGATAAAAAACAGTTGTTAAATGTTGTTAATACTTTTCCCATAAACAATATTGTTGGTATATTGTTGGTTTTACCGTTTTACCATTAAACAATATTAAACATCTATTGTTGTTGGATGATTGTTCCCTTTCAAAATGACGTCAGTTCCCAGTGACGAATCCACGCACGACGTCCTTGCCGCCAGATCTGCCTCGCCGGCGCTGCTGAAGCCTGCTGCGAAGAGGGTAAAGTGGAGGGGAAAACTGTTTTTTAAAATCTTTTTTTATACTAGAAAATGCCAGAAAATGATGGTTTTACCTCATAGAACATGATAGCTCAACCAAGAAACACTCAGTTCTTTGAAGCTATCTGATGGTTTTATGTTGGAGTTCGGTAGGATTTTGTCGGTTTAAACATGTTAAAACAACCCAAAACCTGAATCCATGTAGGGTATCGAAGGCTGCTCCACCGAACAGTGTCTTCTCATTCTGATGTCCCTCCATTCCCAGGATCTAATTTCCTACTTTTCACCCCCCTGTCAATTAAGGGGTGGGGCTGTGCAACCATTTTGTAGTGAAGAAACGGCTTGCATAGCCTCAAGCTCTACTAAATGGATGCGCATGCATGATCGAATTTCACTACTAAATGTGG